>Ga0310691_10002360_pt1 | contig 25393 bp, 19 predicted proteins | sample 176DNAGHGlowgp2_FD_203887 | JGI IMG/M metagenome (GOLD analysis project Ga0310691, IMG submission 203887) | Sheep rumen microbial communities from Palmerston North, Manawatu-Wanganui, New Zealand - 1766 DNA GHGlow gp2 (v2) (version 2) | ecosystem: Host-associated > Mammals > Digestive system >...
CACGGTTGAGCGAACGCTGAACTTCGGCAGCGGCCTGAGCAACGGCACCTACGAGCTGCGCCCCATCTTCAAGGAGCAGAACCAGAGCACATGGAAAGTGTGCGAGGGCGGCATGGTCAACTACATCACCGCCGTGATCAGCGGCAATAACTGCACCTTTGAGGCCAATGGCACCAAGGCCAACCCAAACTATGTAATCAACAACGTGAGCTTCGGCGGCACGCTCAACACCGGCAAGCAAGTCAATGTCACGGCCAGCGTGACCAACAAGGGCAAGAGCCTGGCCAACATCATCTATATGTTTGTCGACGGCGTGAAGACCACCAGCGCACTGTCCGACATGGAACAGAACCAGACGGGCGACCTGACCTTCCATTTCACGCCCACGACGGCCGGCACCAAGACGGTCACCTTCTCACTCAACGAGAACGGCAGTAGCCCGCTAGCCACACGCACGGTCACCATCAACACCATGCCCGAGGCCACGCTTAACACCAGCAACAAGATTCTGAACCTCACTGGTGCCGTCACCACCTATATCAGCAGCAACATGTACAGTGTCGAGACCACATTTACTAACACCGGCACCACGGCCTATAACGAGGATGTGACCCTGCGTCTGTATCGTGTGAGATACGGCACCTCGGGCTCCAATGTGCAGGACGTGACCCTGCCACTGCAGTTGGCTGCCGGCCAGAGCAAGGTGGTGCGCTTTGACTGCGACAACGTGGTCGATGGCGAGAAATACTTTGCTTGGGTCTACTACTGGTCGGCAGGCTCGAAAGTCAGAGGAAAAGGAACTGCTAGTTACAAGATTGTCTTCCCCAACGAACCAGAGTATCAGAAGGGCGACGTCAATGGTGACGGCAAGGTCGACATTGCCGATGTCAACGCTGTGATCAATGTCATGCTAGGCAAGATGCAACCCAGCGAGTGCAAGGGCAATCCCAATGTTGACGGACAGGGCGGCATCGACATCGCCGATGTCAACGCCGTGATCAACATCATGCTCGGCAAGACAGTGACGAGTTACAAGTGACGAGTTACGAGTGACGAGTGACGAGTGACAAGTTACGAGTGACAAGTTACTAGTTACAAGTGACAAGTTACTAGTGACATCACGGGCGACAGCAAGTAAATCTCACGCAGATGACGCAGATTTAGGGGATTTGTTCATCGCGCGGATTGTGAGTCCCTACTAGCAGATGGGACGATCAACAAGCACAACTCAACCAACCCGGACAACCGTTTATGCTTACAAAATGGTTGTTCGGGTTACTTTGATTGGCAGGCTTGCTCATTTTTTGTGGCCGAATTATTTTGGAGTTTGGATAAGAGTTTGTACATTTGCAGTGCAAAACTTTAAGAAACAGAAATGAAGAAAATTGCTAAACTCATCATGGCAACCATGATGATTGCAACAAGTTGCACACTCAGTGCCGAGGTGCTCCCTGCACCGCAAACCGCAGGCGGCATGCCACTGATGCAAGCCATGCAAGAACGTAAGAGCATGCGCGACATCGACCCCGCCTCAACAGTGACGAAACAAGACTTGAGCAACATGCTGTGGGCAGCATGGGGCATCACACACGAGGGCAAACGCACCATCGCCACAGCCATGAACCGCCAGGAACTCATCCTCTATGTCATCACGCCCACCGAGATTAGCCGCTACAGCGCCGAGGACAACACGCTGACCGTGGTCAACACGGGCGACTTCCGCGACATCCAGGCACGTCAGGACTGGGCCAAGACGGCTCCCATCAACATCGCTCTGGTGGTCAACACCGACAAGCAGAAGAAAGACGAGTTCCAGAACTACACCGCCGGTGCCGCCTCACACGCCATCTACCTCTACTGCGCCTCGGTCGGCTTGAAGACCACCGTACGCGCCATGCTCGACAACGATGAGGTGGAACGAGCCATGAAACTCGGCGACGACGAGCGTCTGCTCTACATCCAGACCGTTGGTCGATGATGCGTTCGCTGCTCTGGACATCATCAGTCCTGCTGGCTCTGCTGGCAGCACTTGGCGCATGCTCTGACGGTGCCGAACATGGCGACATGTCAACGGCATCGAGCGACACACTGGTGACGCTGCATCCGCGCGCATTGTGCCGGCTGCTCAACGACCTGGGCGATGACGGCAATGTGCAGCGGTTGCATGTCAACGCGCTGGGACGGTTGCGCGAGGTGTTCAACGACACCAACGACATGCAGTTGCCGGCAGCCATGGCTGGTGGCATTGACCCGGTCAACGACCTGCGCAGTGCCTATCACCTGAAACGCCCCATCCAGCGCATCTACTCGTGCGACGAGTTTGTGCTCGACTCGCTGTGGATGTCAATGCCCTACCTGGTGCCGCGCGCCGCGCAGTTGCTCAAGGACATTGGACGCACGTTTCAGGACACAGTCCACGCCCGCGGCGGTGGCGACTATCGCATCAAGGTGACCAGTGTGCTGCGCACCGAGTATAGCGCAAGCCGCCTGCGTCGTCGCAACCGCAATGCCAGCGAACAGTCGTGTCACCGCTACGGCACAACGTTCGACATCAGTTGGACCAAGTTTGACTGCATGGACACCACTCGACTGGTATCGCTCGAGGACTTGAAGAACATCTTGGCCGAGGTCATTCAGGACAAACGTCAACAGGGACGTTGCTATGCCATCTACGAGCGCAAGCAAGGTTGCTTCCATGTGACAGTGAGGTGATTTATGGTTATCGGTTGTCGGTTATCAGTTGTCGTTTATCAGTTGTCAGTTGTCGGTTATCAGTAGTGACCGAAAACCGAGAACTGAGAACCGAGAACCGAGAACTGAAAACTGAAAACCAAGAACTGAAAACCAAGAACTAAAAACTGAAAACCGAAAATTCAATGATATGACTGAACAAAATGCAATTGCTGGTTACCTGAAGTACTCGGGTAACAAGAATCTGGACATCAAGGCTGCACTCATCGACTGCGACGGAGTGCTCTTTGACTCGATGAAAAATCACACCCGCGCCTGGGTGAAACTGATGCAAAAGAATGGCATCAAGTGTACCCGTGACGAGTTCTATATGTACGAGGGCATGACGGGCGTGGAAATCATCAAGAAGAAATTTAAGGAAGGTGCCGGCAAGCAGATCACCGACGACGAGGCCATAGCACTGTATGGTGTCAAGGGCCGCTACTTCAAGGAGGCTGGCGAGACCCCTGTCATGCCGGGTGCAACTGCCATGCTCGAGGCCTTGCGGGATGCCGACATTGAGCGCATCCTGGTCAGCGGGTCGATGCAGCCCAGCATCCTCGACCGCATCGATCAGGACTTCCCTGGCCTGATGAGCGAGAAGCGCGTCACCGGCCACGACGTGCGCCGTGGCAAGCCCAGCCCCGAGCCCTATCTCAAGGGCGCGCTCAAGGCCGAGGCTAAGCCCAACCAGTGCATCGTTATCGAGAACGCCCCACTGGGCGTACAAGCCGGACATGCCGCCGGTTGCTTCACCATCGGCGTCACCACTGGTCCCATTCCCGAGAAAGACCTCTACAAGGCTGGTGCCGACATCGTCTACCCCAGCATGGAGGCCCTGGCACAAGGTCTGCCCGCACTCATTGCAGCCTTTAAGCAGACACAGGCGTGATGTCGCAACGCATCACATACACTAATCAAGTGGGTGCCGCGCTCGACCGAGCGCTGGCATCCACTGATTGCTTTGGCTTGTTTGTCATCGCCGACACCAACACCGCACAACTGGTGCTGCCACGCATCGACAGCGAGCGGCTGCGCCAAGCCACCCCCATCGTCATCCCAGCCGGTGACGAGCACAAGGGCCTCGACACACTCACCAGCGTGTGGCAGGCATTGAGCGACGGCGGTGCCACACGCCACAGCGTGGTGGTGAACGTGGGTGGTGGCATGGTCACCGACCTGGGCGGCATGGCGGCCGCGACATTCAAGCGCGGCATCAACTTCATCAACATCCCCACCACCCTGCTCGCCGCCGTCGACGCGGCCGTGGGCGGCAAGACGGGCATCAACTTCAACGGACTGAAAAACGAGATTGGTGCCTTTGCACCAGCCTGCGAGGTCATCATCTCGACCTGTTTCCTCGACACCCTGCCCCGGCAGGAACTGCGCTCGGGCTATGCCGAGATGGTCAAGCATGCCATGCTCAGCGGATCGCTAGCCTTTGCCGACGTGTTGAGCCACGAGCCCACTGCCGACGAGCCCGACCGCTTGCTGCAACTGCTCGAAGCCTCGGTCGCCGTCAAGCAGCGCATCGTCGCCCAGGACCCGACCGAGCAAGGCCTGCGCCGCGCCCTCAATCTGGGGCACACCGTGGGACACGCACTCGAGAGCCTGGCGCTGCAACAAGGCCGCACCGTGCCGCACGGCTACGCCGTGGCATGGGGGCTGGTCACCGAGGCTGTGCTGTCGCACATGCTGCTACAATTTCCCAGCAGCGACCTGCACCGCCTGGGCACCTATGTGCGCGACCACTATGGCACGCCCGGCATCACCTGCGACGACTACCCTGCCCTGCTCGAGTTGATGCGCCATGACAAAAAGAGCCGCCAGGGCGAAATCAACTGCACCCTGCTGCGCCTGTTGGGCGATCCCGTCCTCGACAACACCATTACCGATGACGACATCAAAACCGCCCTCGACATCATGCGGGACTATGTGGATTAAGAGCTGTTAGCATTTAGCTGTTAGCAAGGGAATTATATATCAGTTGTCCCTACTAGCAAAATCATCGTAGTTTTGCATATCTAAGGTAGGGGCAACATTCCCATGTCTTTCATTAGACAAAAGAACAGAAAGCTTGTTTCTTGTTTGTTTAGACTAGAAAGACCATTAGTGTCCCGTTAAAATCGGAAAGTATAGTTGTAACTTGTTAAATATTAGCATACTGCACCACTATTTGAATTAAACGGATTTGAAATGAAGCATCGGTTTATCATGGAAGAATAACTGAAATCCACATCTCATTTTCAGCTCGTTAGAGTTTGTATGAGTGAAATTCTAATCCATTTGCAAATTTAACGGGACAGTAGTGTAGAAAGACATAAAAACATATTTTTGTTCCGCGTGGGTCGATGATTATTGCCACCAAATCCATCAAAACTCATCAAATAACAAAATCAGTGCGGCAGGGAGTTGGTTCCCAGCCGCACTGATTTTGTTAACTATGTAATACTAAAGGGCGAGGCGGAAACCGATATAGTTATCTGTAACCATCTCCCCGCAGTGGTTGCGCATAGACACACGGCAACTTTGAAAACCATGTTGCCAGCTACCTCCACGGAACATAACAGTGGCACCAATTGATGGACCGGTGGGGTTGGTTTGTGCATCACTGCTATAGTAGTCGTACCAGTCCTGACACCATTCCCACACGTTGCCGCTCATGTCGTACAGGCCCAACTCGTTGGGTGCTTTGGTCGCAATCGTCTGGGTTCCGTAACCACTGTCGCCGCTCGTTTGCGAAGGAATGTTAGCAATATACCAGGCCACGTCACCGACGTTATTACTGCCAGCGTACTTGTAACCTTGGCTCTTGTTGCCACCACGAGCGGCGTACTCCCACTCTGCCTCTGTCGGGAGACGGAAGGTCTTTCCTGTCAGTTCATTCAGCTTGGTGATGAAGGTATGACAGTCATTCCAGCTCACCTGCTCCACTGGTCGCTGTAGGTTGTCGCCGTAGTCCGCAGCGGTAGAAGCCTGGAAATAGCTGGGATTAGTGCCCATCACCGCCTGCCACAACTCCTGCGTGACCTCGGTCTGACCGATGCTGTAACTGCTCAGTGTCACTTGGTGCACCGGTTTCTCATCACCATAGGCATCGCTTCCTTGCTCTTCGGTAGCACCCATAGAGAATGTGCCGCCCTCGACTGCCACCATCTTGAACGACACACCGTTAACGGTGAAAGTTTGCACTTCTTGACTTGTTTTTCCAAGCATGATGTTGATGACGGCATTTACGTCGGCGATGTCGACGTTGTTGTCGCCCGTGACATCACCGGCTGCAGTTTGAGCCGTCTTGCCCAGCATCATGTTGATCACGGCGTTGACATCAGCGATGTCTACGTTACCGTCACCAGTGAGGTCACCTTGCACTTGCGCCGTGGCGCTCAGCCCCAGCAGCAAGCATGCCACCAGAGCCATTGTTTTGAGATAGGATTTTTTCATCGTTTTCAATTTTTATGATTATCACAGCACAAAATTAAGTATTTTTTCGCAATTTACCCCCCAAAAATGCAAAAATTTTGTTAAATTATAAATAATTATTGCTGTCCGATAAAAGTTGAAATCGGGAAAATCACAGTGCCTCAGCCTCAATTTTGTGTCTAACTTTTGGGGTGCAGTTCACAACAAGAATGAAGTTGCAGGGGTTGTTTTCTGAATATCTGTGAGAGATTTGGCCCTCTGAAATGAATGCTAACTACTTGTCGCTGTAGTGACCTTAGGCACTGATGACAATGACAATCACCTCGTTGACATATCGGCGATTTCGGCGATATCCCGCCATATCAGAGCATTCAGTTCTAATCCAGTCATGACTTTATGGGTTATGGTTATTGCTGAAAAGTTACAATTAAGTGAGCGAAAAACCAAATATATTTGAGTTTTTCCGAACGTACAAAACTCCGATTAATCTCATACATATTATCTTACTCTGGCACACGAACTAGTTAATGTGTGTTAAATTTCAAACAAAACTCTTGGCAGGTACAGAATTTGCATATATCTTTGTGAAATCAAAATGATATCACTTTAAAACAATTAATCACCACTAACGATTACGATTATGGAAACAAAAGAATTTAATTTTAAGGGAACAGTCCTCAACGGATTTGTCATGGTGTTTGTTAGCATTGTGCTGCCCATTGTGGCTGTGTGGTGCATCTATGAGAGCATCGTCATCGAAGATGGAGGTTGGGTCACCGGCTGCCTGGTGGCACTGGGCATCATTTTGGCTCTGTGCAGCCTGCTGACATGGGGAGGCTTCTTGATGCTTGAGCCCAATACGGCCCGGGTGACGACATGGTTCGGCAAATACAGCGGCACATTCACGCGCACGGGTTTCTACTGGATTAACCCCTTCTACAGCACCAAGAAACTGTCGCTGCGTGCCCGCAACCTTGACGCCGAGCCCATCAAGGTCAACGACAAGGTGGGTAACCCTGTGATGATCGGTCTGGTGCTGGTGTGGAAACTCAAAGACACCTACAAGGCTATGTTTGAAGTCGACTCGCAGACGATGGCCTCGTCAGACGGAACAATCGGCGGCAACACCAAGGGGCTGATGCACGCTCTTGAAGACTTTGTGAGCGTACAAAGTTATGCCGCACTGCGTCAGGTGGCCGGACAGTATGCCTACGATGACAACGACGAGAACACGCATGAACTGACGCTGCGCTCGGGTGGCGATGAAATCAACGAGCAACTCGAAGCCAAGCTCAACGAGCGCCTGTCGATGGCCGGCATCGAGATTGTCGAGGCTCGCATCAACTACCTGGCCTACGCTCCCGAGATTGCCGCCGTGATGCTGCGCCGCCAGCAGGCCAGCGCCATCATCACTGCCCGTGAGAAGATTGTCGAGGGAGCAGTTAGCATGGTCAAGATGGCTCTGGACAAGCTGTCGAGCGATGGCATCGTCGAACTGGACGAGGACAAGAAGGCCTCGATGGTGAGCAACCTGCTCGTTGTCCTGTGCGCCGACGAGTCGGCTCAACCAGTGGTGAATACAGGCACTCTTAATCAATAAAAAAACTTGCAGCAGAGCATGGCCAAGAAAGCGACCAAAAACTTCATCCTGCGCATTGACAGCGACACGATGGATGCCATTGAGAAGTGGGCAGCCGATGAGTTCCGCTCGACCAACGGGCAGTTGCAGTGGATCATCACCGAAGCGCTGCGCAAAGCCAGGCGTCTGCCCAAGAAGAAACAAGCCTCTAATCCTCCAGACGTTTCGAGCGAATGATAAATGACAAAGGGTGGCGTTCCGCATGGAATGCCACCCTCGTTTTGGAGTGAGACTTGAAGGATTAAAGAGCCTTGCCGTCGCTGCCCAGCACATTGATAATCTTGTGCTTGTAGAGTTTCTCCATCTCGTCGCGAGCGGGACCGCAGTACTTGCGCGGGTCAAACTCTCCGGGCTTCTCGGCCAGCACTTGACGCACGGCAGCGGTGAATGCCAGACGCGAGTCACTGTCGATGTTGATCTTGCACACTGCGCTCTTGGCGGCCTTGCGGAGTTGATCCTCTGGAATACCAACAGCATTGGGCATCTTGCCACCATACTTGTTGATGATGTCGACATACTCCTGAGGCACGCTCGACGAGCCGTGGAGCACGATGGGGAAGCCTGGCAGTTTCTCCATGATGGCATCGAGCACATCAAATGCCAGAGGAGGAGGAACTAGACGGCCCGTCTCGGGATCAACCGTGCACTGCTCGGGAGTGAACTTATAAGCACCGTGGCTTGTGCCAATCGAGATTGCCAGCGAGTCGCAACCTGTGCGGGTAGCAAAGTCGATGACCTCTTCGGGCTTAGTGTAGTGCGACTCCTCGGCCTGCACCTCGTCTTCGACACCAGCCAGCACACCCAGCTCGGCCTCGACAGTGACGTCAAACTGATGAGCATACTCAACCACCTGACGAGTCAGAGCGATATTCTCCTCATAGGGCAGCGCCGAACCATCAATCATCACCGACGAGAAGCCGAAGTCGCAGCACGACTTGCACAACTCAAAGGTGTTGCCGTGGTCAAGGTGAAGCGCTATCTGCGGATGCTCCCAACCCAGTTCCTTGGCATACTCAACAGCACCCTGTGCCATGTAACGCAACAGTGTCTGATTGGCATACTTGCGAGCTCCACTCGATACCTGCAGGATAACGGGCGACTTGGTCTCAGCCGAGGCCTTGATAATGGCCTGCAGCTGCTCCATGTTGTTGAAATTGAATGCTGGAATGGCATAACCGCCATTGATTGCCTTGGCAAACATCTCACGGGTGTTGACAAGGCCTAACTCCTTGAAACTTACCATACTGTTAGTTTTTTCTATTGTGAGTAAAAGCAATTAGACTCGTTATTAGACCACAAAGATACAAAATAAAAATGAGAAATCCTGCCCCGTTATCATTTTTTTTGACGTTCGAGGCAGAATTATGCATAAGTCCATATCTTCGCACTATCCTTTGTAGTAGCACTTGACTTCACCGACAGGGAGTTTGCCCACAAGCAGCAACGGAATGCGTTTGGCATCGGTCGACATCCATGCATCCAGATTGTCGCTCGACTTCTTGCCACCCTCCTGCGTGAAACGGAACTTGATGTGATAGGCCTGTTGCTTGGTGCCATCACGCATCTTGATGGTTTCCTTGCCCTTATAGGTAATCGTTAGATACTCCTTCTGCTTGCCCGAGAAGATGACAGTACTCACAGGCTTGGTGGTGCTGAGTTGGTCATAGTCGAGGTTACGCAGCATATAGAAGACACTGACCATGTCGTAGGCCTGGCACTTGGCCGAAAGGCTAATCTCGACATTGGGTTTGCCACGGCGTATGCGAGTGCCTGTAGCATTGGTGCTGCCATAGTGGTAACTGAATGCGACAATGTCATGTGCATAGTAGCCCTTCTCGTGCGTGAGTTTCTCATACTTGATGGGCTGCAACTTGGCGTTCATCGTGCACTTGAGCGTGTCGCGCACAGGATAGACCTTGTCGGCCCACGAACGTGTCTTGCCCACCAGTTGCGAGAAGTAGCCGTTGCCTGTCTTATGAATACTGAGCGTGGCATCACCGGCATGCTTCCAAATCACGCCCCAGTGATAGACAATCTCATAGTTGAGACGCTCGTTGCTATAGTCGACCGCATCAGCCCGCGCTGGCACACACAGTGCCAACAAGGCAAGAATCATAGAAAGTAGTGATATCCTATTCATATTCCTGAATTTTGGAAATTAGACCCACGATAGTCGCAATGGTTTAATTTCCTACAGGGATGTCATATCCGGTCAACCGATAGGCGACCTTGAAGGGCGTGGCACTCTTGCGCGGCTTGCTGCCCCCATAGTAGTAAAAGAGTCGCTGCACATCGAAGCTCTTGATTGACACCAATTTTGTTTCGCCAGGCTTCAAGTCGACCGGCACCACGACACGACGCTCATGCAGAATGCTGCCATCCATGGCGCTGTATCGCAACAAGAGTTTCACGCTTGACACACGATGCTTGAGGCGACTGGTCAAGAAAAATGACTCCTTGCTGTCGCTAGCACGCTTGCTGTAGCCCTTCATGACAATGCCATCGGGGTCAACGCCAGCGGTCAGATCAATCGAGTCGACATCGGCAACATCAATTGTCTGCACAACTGCGGCAGCACTGTGCAAGTGCTTCTGCGTAGTGCGGGTGCGAGCCGATGAGCCAATTGCCAACACTGCCAGAAATATGTAAAGGACTGTACGCATCACTAACTTATAAAAAAGTCAAAGGTATCTCACTTGGTTGAAACGGCGCGCATCACCATCGATGGGAAAGAGTTTGTTGAACCCCACGGGCAAATGCTCTTCAACCTTCTCGGGGCTGACGCTCACCACCCTGAAGATGCTGGGCAAAAAACGCATGAAGTTGGCACGAACCTTGACACGCCAGTGTGGCGGATCGAATGTGATGGTGCCCTTATCGCGGTTGAATGTAGCCACAGCCTCCATGGGGCCACGCAGCGTCAGGCGGTTTCGTTCGCTATAGAGCCACAAGCGATACTTGGTTTCGTCGACACTGCTGGCAAGATAGCCGATGACCATGCCCGGCATCAGTTCGAGGTCATCGCTGTGCAACAGAATGATGCGATACTCGGCATCTTCAACCCCGGTGCACCGCTCAATGCCCAACGTCATGTGCTCGGCCTTATATTGCCAGATGCCCTCGATAGGTTGCAAATCATAGTTGAGCAGCCTAATGCGCATTGAGTCCTCGTCCAGTCCTGGGAAGAACTCGCTCTGCGCTGGTGCCGCCACTGCAACCACCGACAGCACAAAAACCCATATCGTTAGCAACCCCCTCATGACTGAAAGAATAGGTCACTCGCTGGTGGCGAAGCGATAGACAATGCCGAAACTGAGGATTTCCTTGAATTGCCAATACTTCCAGTCGATGTCGCGCGGGCGCGACTTGTCGAAACGCAAGTGAGTGAAAATCTTGGTGTTGAGGTAGCGGGTGATGGAGAAGTCAAATGTATTCTCCCAGTCGCCCTGCACATACTTGTAGTTAGTGAAAACGTAGAATCGCGACGACCATGTGATGCTTGGAGTGATCTTCCAGTTCCACTTGGCCTCGATGTTGCTACCGAAGGTGCTCTTGGTGTGATGCCCTGGGTCGATGCCGAAGTTGACGGGGTCAAGGTTGTCGATGTCGCGGCAGATCTTCAAGTTATAGGATAATGGTGCGATAGCCACAGTGAGCGTCTTGGTCTGGTCGGCATTCTTGTAGTCGTAAGTCATACCGAGACCCAAGTTCAACTCGCCCGGCGAGAGAAACGATGCAGTCATGGTCTCGCTGTTGGGCTTGTAGTTGTTGAAGAACTGCGTCTTGAACTGCAACATAGCACTGTAGTACCAGTGCTTAACGGCCTTGTAACCCAACTGCGACGTGAACAGGAAGTTGTCTTCATTGATGCGATACTTGCGCAGGCTGTCGCCCGAAGCCGTAGTAATGCCCAGTTTATACTGCATCATGTTGTTGAACAACCAGTTGGGATGCACAGCCTGATTGAGATTGCACTCCCACTTGAGGTCGGCCAAGACATTGAGGTTGTTTTCTCCACCTTGATACCAGTTGTTGCTGATATAGGCCTGTGTGAAGTGTACCGAGCCGTTGAAGGTGTGCAGCCAATTGTGCAGCGGCACAGGTGCCTCATCGATGATCGTGTCGACGGGAGCAACAACTTGAGGGGCAGCAATTGTGAGCATGCCCTGCGAGGGGTCGCTGGTGAGCACATATTCTTTGGGAGGCTCAGGCAACGAATTGACGTTGTAGGCAACCAGTTGCGGATTCTCGATCATAGCACGGTATCGTGCGTCGTTTTGACGATTTGACCGAGCCATGGCATCTTGCAACCACTGGTCGTTGGCATCCAGGCTCAACGTGTTGTTCTCATTGCTTGCACGGCACTGTGTGAGGGGTGCCTGCTGATGCTCAAAGATGAGAGGCATCAGCAGATAATCATTCTCACTGGCATGCATGCTTGCCACAAGTGTAAACAAGCAGCCAATTGCTAGTACTATTTTTTTGTGTATCATATCTGGTGTCATTTGATTAAGCGTCATAGATTTTCTCATTGCGAAGGCGCTGTTGCTCCTGCTCTTGCTGCCTGCGCTGTTGCTCTTGCTGCTTGCGCTTCTGTTCCTCGAGTTTGGCTTTTTCGCGCGACTGCACTTTCTGCTTGTGCTTTTCTCGATTGGGTTTATTCTTGTCGTTCTCGGCAAACGATTTGATCATATCATCGACCAGTTCACGATTGCCATAGAGGTAGTTAACTGTGACCTCAACAATCAAATCCTGCTTCTTGCTGATCAGGTCGGCAATAATCGCACGCGAGCCATCGGGCATAGTTCCGTCGATGGTCAACCCCTTGAAGCCCTTGACTTTGATCTTACCTTGCTTGAGGTCATACATGCTATAGGCTAACGCCTTGCGCTGCAAGTTCTCGCGGATGAGTTTGTCGCTGCTCTCTTGTTTGTTGTAGAGTTGCACAGTCATGACCATCTCGTCCCACTGAATTTCAAAGCGGGTGTTGCTGTTGTAGGTGACAAAGCCGCCATCAGGCACCTCAAAGTTCAGTTGATACCGGCTCCAGGTGTAGACTGCGGCCTGCGAGAACAGTGCCGCAAACATCACTGCCATTGCAAAAACAAGTCGTCGCATCATAATCAATCCTTTTAATTCTTAATTCTTAATTGATACCAACCCATGCGTCCCACTCGCCCTGTGAACCCATGAACACATTGAGGTCGACATCGCCGTCAACGCCAGGCACCTCGCCCCAGTGGCTATATTGCTGTATGCGGTGCTGGTGCGTAGCCTTCAACATGTCGGGCGACCTGAAAGAGCACAACCACAAGTCCAGATTGGGGAAATTGGGCTTATAATACTGATTGTATCCATCACCATTGGTGTAGATCATCACGCGATATCCCGCCTTCTGCAATGTCTTGACCATGTCGCGAAAGCGTTGCTGCACCTGCTTGTCGTCCTGCCACTTGGGATTTTCCCAATCTTCAATGTCTACAACCAGCGGCAAATCCAGCTTAAGTCCATCGACAGCCCCCAGCAAATTCTGAGCCTGATCGGTGCCCTCGCGGTTCTTGCGGAAAAAGTGATAAGCACCAACGAGAAGCCCAGCCCTCTGAGCCGACTTGACATTGCGGGCAAACGCCGGGTCACGATGCGTCTTTCCCTCACTGGCCTTGATGTAGGCAAACTGATAGTCATCCTCGGCCACCTGCTCCCACTTGATGGTGCCATTGTGGTTGCTCACATCAATGCCACGGACGGGATAGTCGGCCAGATTGAACTTAGGCTCGGTGTGGAAAAAATGTTCGCGCTTGACAAACAACACGACAAGAGCGGCGATGGCTATCGCCACTCCTGCCGTCAATATCCACTTGATATAGTCAGGCTTACTATACGATACCTTACGCGCCACGCGTCAGAATAGCGGGAACGTCGAGGTCGAGTAGACATACTTGCGCTCAAACTCGTCGCTGCGCATGGTCATCATCATGATGCCCTGGATGAGGGTAATGATGCCCCAAATGCCGCACGAGATGATCGAGAGCAGAATGCAGATGAAGCCACCGCCCGTCTTTCCACAATAGAAGTAGTGGATACCCAGGGTGCCAATGAGGATAGCGAGCAGACCTGCCACACCACGGCTTTTGCCCGAAGGACCTGAGTCAAACACACCGATGTCAGTTCCGGGCATCGGGCCATTGCCATAGGCATACTGCTGGCCGTAGGGCTGCTGGCCATAAGGTTGCTGTTGCTGACCATAAGGCTGCTGTTGCTGACCATAAGGCTGCTGTTGCTGACCGTAGGGCTGCTGGCCATAAGGCTGCTGGGGTTGTTGGGGTTGCTGAGTCATCTGTACATTACCGCAGTAAGGGCAACGCACGCTCTGCGAGTCATCGGGAGCTGTGAAATCCCGGTGACATTGTGGACAATTGTACTGTTGCATAATTTTTGTTATTTATTAATGTTTTGGTTATCGGTTGCCAGTTGTCGGTAATCGGTTGTCACTGAGAACTGAAAACCGAAAACCAGTTACTTGCGATTCTTCTTGTTGCGACGTTCTTGCTCCTTGAGCATCTCCTGCTGGCGACGCTGAGCCTCCTCGAGGCGAGCCATCATGCCACTCTTCTTGCGAGGTTTGGCCTTGTTGGCGGCAATCTGTGCACGCACCTTGTCTTCGCTGACAAACGCACGACACAGATAGGTCTGCCCAATGGTAATAAGCAACGAGATAAAGTAGTAGTAACTCAAGCCCGAGGCATAGTTGTTGAAGAATACCAGGAACATGAGCGGCATCAAGTACATCATCGCCTTCATGCCCGGCACTGATTGCTGCGACTGCTGTGACTGCATCGTCAGATAGGTATAACCGATGTTGGTCACGGTCATGAGCAAGCAGAACAAACTGATGTGGTTACCAAAGTAGTTGGTAATGAACGGAATCTGAGTGGTCCACTCCCAAATCTTATCAGGTGCCGAGAGGTCCTTGGCCCAGAGGAATGCCTGGCCGCGCAACTCGATGCACGAGGGGAAGAAAGTGAACATAGCAATCAGGATGGGCATCTGCAGCAACATAGGCAGACAGCCACCCATGGGGTTAGCACCTGCCAGGCTGTAAAGTTCCATGGTCTTCTGCTGACGCTTCATGGCGTTCTCCTGACCGGGATACTTCTCGTTGATGGCGGCGATGTCGGGATTGAGCACGCGCATCTTGGCCTGCGACATATAACTCTTGAATGTCAGTGGCGAGAGCACTAACTTGATGAGGATAGTCAGAATCAAGATGATAATACCATAGTTGCTGATAAATGAGCCCAGCCAGTTGAACACCGGAATGATAATACCCGTGTTAATCCAACGGAACAACTTCCATCCCAGCGGGATGAGTTTGGTGAGTTTAAGGTCCTCGTTGGGCGAGTACTTGTCATAACTCGAGAGCAACTTGTAACGATTGGGACCAAAGTAGAAGTAGAAGTTGGCAGGATTAGCCTTGTCGCTAGCATACGGGATGGTGGTGCGGATGTCCATCACCTTGAGGTGCGTCTGATAGTCGGCGGCTTCCTTCTTGATCTCGCGGCTCTCAAGATGTGCTCCACTGAACACGCTGTCGGCAATGAGCACAGCACTGAAGAACTGGTTCTTGGTCGAGATCCACTTCAGGCGATCCTTGATGTCCTTATCGTCATCGCCACTTTCTTTGGTGTACTCGACATCGCCACCTTCGCCAGCATACTTGTAGTAGATGGCCGAGTTGCGCTCCTCAAACATCTTACCTTCCTCGTGGCGGGCCATCTTCTGATGCCAGTTGAGGTCCACCGTGTTGATGTTGAGCGGGATGATCTGGTTCATGCCCGACTGCACCATCTCCATGCGCACCATGTAGGAGCCACGCTCCAGTGTGTACTTCAGTCCCCATGTGGCACCTCCACCCAGGTCTAACTTCATCACCACACTCGAGTCGGTCACCTGGTCGGGAGTAAAGTAGAAGTTCTGCGTCTCAAAGCGCTGGGTGTTGTTGCTCAGCACAAAGCCATACTGGTTGTCCTCGGGGGTAAAGACCTCGACTTGCGGAGCATTGTAGGCCTTGTAGCCCAGCAGTTTGGCACGCGTGATGACACCACCCTTGGTCGAGACTTCGACCTCAAGCGAGTCGCTGCGCAGTTTCACAATCTGCTCGGTGCCAGTCATGCTCGATGCAAATGCACCATTCTTGGCATAGTTTTCGAGTGTTGACTTCACAGCCTCAACGGCTTGCAGATGCTTGGCATCGGCCGATGCCGAGAGCAAGTCATCGAAGGCCAGCGTGGTGTCGCCCACAGCCACAGTACCAGTCACATGGCCGTCAACTAGCGACAACTTCACCCCACCGTCATTAATGCCATTACTGGCACTGTCGCCATGCTCGGCCATCACAGTCTGCAACTGCTGCACCTCATCGGGTGTGAGCATAGCCATAGGCTTGTCGGTAGCAGCCGACTTCTTCTGTACGGCTGCGATTGAGTCTTGTATGCGTTGACGCTCGGCCAACTCGGCTTCGCTAGGTCTGTTGAGCATCGTGAAGCCGAAGATCACGGCACACATGAGCAACATTCCTATTACAGTGTTTTTATCCACTTCTTCCTAATTAAGAATTTAGAATTAATAATTTAGAATTATAACTTGATGATTTATTCCTTTGATTTGTAGGCGATGGCTGCACGGATGAAATCCATGAACAGCGGATGTGGCGAGAGCACCGTGCTGCTGTACTCGGGGTGATACTGTGTGCCGATATACCAACGCTTGTCGGGCAATTCAACCACCTCGACCAGATGCGTCTCGGGATTCTCGCCCACACACTTCATGCCCGCCTGCTCAAACTGCTGACGGAACTCCTCGTTGAACTCAAAGCGGTGACGATGACGCTCCTCGATGTCGAGTTTACCGTATGCCTTTGCAACTTTCGTGCCAGCCTGCAAGCGGCAAGCGTAGGCACCCAAGCGCATTGTGCCACCCAGGTTGGTGATGCTCTTCTGCTCCTCCATCAGGTCGATGACATTGTGCTTGGTGTTCGGATCAAGTTCCACACTGTTGGCATCGGTCATGCCCAGCACGTTGCGGGCATACTCGATGACCATGCACTGCATGCCCAGGCAGATGCCGAAGGTGGGCACATCGTGCTCGCGGCACCACTTCAGTGCCACATACTTGCCCTCGGTGCCACGCTGCCCAAAGCCTGGCGCGACGATGATGCCGTCGTGCCCGGCCATCTGCTCCTCGACGTTGGCGTCGGTCAGATATTCACTGTTGATGTAGTCAATCTTGACCTTGTGGTCGTTGTAGGTCGCAGCCTGGAACAGCGCTTCGTCGATGCTCTTGTAGGCATCTTGCAGCGACACATACTTGCCCACCAAGCCGATGCGAACCTCCTCGGTGGCCTCGTTGAGTTTGTTGAGGAATTGTTTCCAGGTCTTCAGGTCGGGCTCACCGCTGTAGGGCGTATTGGTCTTGTCCAGAATAATCTCGTCCAGGTGCTGGTCGTGCATCATCAGGGGCACCTCGTAGATGGTGGGCGCATCGATGCTCTGGATGACGGCATCGGGGCTGACGTTGCAGAACTGAGCCACCTTGCGGCGCATGGCGGCGGGGATGTCATGCTCGGTGCGCAACACCAGGATGTCGGGCTGGATACCTTCTTGTTGCAGCATCTTGACCGAGTGCTGTGTAGGCTTGGTCTTCAACTCCTTGGCAGCCTTGATGTAGGGGACATAGGTCAGATGCACGCAGATGCACTTGTTGCCCAGTTCCCACTTGAGTTGTCGCACAGCCTCCAGGAAGGGCAGCGACTCGATGTCGCCCACCGTGCCACCAATCTCGGTGATGACAAAGTCGTAGTCGCCCTTGTTGCCCAGCAACTTGACACAACGCTTGATCTCGTCGGTGATGTGAGGGATGATCTGAACCGTCTTGCCCAGATAGTCGCCACGACGCTCCTTGTCGATGACACTCTGATAGACACGGCCTGTGGTGATGTTGTTGGCGCGTGTCGTCTTGATGTTGGTGAAGCGCTCATAGTGACCCAGGTCAAGGTCAGCCTCATGGCCATCGACGGTGACATAGCACTCGCCGTGCTCATAGGGGTTGAGCGTACCGGGGTCGATGTTGATGTACGGGTCAAACTTCTGGATAGTGACGTTAAATCCGCGCGAAAGCAGCAGTCGCGCAATTGACGACGAGATGATGCCCTTGCCCAACGAGGACACCACACCGCCTGTGACGAAGATATATCTAGTTTCCACTTTTTAAAGAAAATTTTATTTCAAGGTACAAAGGTACAACAAAGTTTTCAGTTATCGGTCATCAGTTGTCAGTTTTTAGTTTTCTCGATACCTTTTCTCCCCAAAAACACACCCCATCGTCACAAATAGCGTGAGATTCTACTAAACACACGAATCTTCACAAATTATCAAAAACATTTGCAACTACATGCCAGTTGTCCCCGATTACTGTAATATCGCTGAAAGCGATTGATTTGAATAACCGAAGGTGTCGCTTCGCTCCACCCTCGGATAGAATGCTGTCAATTATCCTCGCTGAAAGCGAGCATTTGGATAATCTTGGCTACACTCGGGAATTGATGCAAGCATCATTGCGCTCGTTTGAACAAGATTTGGATAATCTTGGCTACACTCGGGAATTGATGCAAGCATCATTGCGCTCGTTTGAACAAGATTTGGTTGCGCTACAAGGTGCTCGCTTGCAGCGAGGTAGTTTGTTTACCAGTAGCCGAAGGTGTCGCTTCGCTCCACCCTCGGTTACTTAAATTGTCGCCTCCGGCGACGATACTCTATGCGGTTAACAAACCTATTTTATCTACTGAGGACAACAGGTATATAGTTCCCTTAATTTTTTATCAAGAATTGTAAGAATTAAGGAATTTACTATTTCGTGCTATTTGAGTTTTATAAATTCCCCACTCGTGCAGTTAATATTTATTCCTTAAATTCTTTAATTGCACAAAAAAATGTGCAGAGAAACAAAGAAATTGCACAAAAATTTGTGCAATTTCTAGTTTTTGCCGTTTGGGCTAGTGGCGGAGGCGGGTGATGAAGGGGGCGAGGGCGGTGGCCGAGGGTTGAGCGGTGCGGGTGGCGAGGGTGATGTGCTCGCCCATGCCGCCCAGAATCTCGAACTGGAAGGCGGGATTGTTGTCGTAGTCGACGGCTGGCGGGTTCTCGCCTCGCAGCAAGCCGACGGCCTCGGCAGTCATCGCCTCGAGCCGCAGCAGCCAGGGTCGCAGGTCGTCGTAGAACAGACGATCGCTGTCGACTGGCGAGTTGCGCATCTCCTTGAGTGTCTTGCAGGCGGCTTGCACTTCGCTGAGCAGGTCGATGAGCAATCCGGGCGTTGGGCTGCCTCGCTCGACCGACTGCCAGTAGCGCACCACATAGTAATCGAGGGCATCGTTATCGTAGTAGCGCAAGTGAGGTGCCACGGTGCGGAAGGCCTTGACATACCTGGGGCTCAACACAGCCCCTATCGATGCCTCCCAACTGCGCTCGTTGTTGAACGCGTCGGTGTTCCAGGTGCAGTCGGCCACGCTGAACAGGCCAATCTTGGACAACTCGCCCTGCTGCATGGGGTTGACAATGACGGTGTTGGTGCCATGCAACATGGCCGGCAAGCGATCGGTGTTGATGATGTGAGTCTCGTCGCGGAAGTTGGTGTACATGTCGGCGACAAAGAGTTTGGTCACATCATTGTCGTTGCACAGGTAGTTCCACCACCAACTCACCTCGCGCCCCATCCAACCCTGCACGAGCGAGAGGTCGTGATTGTTGGGCACCGACCACACGTTGCGCCCGGTGATGAAGACGTTGACCTTGCTCGGTGTGGGGCGCAGCGACTCGTAGAACTGCTGACCACGGTCGAGCGACACCCAACCGTAGGCATAGAGTTGCGGCACATAGCACAAGGGCCCGACCGCATCGGCAGGCGACGCGCCCGGGGTGTTCCAGCGTGCATCGACACGCTGTTGCAGGGTGGTGAGGTTGTCGGCACACAGGCGCATCACCGCCGGGTCGGACGGCACGCCCACATCGTCGACAAACACACCGAACTGACGCACACCCAACCCGTACATGCTCTCGAACTTGCGCATAATCTGGTCGATCACGCCAGGGTTCTTCGCGTCGGCAAAGGCCTGCCCCGGATGGATGGCCCAGATGAAGTTGACCTTACAGGCATGAGCCGTGGCGGTGATGTCGCGCATCATGTCCTGCGACAGATAGCCGATGTGCTTCTGCTCTGGCGTGATGCTGGTGGGGTAAGGCTCGCTCCAGTAGCGCGAGTGATACTCATCGCTCTTGGCACCGTACATATAGGTGTTCATCTTGTAGCGCGCCATGAAGCGGAACAAGTCCTTGGTCACCTCGGCACTGTAGGGCACCCCGTAGTAACCCTCGATGATGCCACGGTTCTGCACATCGGCCCAGTCATGGATTGTGACACAGGGCATGCCCGTATGCCCACCGTCCAACATCTGCTCGAGCGACGCCAGGCCGCAAAACACGGCATCGGTATTCTCGCCCAGGATGACCACCTGGGCACCGCCTGCCTTGTCGGCAGTGAGGCTCAGGATGTGGCGGTCATACTTAGCCAGTGTGAACAACCCTCGGTCAAGGCGGAGCGCGGTGACACGCTGGTCGGCCACTCCCTTCGATCCGTTGACACCCAGCAGCAAGTTTGAGCCTTTGCTACTGACCTTTGCCGTCACTACGGCAGCGAGCCCATGATCGGCAAGCACCTGACGAGCACGATCGATGGTGACGGCATCAATGCCCGGCTCAGCCACAATGTTGACTTGCGACGAGAACGCCGCCTGCCCCACCCCGGCGTGTTGCTCCTGCGGGATGGGATAAATCTGATACACTTGCTTGGCCTGCACCATCATGGCAGTCATCGCCAGCACAATTGCTACTAAGTACTTCAATGCTTAATTGTGAATTGTGAATTGAGAATTGTGAATTGTGAACTGTGAATTGAGAAGGTGCTACTCAACCTTCTACCAGCGCACTGAGCGGTCTTAATACTTAATTCTTAATTATAAATTCTTAATTATTCCCTATCGCTTGCGCAGGATCTGCGTGATGCGGCCCATTTGGCTGGGGATGCGTATCTGCTGCGGGCACAGCGGTAGACAGTGGCCACAGTCGATGCACTGCGTGGCGCGTTTGTCGGCTGGCACTCCGGCAAAGTAGGCGTTGACAAAGGCCTCATGTCGCTTGTCGTAGTCGGGATCGGACTTGGTGGGCAGCGGCAGAATGCCACTGTGCATGGCATCGTTGTAGACTGTGAAGTTGCCGGGGATGTCCACGCCGTAGGGGCAAGGCATGCAGTAGGCACATGTGGTGCAGGGGATGACAGGGATGCCGCTGATGCTGTCGGCAATCTTCTCGAGCAGGTCGTTCTCGGCCTCGGTGCAGTTGTCCAGCGGCGAGTAGGTCTCGCAGTTCTCGACCAAGTGTTCCATCACATTCATGCCACTGAGCACGGTGAGCACACCGGGCTTACTGCCCACCCAGCGGAACGCCCAGCGGGCGATGGTGTCGTCGGGGCGCATGGCCTTGAGCGCATCGGCATGACCCTCGCTCATCTTGCCCAGCGCGCCACCACGATATGGCTCCATGATCACGGCCTGAATGTCGTTCTTCGCCAATTTGTTGTATAGGTACTCGGCATCGGCGTCGGCATCCTTCTCACCACTGAGCGAGGCATGACGCCAGTCGAGGAAGTTCATCTGAATCTGCACGAAGTCCCAGTGATACTTGTCATTGTGGTCGATGAGCCAGTCGAAGACCTCAACATTGCCGTGATAGGAGAACCCCAGGTGGCGTATGCGACCGGCCTTGCGCTCCTCGAGCAAGAAGTCGAGCAACCCGTTGTCGATAAAGCGCGGGTTGAAGTCCTTCATGCCACTCTGCCCGATGCCGTGCAGCAGATAGTAGTCGATGTAGTCGGTCTGCAACTGCTTGAACGAGTTGTAGTACATCTTCTTGGACTCCTCCAGCGGCCATGTCTCGGGACGATAGTTCGACATCTTGGTGGCGACATAGTAGCTGTCGCGCGGGTGGCGGCTCAGTGCCGTGCCCGTGATGCCCTCGTTGAGCCCGCGGCCATAGATGGGTGCTGTGTCAAAGTAGTTCACACCATGTGCCAGCGCATAGTCTACCAGCTGGTTGACCAACTCCTGGTTGTCGCGCGGCAACCGCATCATGCCGAAGCCCAGCAGCGAGATTTTCTCGCCCGAGCCATTCTGCACACGATAGGTCATCATGTTGCCTGCCGTGCTGGCAGGAGCCTTGGTCTTGTCATCTTGCGCCAGTGCGCCCATCGGGTTAAATGCCACCATGGCGCCTCCCAGTCCCAGCGCACGCAGGAACTGCCGCCTATTCAATTGTCTCTTTGCCATATATCTTTAGGTCTAAATGTTAAACGGACTATTATCGATGCTGCAAAGTTACGAAAAGTCGAGCGAAATGGCAAAATTTTTATTTTGCCATTTCCGAGACCAGAGTAACTTGGGCGCAGCCAACGTAAGTGAAAAGTTTTCAGTTTTCGGTTATCGGTTCTCAGTTTTTTTAAGCAAAAAGAGGGCGAGTGCCAGCCACTTGGTGCCCAGCACTCGCCCTGCGATAGAATAATGTATTTTTTGTTACTTGCCGAGCATGAGATTGATGGCGGTGTTGACATCGGCGATGTCGACCTTGCCATCGCCTGTCACATCGGCATTACCGGGGAAGTCACTGGCCAGCAACTTGCCCAGCATGACATTGATCACGGCATTGACATCTGCGATATCCACCTTGCCGTCAGCATTCACGTCGCCAACAACTTGGGCACTGGGATTGATGCTCGTCATGTTGTCGATCAGCTCCACTCGCTCGCCGCTGGCATCGTTGGTCTCATGAGCGCCCACGATGTTGCGCAGCCACAGTTGGTGCGTGCCGCTGAAGTCGCTCGTTGCCTTGACTGTCACCGTGAGCAATGCACCACTGGTGCCGCTGATGGTACGCGACGACATCGAACTGATCCACACGCGTGTGCTGCCATCGTCCAGTGTGTTGGTGGTCAACGTGTGGTTGCGGCAGCGTGTACCCTTCTCCACCTTGGTCAACGTCAGCCCTGTGGGCAGTGTCAAGTCGCACTGCATACCAGCATAGGTCTGCTCGTTGTTCAACATCATCTGCACCGTCTTGGTCTGTCCGGCAGCAAGGTCGAAGTTCTCGATAAAGAGGCGGTCGCTGCTCTGCACGGCTGCACGCGGTGCTCGGGCGGCTCGGTCGGCGACAGGCATATTCACTGTGCCACTGGCCTTACCCAGACCAATGTTGGTGATGCCCGTCAAGTCGTTGGCATCAACGGTACCATTGGCATCCACGTCGGCAGCACGGAAGTAGAACGGGAACGGATCCTTGTAGAGGATATAGTTGGCTGTGGTCAAGAAGTCGGCCACATCGACATGGGTGTCACCATTGGCATCACCCAGCATATAGGGCTGAATACCGATGGTTACCTCAACATCATTGGGCTTGATGCGCTGTCCGTCGATGGTCGACAGAGTGATGTTGCGCAGTGCCATCATGTAGGTGCCCTCCTCCAGGTTCTTGTCAGCCTTAAGGTGGATATAGTACAAGGTGCCCATGTTGCTCTTGAACGGCGCACTGGTGATTGAGGCCGCCAAAATCTGCATGAAGTCCTGACGCTGCGTGCAAGTCAACTCGTGGTCGACCGCACGGTCGCTAAGGTAGATGTCCGGGTCGCCATACTCATCCAGTGCCACCTCGATGCCACCCGTCAGGCGCAGCTCGCACTGCATGGCGGTGATTTTGCTCGAGTTGGTCATGGCGATGGGCACGATGACCTCGTTGCCACGCACGATGGTGAACGACTCGGCGCTCAGGTAGTTGCCGTCGGCGGCAGGTATCGTCACACGGCAGGTGGCGGTGACGCCGCTGCCATCGGTGGCCGTGGCGGTGATGATGGCGTTGCCCACACTCACTGCGGTGACCACACCCTCGGCATCGACAGTGGCCACGGCCTCATTGCTGCTGGTCCAAGCCAGCCCTTGAATACTGGCCTCGGCGGGCAGAACGGTGGCATGGATGGTGTCGGTCATCTCCAGATAGACAGTGGCTTGTGTCTTGTCCAGCACAATCTGGCTGACCCATGCCTCCAGTACGGTCACCTGACAGCTTGCGCTCAGGTTCGAGCCGTCGGCTGTGGTGGCGGTGATGGTCGCAGCGCCTTGTGCCACAGCAGTCACCTTGCCTGTTGCATCGACTGTGACGATGTTGTTGTTGCTTGACTTCCATGTCACTGCCTTGTTGGTAGTGTTGTCGGGCTGGACATTGGCAATCAGTGTCTCGCTCTCGGTCTTGGCGAGGGTCAACTCCGACTTGTTCAGCGTGATGCCTGTAGCCACACAGGGCTTGACAGTCACAATGCAAGTGGCAGTGAGATTACTGCCATCAACAGTTGTGGCTACGATGACTGTCATACCCTCGGCCACTGCATGCAGATTGCCCGTGGCATCGATGGTTGCCACCGCCGGGCGTGAACTGGACCAACTCAATTCTTGCAGCGCATCGCTAGGCAAAATAGTAGCAACCATCTTTCGTGTATCGCCAATAAGCACATCCATTTCATCCTGCTCCATAGTGAGCGAGGTGGCCATGGGCTGGGTCACGTGAATCTTGCAAGTAGCACTCAGATTGCTACCATCGACCGTACGAGCGGTAATTGTGGCATCACCTATATTCTTAGCAGTCACTGTGCCGTCGGTGGCCACAGTAGCGATGTTTGAATTGCTAGTACTCCACACCACCGTTTTGTCGGTGGCATCGCTTGGTGTTACTGTTGCAGTGAGTTTGATGTGCTCACCTTGGCGCATGTTTGTTTCGTTCAGGTTTAATGTCAAGCCAGTGGCCAGAATGGGCATGACTGTAATGTTACAATTGGCACTCAAGTTGCTACCATCTGTTGTTGTAGCAGTAATGGTCGCAGTTCCAGGCACTATTGCTGTGACTTTACCACTTGAGTTAACTGTGGCGACATTGTTGTTGCTTGACTTCCATGACACTACTTTGTTTGCTGTGTTACTAGGTGTGACCGTGGCGGTCAGTTGCAACTCACCGCCAGGATAGATGGTGGCATTATAGGTATTGAGAGAAATACCCGTTGCAAGCACAGGAGTGACACTCACTTGGCATGAAGCGCTCAGTTGGGTGCCGTCGGTTGTAGTAGCGGTGATGGTACAATTGCCCACACTCACTGCGGTCACCTTGCCACTGGCATTGACCGTGGCGACACTGGTGTTGCTCGACCGCCAAGACACATTCTGCGATGCGTAACTGGGGGTCACCGTAGCGATCAGCGTTTGCGATGAACCCTGCACCAGCGTTATTGCCTGTTGGTTCAGGGCAATGCTCGTGGCTAGCGTCTCGTTGACGGTGACATTACAACTAGTGTTGGTTCCCCAGTAGCCCTCGCCCTCGTCGCTAGTAGCACTGATGAACTTGAAGTCACTGGTGCTGAGCACATACTCACCAGCCGCCATAGTGGGATCGGCAGTGACTT
>Ga0310691_10002361_pt1 | contig 25385 bp, 28 predicted proteins | sample 176DNAGHGlowgp2_FD_203887 | JGI IMG/M metagenome (GOLD analysis project Ga0310691, IMG submission 203887) | Sheep rumen microbial communities from Palmerston North, Manawatu-Wanganui, New Zealand - 1766 DNA GHGlow gp2 (v2) (version 2) | ecosystem: Host-associated > Mammals > Digestive system >...
GTTATGCCCGCAAATTTCAATTTATTTGAGTTTGCCTACATAAGGACAGTATGTTCAAGATACACAAAGCACATCCGGCGGGCTTTAGATCAACGGCGGCCGGCCCTGCCGGCAAATTCCGATTTATCGCAGGAACAATAAATACAATGCCCCTGAGCATTTTGAAACACGCAGCGGCAAAACTTCTGTATTTAAGCAGAAGTGGATATTCGTTCTTTTTTCATAGAAAACAAAAGTTTTTGGCCGAGCATTTTGAAAAAGCTCGACCAAAAACTTTAATTATAATTCTAACGAAGATTCCCGATAAGCTGAGGTGTCGCCCCCTTTTGGGAGCCGCAGACTGCATCCTGTCCGACGGCTTTGCGCGTGAAATTTACGGCACATTGCAGAAATCGTCATAATAAAACGTATCTTCAGTCACGATTCCGTTTGCGTCGCCGCGGATGTCGATGCGGGAAACTCTGGCGGTCTGTCCGTCCGCGCAGACGCGATCCTCAAGATCCTCTCCGAGCCAGCCTGCGTAGGTGACGGCGCGGCTGTGAAACCGGCGGCTGCTCAGGGAGAGCCGGTATTTCAGCGCATCCTGCGGCGCATAGGCAAACTGCCGGTCAAACAGAATCTGCCGGACGCGGACGATGCCGAGCGAATCGGCAAGCGGGTAGGATCTTGTGAAGGTTCCGTATTCGCCCGCCGGATCCGCCATATCAATCCGGCTGAGGATTTCGGCGGTGCAGATGCCGTCTGAGGTGCTGATGACGGCAGACTGCGGAACAGTGACGGTTTTCGTGCCGGTCTGCGGCATGACACAGAGCAGATTCGGCACGCGGACATACGGAAAACCGCCGTTCAGCTTGTAATTGTACGCGATGACCGAATCCCACATCGAAGCATTATCCCGGACAAAGAGATAGCTGATCGGCTGGACGGCATCCTGATATGTGATATTCGGGAGATGATAGGTCTCCATGAGCGAGCGCAGCGTGACATTGGAGTGGATACCGGGGACGAGCTGGTTTTTGGTCAGCACCGAGCAGTATCCGCGTGACCGGATCTCCGTCAGAAACTGCCCCTCCTCCCTGCTGCACAACGCATCCCGGACGAGCCCGTCATGCAGCAGAACATGATTGAGGAAGAACTGCACGCGGAACGTCCGCTTGAGGACGGCAGCGGTATGCAGCGTCACATTCAGCGCGGAAAACGGCTGATAGCGGTCACGGAGAAACGAAAACCGCGTACATTCCTGTACGATTGTGAGGGTCTGATCCTCGTGAAAGCAGATGCAGGTTACGTTCATTCCGCAGTCACCTCTGTCATGAAGCCCGTCAGCGTGACGGAATAATCCGTGAGCATCCGGTTCCGGTGTGTTTTCCTGTGCAGCGCCGTGATCTGCATTTTCCCGAAGGAAGCGCCCGCAAAATCAAAGGAAAATTCCGTATTCGCGTGCATTGCGCGCTGCATTGCGCCGCAGGTCTCCGCGCCGGATTCCGCCGTGAGCCTGCCTGTGACGGTCAGCGTGCAGTGCGTCTGCTTCAGCAGATAATACTGCACCGTGCCGTCGCAGAGCACCCGCGTTCTGACCGGCACCTCTGCCTTCAGCTCATAGTCGTCCGCCGGAACGGTCAGGTCATCAAGGTGCAGATACAGCGGCTGCGTGTTTGTATCAAGTTGCATCGGCAAGCCCGTCACCTCCCTGTTCTTCTGCCGTCAGCAGCCCGTCAATCTGCAAATGCAGCTCCGCGACGAACCGGTCGAGCGGCTTTTGATAGACCGGAGCAAAAACCGCCGCAGATTCCGGATTGCAAACCGGCAGCAGCGTATCAAGCACCGTCTGCACGGCGTTTTCCGAAATCTCCGCATTCAGCATAGGCTTGGTATGAATCCGCACCCGCAGCGCAATGCTGACGGGCACGGTGCTTTCGGCAATGCACCGCTGCAAGCTCATACTCTCCGCGCCGACCGTAATAAAGCAGGCATCCTCCGGCAGCGGCAGGGCATTGCGCCCGAATTCGGGATAGACGATGAGCCCGGCGCCGCGGAGCATTCCGGTCAGCTCCCGGATCAGCAAAGCGGTGCCCGTCATGTGCATCGCCCCGCTTCCGGAATCGTCTGAAAGATGAATGCATCGTCACAGAGCAGCGGTGCCGCAGCCGCCTTGTAATCGAGGAAAAGGCGCTCTGCGAGCGAACACTGCGAAGAATTGTCTCGCCGGGCACCGGTATCGCCCGCATAGGTCGGGGCAGCCGCCGCCCGTGCCGAGACGATCTGCCGGTATTGCAGATTTGCCGCCGCCGCTGCAAGGTAGCAGAGCCGGATATCCGCAGGGTCGGCGTCCGCCCGCAGCATCCCATGTACTTTGCTCATTGCAGCGTCGATCAGGTCATCCCATTCCGCCGCGGAGGGAAGACCCGTGAAAAGCAGAAAGAGCTGAGCGATTTTCGCTTTCCGCATCTTCGTCCCTCCCCTTTCAAGTCTGATTGCCGATTCGGAATGCACGCATCTGCGGCTGTTCTGTGCGGATTGCCTGCTGCTGAAGCTGCGGTGCTTCCGAGGCGATTGCAAGCCCTGTGCGCAGCGATTCTTTCAGCGCGAGCAGCCGTTCCGCACTCATATGCTCGGTTGAATCCGCAAGCGCCTTTGCACAGGCGTTTTCGCCGCCGCGATAGCACAGCCGGATGCATTCGCGCCGCAGCTCCTCGGTCATGCGGTCGAGCAGTGCGCCGGTGCAGTCAAGTGCTCTGCGCAGCGCCTCCTTTTCGAGATCGGCAGCGCCGCCGCAGGTTTTCGTGACACCGGCATTCCGCTGCGCAGGCACCGCAACAAAGCTCCATTCATATACATCACTGATCCCGTCAAGAACCGTGTGGCAGCGCACGCCCGCGTACATTCTGCCCTTGATGTGGGTACAGGCTTTTTGCAGCTTATTGCAGCCGCAGATTGAGCAGATCTGCTTCCCGACGGCGCAGGAGATGCTGACCTCTTTTTTGATGCCCGCATCAATTTCGCGGATCAGGTCGGCATTGCTCTCCGTGCGAACCATGTAGGCATTGGCGCGCAGGAAATGGTAAGGCATCCCGTCGGCGGTTTTGCGCTCCGGGTCGGTGCAGAGCTCTGTGCGGAAGATGCGCGCCGTCTGATTCCCGGAGCGCGGGTTGTGGTCGAAAATCCCGGTGACACCGACGAACCGCTCCGCAAGCTGTTTGAGTGCCTCATCGGAGAAGCGGTCGAAGTCCCGGTCGATGTCATTGTCGCAGAGGATGAGATCGAACAGATAGACCTCATCGAGTGTATGCTCGCGCTTGGTGAAGCGGTTGAGCTGTGCGAGCAGCTCCTTCTGGTCAGGCATAGCGTCCCTCCTTTTTTAAGGCGATGCCCGCCGGATTGCTCCGGCAGGCATATCAAAAACGATGTATCTGCGATGATCTTATGGCAAGCTGGCTGCCCTTTGCAATGTCCCGTTATCAATCATCGCACGGTGAAATCTTTTCAGCTTCCGATGTGCAGAACGGCAGCGGCGCCTGCCATCAGCGGCTGGAACCCGATGCGGACAGAAATCGCAATGCGGTCGAGCTGGCAGTCGATGAGGCGGTCGGATTCGAGCAGAACATCGGTTCCGGAGACCGCCGCGAGCGCATAGTCGCCGGCAATACCGATCACCGTGTCATCGGTAAGCGACGCATTCTTGATGAGCTTTGCGCCGAAGGGCAGTCTGACCTCGCCGTTTTCGTCGAGGGTGCGGTCGTGCATCTGCGTCATCGAAAGAATTGCGGCAGCATTGGCAGGCGAGGCGATGACCGCAGTCAGGTCGTAGTCGGTGAATTTGCCGTAAAGTGCGGTCAGATCGGCATAGGCAATGGTGCTGCCTGCGGAATTGAACGCAGTTACGGAGTTTTTGATGACAGTCAGTGCCTTGCCGGCAATTGCGCCCGCGAGCTTTCTGCCGACGGCGCGGAGCATCACCGCAAAGACGTCGATGCGCTGCTGACGGACGGTCTCGTAGGACGCAGAAACCAGTCTGCCGAACTTGTCGAGCGTGATGCTGCTGCCTTCGGTGATAACGGTTTTCTTGAGGTTTGTGCCCTCGGTCGTCACAGCCGCGTAGCTGCCGTCGGATTCATCGACGGCAAAGCCCTTGCAGCTCGTCGCATTGACAGAAGCGGAAGCTGCGGTCAGCTCGGGCAAAATGGATTCCTCCATGCCGCGCTTGACGGCTCTGCGGACAAATTCCGGGAAGAGCACCGCGCTTTCGGTCGTGGTAAAGAATTTTTCGACGCGGTCGCAGTTTTCGCCGGAGACGCGGATATCGAAGCGCTTGAGCTGACGCTCGAAGGCGTCGAGCGATTCAAGCGGTGTGCCGGCATACTGTGCCGAAGGATCGGCAGCCTCAAGCGCCTGCGTAAAGGTGCGGTTTGCGAGATGATACATACCCTTTTCGAGCTTTACGGAATCGTACATACGGATTCTCCTTTCAGTCAGTTAGTTTTCGGCAATGCGCAGTTCAATTTCATGAGCCTGCGCGTTTTTGAGTCTTGCCTCGGCGAGCTCGGTCTCGTCCTGCAAATTGATGTTACTCCATTCGATCTCCGGCGTCAGCGCATAGCCCGCGCTGTGCAGGACGGCGCCGCCGATTTTTTTGAGCATCGGGCTGAGCAGCCTGCGGAAGTATTCGAGCTCCGAGGTCAGAATATCCGCCTGCTGCGCGGACATCCGCTCGGTTGAGCTCCACGAGAGCCCCAGCAGAAACGGCGGAATCGAGAGCTTTGAGACAATTTGCTCGAGGAGCTGCCGAACCGGCACATTCGTATCAAAAAGCTGATTTTCCGCGCCGATGACCTTGATCCCGACGTCGCCGACCGCGATAAAATCCTGCACCTCGCCGCATCTGGCAGCCTGCATTCCATCGCGCCACGCGTCCGCGATTTGCTGCGCGTGCTCTTTGGCAAAGCCTGCCGCAGCGCCGTCCGGCTTATAGGTTACGGCGTAGCGGATGTTGCCCGCTCTTTCGTAATTCTGCCCGATGCACGCGAAAATGCGCATGAGAATGCCGGAGATTGCCGGCAGCCCGCGCAGAACGGAAACGCCGTAAATGCCGCCTGCCGGGGGATTGAGCGCAGCAAAGAGGATGCGCTCGGGGTGCGGCAGGGGATGCTCTGCGCCGTTTTCGGGATCGCGCAGAAAGAAGCGGGGTGCAGATGCGATATCCGCCGCGATGCCGAGCACCTGCGGGTGTACGGTCACAAGTGCCGCCGGTTCATCGTCCTGCATCAGAATTTCGCCTGCGGCATTGCCGTAGGTCAGCAGGCTGTCGAGGATCTGATCGGCGAATGTCTGCAAGGACGCCCCCGCTGCATTGACCGGCACCTGATCGGAGAAGCGGTCAAGCAGTGCCTGCGCGGCGGGGTCATCTGCGCGCAGACGGAATCCGCCGGAGAGCCTTACAATCTTGCGGATTGCCGCATCAATGACCGGCACCTGAAAGCGCAGCGCGTCATAGAGGCGGAATTCGGCGGGCGAAGGTGCGGGCGGCGCCGGGCATTCGAGGCTGCGGACCGGTGCGGCTCTCGGCGCCGAGAGCATCAGCGGCAGCGCATCGGACTGCACGCCGCCTCTCCGGTTTCGCCGGAAAAAGGAAAAAGCCAAAAGTGAACACCTCCTGATTCAAAGAATGCGAATCATACGCAGAAAGGCGGAAACCGACGAATTCTTACGGGCTGCGGCGCAGGGACAGCACGAGAAAGGGGTCATCCTTCGGTGCGTCGATCACAGTCGCGACGAAATAGCGGATATCATCCATCGCGTGATCGTGCTCCTTGCGCGGGGCATCGTGCGTCGCTTTTTCATCCCAGACATAGAGCGAAAACTCCCGGATTGCATCGCAGCAATCCGCCCCGATTTTGATTTCTCCGTTCCGGAGCGCATCGGCGGTTCTGCGAATGCCGGAAAGTACATCGTTTTTTGCAGGGACAGCGCGGAAAACCCCGTGCCTGCGGATGCAGGTGAGAAAGCTCGCGGCGGAAGGGTCGAGGATGACTTCGTCAATCTGCCGGTCTCCGGCGAGCTCCAGAAGCGCCTGATAGTGCTCCTCGTCAGTGCGCGGATGCCCGGACTGTCTGCCGTCGTAGTAGCTTTCGGCGATGCGGTACCAGCAGCCGCGGCAGTGTCCCCAGAGCCCCATAGAGGTCGGGTTCATCGTGCCGTAGTCGCAGGAAATCACATAGCGGTCGGGCGTATCGGGCGGCGCGGCGACGTGCAGTACCGGCTGAAACATCGGGTAGACGAGCCCCTGTGCATTGCTCCAGATGCCCTTGACATAGCGGTCGTGAAATGCACCGGAATACAGCCGCTCATAGCGCCGCCGGACAGCAGGTGTCAGCCCGGGATTATCCCGCATCGTAAAATGCAGATACAGCGCGTTTTTCTCCTCCGCTTTCAGAATCCACTCGCGGTAAAACCAGTGCGAGGGCTGCGCGGGATTGCAGGAGAACCACAGCTTTGATCCCGGAACAGAGCATCGTGCGAGCGCCTGCTCGACAAAGGAACGCGGCATCAGTGCGCATTCGTCAAAGAGCGCCCCCGCAAGCGTGATGCCCTGAATCAGCGCCGCGGAGCCCTCGTCCTTGCCGCCGAAGCAGTAGAAGCGGTTGGTGCGGTCTCCGAGCGAAATGTCGATGTAAGACCGGCTGACTTTTTCATCAACCTGAAATTGCAGTACGCGGAGCTGCGCAAAGAGCGGCAGAAGCAGATTGCGCCGGACGCCGGAAACGGTCTTGCCGCAGAACGCAAAGCTCTGATTCTGAAAAGAAAAGGTTGCCCAGAATACAAAGCCGAGCGCCAGTGCGGTGGTTTTTCCGGAGCGCACCGCGCCGTCGCAGATGATCGCATCATAACGGCGCGTCGCCGGTTCCTTCCACCATGACAGAACCGTTTTCTGCTTTGCCGAAAACGTCTGCATCGCCGTCGGGGCGTTCATCGCACACCTCCTCCCCGTCCGGGCTGCCGAGCGCGGAGAGCAGTGCCGCCGCCGCTGCGGAGGAATCCGAAGCATGGGCGCATTCCAGCAGCTTCTCCATTGCCCGCTGCCGGTCGGCAAATTTGATCTCGACTGTACCCTTATCCCGTTCCCGTTTGATCGAGGAAACGTGGAAAAGGTCAAATTTTGCGAGCATTTCCTGCGTCAGCGGCTCATCTGAAAACGCCAGCGCCGCCGCATCGTTGACCGACCCGAATGCGAGCCGGTAAAGCCCTGCGATGACACGGGTCCGGATCGGCAGGACAGGCTCCTCCGCGAGCTCTGTCAGGTACGCTCTGCACGCAGGATTTTCCAGCATTTGCAGCCCGTCATCCTCTGCTGTTTCGGGGTCAAAGCCCGCGTGCAGCGCCGACTCCCGGACATTGCCGCTGTGCAGATAGCGCCGGCAGAACGATCTTCGCTGTTTCTGTGACCGTCGTCCCATAAGAATGCATCAACCGCCTTTCCTTGTATGATTTTTGGGGATGAACGCCTGTGCGGGAGAGAGAACACACAGCCGTTCATTTGCGGGGAAAAAAAACGGGAAAAGTTGCACGTTTGCGTGCAACTCCCGCTGCATTTTCCGAAAGATTCTGCGAATAATACAATATTATGCGAATTATCAGTGCCGTTTTTATGCAGGATGCCGGCGCTATTTGCCGCGCTGCCGGGGATTCGGCGGGCAGTTTCTGCACATTCCGACACGCTCCGACATATACTGCATCAGTGATAATCCCCGCGCAACGCTTCGGATGATTAAGCGGAAAAAAGCGGGGCAGAATAGAGCCAGCAAAGGAAAGGAAGCGTGACCGTATGATGACAGTGAAACGCGGAGAGATTTATTATGCAGACCTGAGCCCGGTTGTCGGCTCGGAGCAGGGCGGCATCCGCCCGGTGCTGATTATACAGAATGATGTCGGGAACCGGTACAGTCCGACCGTGATTGCGGCGGCGATTACGAGCCGGCTGGACAAGGCGAAGCTGCCGACGCATATTTCGCTGTTTGCGGCGGGCTGCGGCCTGAAAAAGGACAGCGTGATTCTGCTGGAGCAGATCCGGACGATTGACAAGCAGCGGTTGAAGGAGTGCATGGGCGAAATCCCGACCGATGTGATGAAGCAGGTCGATCATGCGCTGGAGGTGAGCTTCGGGCTGATTCCGCGGCGGTCGGTGATGCCGGCCGCCGGAGCACGATCCTGAGGGGAAGCATTCTGGACTTCCCTCTCAGGTTCGCCCCCTGCGGCGCGGAGCAATTTTCCCTGTGACCATTGCCTTTTTTATCGAATTGTGTTATAATAGTAAAAATCAGCACCGCGCTGCGGTACGAAATCCCCGATAAAGGAAGACTGTTTGCATGAGATTAAAAGGACCCGCCTCCAAGAATAAAAAAAGCCCGCTCGCACGCGGCCTGCTGCTTTGCATGACCTTCACGCTGCTGACCTCGCTGGCATTCGGCCTCTGGAGCTATATGTCACGGAAATACGATATTGTGCTCGACCCGAAGGATATTGAGATCGTGCAGCTCGATCCCCCGAAACAGGGCGACCCGATCGCCGTGATGCACACCACCGCCGGCGATATGACCTTCCGGCTTTATCCCGAGAATGCACCGAAGGCGGTCGAGAGCTTCTGTAATCTCGCAAAGAGCGGATATTACGATAATACATATGTTTTCGATGTCGAGCCCGGCATCTATTTCTCTGCGGGCAGCGCCGATGCCGACGGCAATCTGCCGCAGGGCGTCTCCGGCAGCGCGCAGGAGCGCGTCAAGCAGGAGCTTTCCCCGAAGATGTGGCCGCTGCGCGGGGCGCTCTGTGCGCTCTCAACCGGCAGAGAAAGCGGCTTCTGGAAAAACTTTTTCGGCAAGGGCGTTCCCTATAACGGCAGCCGCTTTATGGTCGTCGATACCGTCGAAATGACCGAGGAGCTGATCGCGGGGCTCCACGAGGAGGAGAACGAGGGCTCAAAAAAGGTCGCCGATGCATTTGAAGCACACGGCGGCATCCCGAATTATTCCCAGCAGGTCACAATCTTCGGTCAGCTGATCGAAGGCTACGAAATCCTCGACGCGATTACCGAAACAGAGCTCGAGGACGCCGGCAGCTACCGGAAACCGAAGGAGGAAATCAGAATCCTGAACATCGAAATCGGGACATTTTCCGCGCCGGTTGAATAAAAACATGAGAAAAATCCGGCATCTGACTTATATTTCTTAGAAAAAGATGACAGAATCATGAATTTTATCTTTACAAACCGGAGAAAACGTGCTATAATAAATATACCTGAGACAATACGCGCCGCTTTGAAAAGTGTCCGTTTGGAGCGAAAAGCAGCGCGGAAAGGAAAGATTGTTTCATGCAGCTTAGTTTATCCCTGAGAAGAATCACTGCGGCGCTCTGCTGCACAGCACTGAGCATCTGCTGCCTGACTGCCTGCGAGCATAAGCAGGTCACGCTCGACAGCGGCGCCGGTGCCGAACAGATCGAAGCGCAGATTCCGCAGTCCGATCATCTCGTGAATTTTACTATGCCCGAAATCGGCGAGGATATCGTCGTCATGACAATCCGCGATTACGGCGATGTGAAGATCCGGCTTTTCCCCGATCAGACGGAAAAAGGCGCGGAAAACTTCAAAAAGCTCGTTGAAAGCGGCTTTTACGATGAACTGAAATTTCACCGCATCGCGGACGGCTTTGTGATTCAGGGCGGCGACCCGCGCGGCGACGGCAACGGCGGACAGGACGCCTGGGGCAGCAAGGAAGGCTTTGCCCAGACGGTTTCCCCGAACCTCTGCCACTTCACCGGCGCAGTTGGCTATGCAATCGGCGAAGATAAGCTGAACAAGAGCCAGTTCTATTTCGTAACGGGCGAAATGCAGACAGATGAGACGCTTGCGGAGTACCGCAAAATGGGCTGCGCCTTTTCCCCCGCAGCAGAGGCGCTGTATAAGCAGATCGGCGGCGTGCCGTATCTGGACGGCGGCTATGAAATCTTCGGGCAGATTTTCGACGGAATGGAGTATGTGCTCGAAATCCAGAAAAACCCTGCCGATGCACAAGAAAGGCCGCAGAAAGCCGTTGTAATCGAAAAAGCAGTCGTCACGCAGTATGACGGAACGCCGCCGCATTATCTGACTGCGGAGGGCAATGCCTTTACCCCGGAATCTTCAACACAATAAAAGGATGATGGAGTCGTTTGGAAACAGGTAAGGAAACCGCGTCACATACAGAAAAAACAGCGCGGAACAGATCCATAGAGAAAATATGTGAAGAACAAGGAGAACGAACCGTGAAGACACCGAAACAGTTTGTAATCAGAGGCGGAAGAACTCTGAGCGGTGAGGTGGAAATCAGCGGAGCGAAAAATGCAGTTGTCGCCATTTTGCCCGCTGTTCTTCTGTCCGATGAACCGTGCATCATCGAGAATGTCCCCGAAATCAGCGACGTCGAAATCAGTCTCCGGATCCTGCGGGAGCTGGGTGCGAAGGTACGCTATCTCGCACCGCATACCTATGAGATCGACACCCGCAGCGTGACAAGCTTTACCGTTCCCTATGAGAGCGCGAGAAAAATGCGTGCCTCCTATTATTTCATGGGCGCACTGCTCGGCAGATTCGGTCATTGCCGCGTTTCTATGCCCGGCGGATGCCCCTTGGGCGACCGTCCGATCGACCAGCATACCAAGGCGTTCCAGAAGCTCGGTGCAGACCCGCATCTTGACCGCGGTATGGTCGATATCACAACGACAGAAGCAGGGCTTCAGGGCGCTCAGATTTTCTTTGACTGCGTGACCGTCGGCGGCACGATGAACGCCATTCTCGCTGCCGTGAAAGCGGAGGGTCTGACGATTATCGAGAATGCGGCGAAAGAACCGCATATCGTCGATCTTGCAAGCTTTTTGAATTCAATGGGCGCCGATATCATGGGCGCCGGTACCGATACAATCAAGATCCGCGGAACCAAATATCTCCGCGGTACCAGCTATGCCGTAATTCCCGATCAGATCGAAGCGGGTACTTATATGGTTGCCGCTGCGGCGACCGGCGGCAATGTGCTGGTCAAGAATGTGATCCCGAAGCATCTGGAATCTATCATCAGCGTTATGGAGAAAATCGGCGTCAAGATCGAGCAGTTCGACGATGCCGTGCGCGTCTCCGTGGACGGACCGCTCGTCAAGACGAACATCAAGACACGCCCGCATCCCGGCTTCCCGACGGATATGCAGCCGCAGATGTCGGCGCTGCTCTGTCTCGCAGAGGGTACGAGCATTATCAAGGAGGGCGTCTCCGAGCAGCGGTTCCAGTATGTCGATGAGCTGCGCAGAATGGGCGCGGATATTCAGGTTGACGGCAAGGTCGCTGTCATCGCCGGAACCGGTCACCTGACCGGCGCACCGGTCAAAGCGTGCGACCTGCGTGCCGGTGCTGCACTGATGATCGCAGGACTGGCGGCAAGCGGCGTCACGACGATCGAGGACATCTATCATATTGAGCGGGGCTATGCCGATATGGAGGGCAAGCTGCGCGCACTCGGCGCCTGCATTGAAAAAAAAACGGTTGTGCCGGACGCAGTGCAACATGAGGAACATGAAGAACGTGAGACGCACGTTCCGATCGCCCGTCAGGACGCGGTGTGAATAAAGAAACAAACGGCAGGGCGAGCATGGATTTCGCCCTGCCTTTTTTGTTCGCCGGCTTGATCGGGATATGATGAAAATAACATAAGGACTTGTGAAAATATGGCAAGAATCTATCCGCTCTTCAGTTCGAGCAAGGGCAATGCGACCTTTATCGGCTCGCCCTCCGGCGGCATTCTGATCGACGCCGGGGTATCGGCAAAGCGCCTGCGGGATGCACTCGGACGCGCCGGGATCCCGCTGGATGCGGTCGGGGCGGTTTTCGTGACGCATGACCATTCCGATCATGTCAGCGGACTCCGCGTGTTTTGCAGGCAGACCGGCAAGCCGGTCTATGCGGAGCCGGTAACGGGCGGCTGTCTGCTGCGGGGCGGCTGGGTTGACCCGGAGACCGATCTGCGCCCGCTGACCGGCGCCGTGCAGATCGCCGGCATGACCGTCTCCCCGTTCGATACTTCGCATGATACGGAGAAAAGCTGCGGCTACCGGGTTACGCTCCCGGACGGACAGAGCTGCGCCGTCTGCACCGATCTCGGCTATGCGCCGGAGACCGTTCGTGCGGCGCTCTGCGGCTGCCGGCTGGTGCTGCTTGAGGCGAATTACGATGAGGAAATGCTGCGGTTCGGGCCGTATCCGGCATCGCTGAAAGCGCGCATCCGCTCGGATTCCGGGCATCTCTCCAATACCCAGAGCGGCGAACTGGCACGGTATCTGGTCGAAAACGGCACGGTGCATTTCGTGCTCGGACATCTGAGTGAGCACAATAATACGCCGGAAAAGGCTGCCGCTGCGGTCATGCAGGCGCTTGGCGGCTATGTCTGCGGGCGGGATTATCTGCTCGATGTCGCAAAACCGGAGGACGGGAGGATGATCGTGTTTTGATGCTGATACAGCTTGTAACCGTCGGGACGCTGAAAGAAAAATGGCTCCGCGAGGCTTTTTCGGAGTATGAAAAGCGGCTCGGCAAATATTGCAGATTTACCGTGACCGAGCTTTCGGAAGCCCGCCTGCCGGAAGCGCCCTCTGCGGCGGAGATCGCTGCCGCGCTGCAAGCCGAATCAAAGGCGATTTTACAGGCGTGCAAAGGCAGAATCATTGCGCTGTGCATTGAGGGAAAGCAGCTTTCAAGCGAGGCGTTTTCCCGCACGATCGAGCAGGCTGCGGTCTCCGGCGACAGCACGCTGAGCTTTGTAATCGGCTCGAGCTTCGGACTGCACGATTCTGTGAAAAATGCAGCTTCTATGCGCTTTTCTATGTCGAAGATGACCTTTACGCATCAGCTTGCGCGGGTGCTGCTTGCCGAGCAGATCTACCGGGCGTTTCAGATCAGCACCGGCGGAAAGTATCATAAATAATGCGAAAACAGGAGGGATCCATACCATGATTTACCCGGAAATCCAGGCGGCGGCAGATGAGATCGCGAAGCTCGGAAAGCCGCTGAAAATCTATCTCATCAGCCACAAGACCAATCACGCAACCAGCGAGCTCGCGAGCTTCAAGCTGGCGCTGATCGTCAAGGACGATACCGCGAATATCTCAGAACTTGCGTGCTTTTTGTATACAGCCGTAGACTGCGACTGCCCCTATGACCTCGTGATCTACAAAGAGAGCGAGTGGAACACATTATCACAGGATCCGCGCACCTTTGCATGGTCAATCCGCGAGAACGGGAGTGTGCTGTATGGCTAGAGGATACCGCGAGGGCGACAGCAAGCGATATTTCGACTGGCTGTATTACGCCGCAATCGACCTGCGGGCGGCAAAGCTGCTGCTCGATGACGACCGCTGCTATAATCTGATCTCGTTTCACTGTCAGCAGAGCATGGAGAAGGCGCTGAAAGGCTATCTGCTCTGGCGGCGGCACAAACTCTATGACGGGCATAACCTGCCGTGGCTCTGCAAGCAGGCAATGCAGGATGACGAGCACTTCCGGAGCTGGATTCCCTTTGCCAGTGAACTGAACGGCTACTACATTGAAGCGCGCTACCCCGCCGACTTCCTGCTGCGGCTCGATGCACAGTCTGCATCACAGCTTATCGTTGATACAAACGACTTCGTGACCTTCGTCAATTCCCTCGTGAAATTTGATTTCCAGAGCTACCGGCAGAGAAAGGCGGCGGAGTCGTGACAGAGACAAAGAAAACGGTTCAGACCCTCTATGAGTTGAGCCGGCAGGAAAAAACCGCGCTGAGAGAAGAACTGTTCCCATCCAGTGAAGTCAGGTCAAAGAATGCTGTGTTACAATTCTTTATAGGAATTAACGAAAAAACGGATAACCCATGGATGTTGTTTTTTATGATTATCATGATTCCTGTCGTCATCCTTGCAGTGCTGGTTATGCTGATTCTGCTGCTCTGCGGTGTCAGGGGTTTCCTGATTGTATTGATCGGCTTGGGCATTATCAATTCCCTGATATGGATCACGGATGTGATGTATGCGGACATTCCAATCCCCGCTATTTTGATTCTGAGCGGCGGATATCTTATTTTTATGATCGTCAATTGCTGCCTTTCCTGTTCGGCGCATTATCCGTCATATCCGTCAGCGGTGAAAGCCGCATTGCTTGCAGCGACGATCAGCCCGTTTGTCTCATTTTTTATCGGATCACTTATCGGATCACACTTTAAGGATGAAGATCGGTTTTCAAAGACTGCGATCATCGCTTCACTGTTGTTTGTGACTGCCGCAGCCTTCAGCGGTTATGTAATCGGCTTGATCTGCCTGTTTCTGCTGTGTCTTATTTCTGCGGCTGGTTTGATCCAAATGATCTTCGAGATGATAACATAACGGAGGCACTATGGAACTCGAATACAAATGGCAGATACCGCAGGAGACGCTTATAGACAAGACGGAAGGTCCAAAAAGGAGAATTGACGGATGAATAGGAAGATACAAACTTGTTATCCGCTCGATGAAAAGGAAAAGGCAAAGCTGCGGCTTGCGGCGATTCAGGCGCAGCTAAAGGGAAAAACGGAAACCAATGCACTTCTTTCGCAGGCAGCGCAGAAGCCGCTGCCCGAACCAAAGCCTGCGAAACGGCACGCAAAGCAGCAAACACCCGCAGCGGGAAATCTGGTAATGCGGCTGGGAAGCATGAAAGCGGACAGCACAAAAATGGCGCCGGCTTCTCATGTGATAAAATCCGGGCAGACCGACAGCACGGAGCCCTCCGGTCTGGTGCGCTGGCTCATTATTTGCACTGTTGCTTTTGCAATTTTAGCCGCTGCCTGTATTGTAATAATGCCGATAATGACGAATTGGGTCAGTCTTTCGGAAACCACAAAAACTGAGAATACGACAGCCGAGAAGGCGGCGGAGATTACGACAACGGAGGTCACTGCAACAGTGACAACGACGCTTTCCGATGAAAATGTGCGCGATGACGAAATCCGGCAAATCATTTCAGAAGCAAATGATTTGGCTCAGAATCAGCAAGACTATTGGCATGCCTATCTGATGCTCTCGGAAGCAGCCCAGCGCTATGATGATGATGTGCGTCTCCTCTATGCTGCGAAGACAATGCGGGACAACTATACACAAGAGAAGATCAGCGCTGCTGACTATCTGGTGTCTTTCGGACAGTATGATGATGCGATTGAGCTTCTGGAATTATCAGTAGCAGAGATATCAGGTATTAAGGAAATTGAAGAAAAACTGGATGCGTTATATGATGCGCGTGAGCAAAGTCAAAGCACGAATAGTTCAGAGCCATCAACTATATTCTCCATCCCCGGCGATTCCAATTCCGCAATCTTCCAGAACGACGGACAATGGTATTCGTGGAAATGGAAGGATGAAAACGACCACGGCAAGGGCGTCCAGAGCGTTACATGGAGGATTACCGTCAGCGGAAGAACCACGGCGCCAGTCTATATCACGGTCGAGAAGAACGCAGTTGTCAATGGCACAATCAAGGATCCACAGGGCGTTTTTGCCGGATTTGAAAAGGAAAAATTGGCGCTGAAGGCGAATATTGAGCCGATTCTGACCGAAATCCTTATCCGCACGCGCGATGAGCTGGCAGATCCCAACTTTAGCATTACCAGATTAGCAAACGGAACTGCACCGGTATCCAACCATTTTGTGACACAATATTACACCGATTGGATCAAAACAGCACAGGTAAAAGCACTGGATGATGCAAATCTATTTCTAAAACAATATATTCTCGGAAAATAAACCACACGGAGGCACTATGGAACTTGAATACAAATGGCAGATACCGCAGGAGACGCTGGCGGCGCTTGCAGCATATCTGCACGATCTGCCGGGGCGGCTCTCGCACGAGACGCTCAGCATGGCGGCGTCCTACTACGACACGGCGGACGGCACCGTGCGCAGGCTCGGCGCGGCACTGCGTCTGCGGCGCGAGAATGACCGGACGGTCTGCTGCCTGAAGCGCACCGTGCAGAAGGAGGGCGCATTGGCAGAGCGCGAGGAATATGAACAGGAAGCGGAGACGCTCCGGGAGGGGCTGCAAAAGCTCCCGCAGGCAGGCGCCCCCGCAGGCCTCTGTAAAATGCTCGAATTGCAGGAGCTGCGTGCTTTTGCAATGACAGAGTTCATCCGAAACTGCTATCTGATTGCCGCGGAGGGCTTCACGGCGGAGTTTGCCGTTGATGTCGGGCGGCTCGGGAATCCGGAGAAGATGCTGCCCTTTGAGGAGCTGGAGCTTGAGCTGAAAAGCGGCGATCCGGAGGCGTTCCGGCGCTGTGCGGAGCAGCTTCAGGCACAGTTTTCCTTGCAGCCGCAGCCGCTCTCTAAGCTCGCCCGCGCTGCATCCGTAACATCATAATCGCACCCGGCAGACGAGCCGCTCAGATTCGGGAAGGGCGTCTGCCGGGCGTTTTTTGCGAAATTGCCGGAGCAATGAACGAAATTTCTGAGAAAATACTGATCTTGACGGGAAAAGTGCGGGCAAAAATCCGCAAAAGCCTTGACTTTAACGCTTTTTTGTGTTAAAATATGTTATGTTGACATTGCTCCGTGCTGCGACTGCCGGTTTTTCGCTGCCGCAGCGGTATTCTACATCGAAAGGAAGTACGAAATCATGCCGATTATTGATATTCTGGAGCGCAATGCCGCCCTTTACGGCAACGACACTGCGCTGGTCGAGCTGAACCCCGCGATCATCGAGCCGCGCCGCGTTACATGGAAGGAATACGAACTGATCGAGCCGCGCAGACCCAATTACTACCGCAGAGAAATCACATGGAAGGTCTTTAACGAGAAGGCAAACCGCTTTGCCCATTTCCTGATCTCCCGCGGCGTGAAAAAGGGCGATAAGGTCGGCATTCTGCTGATGAACTGCATCGAGTGGCTGCCGATTTACTTCGGTATTCTCAAGGTCGGCGCACTGGCAGTGCCGCTGAATTTCCGCTATGCTGCGGATGAAATCGAATACTGTGTCGGGCTCGCCGACATTTCCGTTCTGGTCTTCGGACCGGAGTTCATCGGCAGAGTCGAGGAGCTGGTCGATTCGATCGGCAATGACCGGATGCTGCTGTATGTCGGACAGGGATGCCCCGGCTTTGCGGAAAGCTACGATACGCTGACAGCAAACTGCCCGAGCAATTCGCCTTCTATCCTGCTCACCGATCAGGATGACGCCGCAATCTATTTTTCCTCCGGCACAACCGGATTCCCGAAGGCAATCCTGCACAATCATGAGAGCCTGATGCATTCCTGCAAGGTCGAGCAGGCACATCACGGGCAGACGAAGGACGATGTGTTCCTCTGCATCCCGCCGCTCTATCACACCGGCGCGAAAATGCACTGGTTCGGCAGCTTCCTTGTCGGCGGAAAGGCGGTTTTGCTGAACGGCATTTCTCCCTCCGTCATTCTGGAGGCGGTTTCGTCCGAGCACTGCACAATCGTCTGGCTGCTGGTGCCGTGGGCACAGGATATTCTCGATGCAATTGAAAGCGGCAAGGTCACGCTCAGCGATTATGAACTCTCGCAGTGGCGGCTCATGCATATCGGCGCACAGCCGGTTCCGCCCAGCCTGATTGCAAGATGGCGCAAATATTTCCCGAATCATCAGTATGATACCAATTACGGCCTCAGCGAGTCCATCGGACCGGGCGCACTGCACCTCGGCGTCGAGAATATTCATAAGGTCGGCGCAATCGGCAAGGCGGGCTATGGCTGGGAGAGCAAGATCATTGACGAAAACGGCGAAATTGTCCCGCGCGGTGAGGTCGGCGAGCTCTGTGTCAAGGGGCCGGGCGTCATGACCTGCTACTATCACGATGAGGAAGCGACGAAGCAGGTGCTCTCTGAGGACGGTTGGCTGCGCACCGGCGATATGGCGCGGGAGGACGAGGACGGCTTTGTGTTCCTCGTAGACCGCAAAAAGGATGTCATCATCACCGGCGGCGAAAACCTCTATCCGGTGCAGATCGAGGATTTCATCCGCTCGAATCCGAAGGTGAAGGACGTCGCCGTGATCGGGCTGCCTGACAAGCGTCTCGGCGAGATCGCTGCCGCTATCATTTCGATCAAGGATGGCTGCGAGTGCTCCGAGGCAGAGATGAACAAGTTTTGCGAGGCACTGCCGCGCTATAAGCGCCCGCGCAAGCTCATTTTTGCGGATGTTCCGCGGAACCCCACAGGTAAAATCGAAAAGCCGAAGCTCCGCCGGATGTACGGCGCAGACAAGCTCGTAGCAGAGCAGAATCAGGGATAAAACAAAGGAGAGAGAAAACGATGTTTTCTCTCTCCTCAGTCTGTAGAAAAAGGTATCGCTTCGCGATGATTGATATTGGGCTCCGCCCAAACCCGCCAAAGGGACATTGTCCCTTTGGAATCCCATTATAAGCAAAATGAAAGAAAAAGCGTGATTTTTCATTTTCTTCTATAAATTGGATTCTTAAGGGATAGTATCCCTTAAGCGGGGGTATGGGGGCTCGATGTTTGCGCAGCAAACTCGACACAGCGAAGCGAGGGGCGCCCCCATTTTGAATCCGTCGGAGACACTTTATCGACATTCTGAGGAGAGAAACTTCATTAAGAATCATTTTTGAAGTTTTGATCAAACTTTTTCAAAAGTTTGCGGGGTCAAGGGGCAGCGCCCCTTGCCGCTCGTCGCAACGAGCGGAATTCTCTTATTTGCGTTCAAAAGCGCTAAAGAAGGGGGCTTGGGGGAAGGAAAACAAGAGTTTTCCTTCCCCCATTGATCCATAACATATTCTTCTTTTTCAGTATCTGTATTTTGAAGAGAAGGACTTTATCGACAGGTTAAGGAGAGAGAAAACGATTGTTTTCTCTCTCCTCAGTTTATTGAGATATTCCAATGAAAGATCAGCAGAAAAACTGCCATTTCGTCAGCAGGAAGCCGGGAATCACAACAATAATGAAAAATGCCCAGCTCACAAGTGTAAATACCTTGATAAACTTTCCGCCCTGCCCGGGATATTCCCGGACATAGATGCGGTAATTGATGACGGAAGCCAGAGAGCCGATCAGCGAGCAGAGCCCGGCGGTATCCGCGCCGTAGATCAGTCCGGCAAAGTTTTTCGTGAACGGATACAGCACAATTGACGCCGGCACATTTGAGATCACCTGGCTCAGCCCGATCGCCCACCAGTATTCATTCCCCGCAACTGCCCTTTGCAGCAGTGAGGCAATGCTCCGGTTTGCCGCAATCGACGAGGAGAAAATGAAAAAGCACAGGAAGGTCAGCAGCAAAACATAATCCACTTTCCGGAACAGCGACCTGTCAACAACCGCGATGACCGCAACGACAATGCCGGCGGCGATGTACCAATAGGCGGTGCGTGTGACGATTGTGAGGATAATCAGGGTAAACAGTGCGAGATAGGTGCCGCGTCTGACTCTGCCCTCGGGCTTTCGGTTCTGCGCGGTCTGCGCGGGGTCAACCGTGACCGTCTCGCGGAGATTTTTGCGGTACAGCACGATGACGAAAACCACGAGCAGCACCGCCGACATTCCGCAGAGCGGAAGCATATGCAGCAGAAAATTGCCGGCACTTGTCCCGGACTGCCCGTACAGAAACAGATTCTGCGGGCTGCCAAAGGGCGTCAGCAGCGAGCCGCGGATCGCTGCAATATTCTCCATTGAAATCACCGGCAGAATATAATGCTCCTTGCCGGCACTGCGGAAAATCAGAATTGTCAGCGGGACAAAGATAATGAGCGATACATCATTTGTCACGAACATCGAGGTAAAAAACACCCCGAATATGAGAAAGAGGGAAACGGTTGTCATCCGCCGCAGCTTCGATGCCAGTGACACCAGCGGCATCAGCACATTCTCCTGCTTGAATCCCTCCAGCACACAGAGCATCATCAGCAGCGTGCCGAGCGTCCGCCAGTCGATATCGTGCAGCAGGCGTGCAGTCGGCGGCGTAATGAACAGCGCAGCCGCCGCCGCCAGAACCGATACCGTCAGCATCATTTCCTTTTTCAGAAAAGCCAGTATTGTTTTCATTCGTCATCCTTCCCCGGTCGGGCGGTGCGCAAAAGAATCCGCACGGGAATCCCCATGCGGTTCTCCTTGCAGCTCAGAATTGCTGTTCGCCTTCGAGAATCAGCATTTTATCCGCCTGCGGGTCGATCTCCTGCTCCTTGACGGTTTTCTGCCAGTCATCCGGCGCATAGGATTCAATCTTGACGGTCACGGCAGAGCGCGGGCAGCCCCACTTCTCTGTAAATACGCGGGTGATTTCCTCGGCAACCTCCTGCTGTACGGCGGGGTCCTTCGGGTATGCCTTGACTACAATATACGGCATGGTAATCTTTCCTTTCGTTATTGAAATGCATCGACGCATTCCTGTCTGACAAGGGCAGCGAGCTCCTGCGGTAAATTATGCTGTTCATCCCATTCGCCGCCGAACTGCGCTGCTTCTTCTGCATACTGCGCATAAAGCGGCGTTTCTGCATATTCCCGCAGCAGCAGCGGCAGTGCATCGCGGTTTCGATTTACGGCAAGGCACAGCGCAATATTGACCTCATGCCGGCTGCCGACGCATTCAAAGGGCTTATTCGGCAGCGCACCGCAGAGCTCCTGCAAAATGGGGCGCATCTCCGGCAGATTGAACAGGTCGGAGCCCAGCAGCCGGACGATTTCCCGATAAGGCAGAAACGGCGAGAGAATTACGGCAACGAACAGGCATTTCGCGCAGTGTCCGCACCATTGATCCTGCTTTGCGCCGGCATTGCAGCTCCGGAAGATTTCGTGATACGCAGTCGGGAGCGCGGCGAAATACCGCGCAATCTGAAACTCCGTCAGCGGGCGGAGCAGGCTGAAATAGCGGATTCCCGTTTTCAGGTAATCGCGCTCGTATGCATAAAAATCGCGCTCAAACTGATAGCTCTTGGAATACTGGTGATTGACTTCCTGCTCAGAAACGGTTGATTCGCTCGCGGAGGATTCGTTTGAGAGAATCACGGACTGCAAACCGTGCAGATATGCCGTCAGCACCGCAGAAAATGCGACAATTGCAGAAAACGGCGTATGTCCGTTCAAAAAGCCGCGTGCATTCAGCGCCAGCATATTGGGGTCGAGCGTGCGCTTCGGCTCTAAGATCCGCTCCTGCGGGATGCCCGCGAGCAGCGCTGCCTTCTCTGAGGAATCGCGGTGGTTGATCTGATAGGCAAAGGCGTCAGAAAGCTGTTCGCGCAGCAGATTCAGCGTGACGATGGAATCCTTGCCGCCGCCGACCGGAATCAGCTTGCCGGAAAGCGGCTTTTCCGCCGGTGTATCCGGCAGCATTGCCGCACCGCTTTCCAGCGTCATAAAGCTGTCAGAATCCGTCTCAATGCCGTTGCGGTAGAAAAATTCGCCCAAGCCGCCGAAATACAGCCGCTTCCACCATGCCGCCTGCTCCGGTGTGATCTGCTGCGGCAGCCGCACGGTCGGGGCGCAGGTGATCTTCCAATAGCTGACGAGCTCCGCCATGCCGAGCGAGAAGATCAGGCGTTTCAGTGCGGGATCTTCCGCATCCGGCTCTGCACAGGGAATGCTCCATTCCGGTGCAAAGCTGCTCAGTCCCGGAATCTCAAAGGAATAGGTCACATGGAGTCTGCCGTCCTCATAGCGGCTGCTGTAACCGCCGAATACAAATTCGGGATACTGCTGCCGCAGTTCTGTAAAGGTCATCTCATCATCCTCCCACAGCATTCAGACAAAGCTCGCGCACCTCGTAAACTCCGGCATAGGAGAGCGCGACCGTCAGCACAATCAGCAGAACGCGCTGCCAAAACGTATATTTCCGGCTGAACAGCGCTGTCCAGACCGCATAGCCTGCAACTGTCCCTCCGGTGTTCATGATGACGTCATCCAGCTCCTGTACTCTGCCGATCAGACCTTGCAGCAGCTCGATTGAAAACGAGACGCAGAATCCGAGCAGAAGCGCCCGCAGCAGATTCCAGCGAATCTGCGGAATTGCGGGCGCCGCAAAAAATCCAAAGGGTACAAAGAGCAGAAAATTCAAATAAACAGGCCGGAAAACGTGTCCGCGGAACAAATCCCAGTGAAAACCGGAAAGCAGATTCTGCCTCACGATTGTCCCCGGCGGATAGCGAAGCAGGAGCAGCTCAAGGATGCCGGTTATATGCAGCACCACCGCGCCGTAACAGCAGAACACAAACAGCATGATGCCCTGCCCTGCTGCAAAGGGCGTGAACTTTTTTTTGCGGATACAGGCAATCAGATAGAAGATTGCATAGATCAGCAGCCCCGATCCGGTCACCAGAATGAGGTCTTCCCGGTCAAAGTGCATCCGATGTGCCTCTCAGCGTTTGACTGCCTCGCGGACGACCTCCGCGATATGTTCAGCGGACAGACCGAACTGTTTGAGCAGATCGGCAGCCGGGCCGGAGTGTCCGAAGGTGTCATTGACGCCGATTCTGCGAACCGGAACCGGGCAGGCTTCGCAGACCGCCTCCGCGACGGCAGAGCCGAGTCCGCCGATGACGCTGTGCTCCTCTGCGGTCACAATCGAACCGGTTTCGCGGGCAGCCTTGACGATCAGTTCTTTATCGAGCGGCTTGATCGTATGGATATTGATGACGCGGACTGAGATGCCCTCCGCCGCGAGTGTTTCCGCAGCAATCAGCGCCTCGTTTACCATAAGTCCGGTCGCGACAACGGTCACATCGCTGCCGTCGCGGAGCGTGACACCCTTGCCGAGCTCAAATTTGTATGTTGCCGGATCATTGATGACCGGGACAGCCAGTCTGCCGAAGCGGCAATAAACCGGGCCGTCATGCTGAATCGCCGCTTCAACCGCAGCCTTTGCCTCGGTATCATCCGCGGGATTGATGACCGTCATGCCCGGAATTGTGCGCATCAGCGCGATATCCTCACAGCACTGGTGTGTCGCGCCGTCCTCGCCGACGGAGATGCCGGCATGGGTTGCACCGATTTTGACATTCAGGTGCGGATAACCGATGCTGTTGCGGACAATCTCATAGGCTCTGCCTGCGGCAAACATTGCAAAGGAGGATGCAAAGGGAATCATGCCCGCCGCCGCGAGACCTGCCGCGACGCCCATCATATTCGCCTCTGCGATGCCGCAGTCATAGAAGCGGTCTGCATATGCCTTCTTGAACATACCGGTTTTGGTTGCGGCCGCAAGGTCTGCATCCAGCACGATCAGATTCTCATATTTTTCAGCCAGCGCAACGAGTGCTTCACCGTAGCTTTCGCGCGTTGCCTTCTTGATGATTTCACTCATTGCTCAAGCCTCCAATTCTTTCAGCGCTGCCTTCAGCTCAGCCATTGCCTTCTCATACTGCTCGGTATTCGGTGCCGTGCCGTGCCAGCCGACCTGATTTTCCATAAAGGAAACGCCCTTGCCCTTTGTGCTGTGCTGAATCAGCGCGACGGGCTGCCCGCTGATTGCTTCTGCCTCACGGAAGGCGCGGTCGATGTCATCAAAATCATGTGCATCCATTTCGATCACATGCCAGCCGAATGCGCGGAACTTATCGGGAATCGGCTCAGGCGAGCAGACCTCGGAGAGCTTTCCGTCGATCTGAAGCCCGTTGTTGTCGATGATTGCGGTGAGGTTATCGAGTCCGTAGTGTGCTGCAAACATTGCCGCCTCCCAGACCTGCCCCTCCTCAATTTCTCCGTCGCCGAGGATGGTGTAGACATGGTAGCTGTCATTGCGGTGCTTGCCGGCGAGCGCCATGCCGCAGGCTGCGGAGATTCCCTGTCCCAGCGAGCCGCTGCTCATGTCAACGCCGGGGATCGTGATGCAGGGGTGCCCCTGAAGCCGTGCGCCGATATGGCGGAGTGTCCGCATTTCCTCCATCGGGAAGAAGCCGCGCTCGGCAAGGGTCGCATAAAGCGCCGGGGCAGTGTGCCCCTTCGAGAGCACAAGCCGGTCACGTTCCGCAAAATCGGGGTCTGCCGGGTTGACATGCATTCTCGTAAAATACAGATAGGTCAGAACATCCGCGATCGAGAGCGACCCGCCCGGATGACCGGATTTTGCGTGATATACGCCCTCAATAATGCCCATGCGGATATGCACCGCATGGATCCGGAGCTGCTTTTTCAGCATTTCGTCCATTATGGTTCATCTTCCTTTCTGTGCTGCCGCACATAACTAAATCTATTATACCATATTATACCGGAAAACGCAATGGGAGAGGATGAAAAAAGTCTCTCGTAAAACAGCCGGGGAGCAAAATTGGAGGGCGGCACTGCCGCCTTATACCATATTATACCGGAAAACGCAATGGGAGAGGATGAAAAAAGTCTTTAGAGAGAATGAAAATAGTTTTTAGGAAGCAGGCAAAAAATCCCGCGCTGCGGTTTCTTGCAGCGCGGGATTTGTGATGCACGGTTTTGTGTCAATATAGGTGTATGTCACCTCTCATTGACAATCACATCCGATGTGAACAAGCCGGTCTGAATCAATTTCTGCACATATTCGGTAATGGTATCTCCGCCGGTTTTTCCACACAGTCTATCGTTATAATAAGCCAAAATCAAAAACGCATCCTCGACTGTCACCAGTTCATCCACTGAATATGTTTCATTGACGATATTGCCGAGCTTCGCCTGTTCTGCGGTAATGCCATTGCGCTGGCACGATTCTTCGACCGTGCGTCCTACCAGATACTCCGTATAAAGTCGAAGTGCAATCTGTGCATCTTCCACAGCCACAACCCCGTCAAGGTTGATATCGCCGAGCTGATACTTAGTGTAATCAACTGGCTCTGTTTCCTCGGCAAAGGCGGTGCCTCCCATTGCGCAGCAGCCGAGCATTGCCGCACTGAGGGCAGCGAGCAGTTTTGTTTTTTTCATAATAAACCCTCCTCAAAAACGTAAAGCCGCAGAATATCCCCATGATACTCTTATATAAAATTATACTGCACTCTGCATCAAAATTCAATCCGCAAAATAGCCAAACAAAAAAAAACGATTTTAGTGTATCATAAACAAAGTCCGGCGGCAGAGCGATTTTTTGCCCCGCTGCCGGTTCATATTTGTATCATTTTTCAAAGTCAACAGGCGAAAGAGAAACCGGAATAAAACAGTGCATCGCCTCCTGAATGATAGCTCCGATTTACGTTTGTCATCCTCGGGAACGGGGGTGACAACCCAAGTGGGAAGGAAGAGCGCTCAACTTCGTTTCGCTTATTCTCCCTTCCCCCTTAGGGAAACGCTGATTTAATCGTGCCAAAACCTCCAAAATGTGGTATAATATAAGAAAGCCCACAAGCAGGAGGAAAAAACGTTGAGCCAAATGACATTCAGCGATTACG
>Ga0310691_10002363_pt1 | contig 25378 bp, 21 predicted proteins | sample 176DNAGHGlowgp2_FD_203887 | JGI IMG/M metagenome (GOLD analysis project Ga0310691, IMG submission 203887) | Sheep rumen microbial communities from Palmerston North, Manawatu-Wanganui, New Zealand - 1766 DNA GHGlow gp2 (v2) (version 2) | ecosystem: Host-associated > Mammals > Digestive system >...
CAAATGAAGATATAGCTACTAAAGCTACAACTACTAAAGATGATAGTGCGTTCCAACAATATACTCTAAAGGTTTTATCTTGTCGTAATTCTTTTAACATAAGTGTTTGGTTAATGGTATAAAATTTATTTTTCTGCTGATGTACCTGGCGTACCAGCTTCTTGTTTTTCTTCACTAGCTCCTCATCACAATCATATTCCTCATAAGCTATCATAATCAACTACTTGATGATGCTTGTCTGTATATTTATATCATCTTGCAGTACGTTCATATCAAGGAACCCATTTATATTTAATACCATATGCAGCAGCTATTGCTTTTTGCTCTGGAGTTGCTGTTCAGTTAGCAACGGCTTCTCAAGCTTCTGCAATTATAGCAAATTGTGATGGTGTTTGTCTTCATCCTCAAGCTGTAGCTTGTTGTAATCTAGCTGTAGCAATATTTGCTTGTGTTTGTGCTAAGTTTGTAGATAATGCATTTAATAAATCATTTGCTCTCTCATATTGAGAAATAACAAATTGATTTTGTGTATTACCATATTCCTCTCTCAATGCTTTCATATAATTGATAAGCTGAGTTTGAATATTCATTTTAGCTGATATTTCTTGTTCCTTAACCTTTAGATAGTTTTGGAATGCATTATTATATGCTTCATTTCTTGCAGCTCTTTGTGCTCATAATGATGCACCAGATTGAATTCATTCTGCATTAGCCATAGCCATTTGTCTACCTGCTTCACTTGCTAAGTAGTTTCCATTTTCATCATAGAACTTGTTAACTTCATTAGTGAAGATTCAGTTAGGTCCAAAATAATCCATAACATATTGTCTTTGATTAGCAATATCTTGACTAAGCTGGTTAGCTAAGCTTTCCTTTCTTTGTGCTAATGCATTCTCTCTAGAGTTAATATCATTAGCTAATGCTGAATAATAATCAGCAATTTTATTAGCTGTGTTATTATATGCATTATTTTCTTTATTTAATGTTCTATAAGAGTTAGCTAATCATTCTAACCCTTGTGCTTGGTATCCATCTGCTCTTTGTCTAAGAGTATCTGCTACAGAAAATGGTGTATAAGTTTGGGTATTATTATTAGCTCACCTTCCTATATAATTATCATATCACCAATTCCAGTTAGCAGGATTATAAACAACTCTTCCATTCTCTATAATAGAGTTTGGTAAATCAACAGCAGGTCTAGGATTACCATAATATCACCAAGTTGTATTTGTTGGAGTTGCTGTGGTAGGAGTGGTTCTATTATTCTGTTCTCCAGCAACATTATTCGCCATATTAACAAACCTTCTAGCTTGTGCTTCTCTCACTAATTCATTTGTGGTAGGAGTTGTACTAGATTGAGATGGTGTACCTCATACAAGTTCATTATATAATCTACTCCACTGTGCATCTCTTGAATTAAAAGTTGACATATTTTATATATTCATTAACTAAATGTTACAATGCTAAGGTAAAGCATTAACTGTTACATTAATATCATAAGATGTTCAATCTATTGAATATGTTATAGTTGCTGTTCCTTCTGCTACAGATTGAATACCTAATTCTGCTGTTCAATTAAGGAAAGATGATATCCAACCACTAGCTACCTCAGTGTTAGAAGAATTAACTGACACATTTCAAATTCTGTTAGCATTAGTTGGAGTATAATTAAATGTTACAGTAGCAACCTCTCATCATTCATTCATTGTTATACTATTCTCTGATGGTGCATCAATAGTTTCTACATAGATTTCTGGGTTGACTGTTACAGCGATATTATAAGAAGTACCAGCAAATGAATATGTTACAGTAGCTGTTCCTACTCAAGTTGAGGCTATTCCAATATATGCTACTCAATCAGCTCACCAAGAAGCAAGAGATGCTGGAGCAATGCTACCATCAGAAGATGTAACTGTAATATCGCTATTTAATGTATTAGCATTAGTTGGTAGGAAATTAAATCATACCTGTGTCGCTTCTCATAATATCAATGTTACATTATCTGTAAATGGTGCACTAATAGAGTCTACAGGAATTTCTGTTGGTACAGGTGGTGTTGGAGGAGTACTTCCTCATTCTCCACAATTACATAGATGTTCTTCAGCGTAGCATCTCCATCACGTAATTGTTAAACATTCGCAATCACTAGAACAGATACCCTTCTTGGCTTTCATCCATTCTTTCACTAATCTTGCCATTCAAATTTCATAATCATTATAAAAAAAATAATCCCCCTGTAAAGACAAGATGCTCTACAGAGGAATAATATGTTTTCCTATTTATTATAGGCTTTTTTTGTATATTCTAGATGACATAATGCCTCAAATAAACATTTCCTACAAGAATTAACACTTACTGCTAGATTATGTTTACATCTAGATTTGTCTTCACTATATTCGTAGTTTTTTTCCATTTATAGTTTTTCTTTATAAATGCTGTCGTCTGAGAATAATGATTTACCAAAGTGTTTAGGTTTAACCATACTCTCATCATAAAATAATTCTCTAGGCAAGCTAAGAATAGCATAAAGCTCATCCTTAACTGCCTGGCTTAAAACAGGTTCCCATAGTTTAACCATATCTCTCAATTGTTCGTGAGGTGATTGTGATTGTCAGAAGAATCTGTTTAAAGCCTGATGTTTTCTATCACTAATTAAAACTTTGTTTATTTTCTCATTGGTGTTGTATTGGATTCTATGCATCCTTCATAATATATGATGCTCTGACTTAGCATCAGCTGGTATCATCTTATTCAAATGATAACTCTCTCAATTGATTACTATAGTTTTGCTAAGCTTATTGCTCATATGTTTCTAAAATATTTAAATTATACTGGGTCTGTCCAAGTTCCATTAGTTACTCATCACCAAATATTGTTAACAGTTCAGTTGAACCAGTTGTTTCCACTAGATACTCTAACATATGTAGAATTGTTATAGTAATTACCTGGTCCATATACAGATGTTAATGTAGGTTTAGATGTTACATAAGGTGTTGGACTAGGACTAAATCAATAGTTGTTTCAGAATTGATAATATGTTCAACTGTCTCAAACATTAATTGCTCATAAGTTCTTATCAGATATTGTATATAAATAGCCACTACTTCTTATAGTGATTATTCATTTTGTCTGATTCCAATATATTCAATCGTAAGAACCATCGAATCTAAAAATAGTAGTCCATCAAATGCCAGGTTCGTCTGGGTCAGGTCAAGTTCAATCGAATGGGTCAACCGCTGTATCTTTAAATGGTCTAATAGAGAATGCATTACCAGGTTTATCTTCTTGATATATCACAGCATCTTTTTCATCTATTCAAACGCACCAAGCAACATTATTAGCAGTCATTGTTGATGACCAGAATCTTACTGGTCAATATGATGTATTCTTAGCACCATTACTTCTATTAAGATAATATGCACTAGGGGCTTTTAAACAATCCATAAATTCTGTTTTATTCCACAATCATAATCTAGTCATAGCATCTTTTAATGCTCACCATTCATCTTTAGTACCAATATGGAAACCATCAGGACAAGGTCATTGTGTATCCCTATGGATTACTTGACGAGCAACAATAGGAACGGCAAGTAAATCACTAGCTATTGGATACTCAACCCCTGGTAAGAATATGTTAGACTCATCATCTTCCCATCTTGCAACAAAACAAAACTCATCTACAAAGTTTGGTATAACAGTATATTGCTTAGTTCAATTAACATATATTGAAAGCTCACTATCTGTCCCACTAGAACTAGTAGTCATTAATGTATTTGTATCTTCAGAACTTAATGTTATACTTGGTATAGATTCAGCTAAATATGGGCTACTATTATCAAAGCTCACTGTAATTGTAGTAGGAGTTGGTGGTGTAGGTGGTTGCCTATATTCGTGTCAATACCAATTACCCATATAATAGCTTAAGAATGTATTAGACTTCTGTGAATTATCGTGTCAGAGTTTATTCCCTTTAACATACCCTAGTAGATTTTCTTGTGATATTATTGTCATTGTGTATGTTAATTATTTTTAAAAGGACGAATACTAAGAAGATATTCTTTATTATAGCCACTTCATAAACCTGTCCTAGTAAGACATATTCAAGTAGTAGCACTATCCTCAGTTCTAGTCCACCAAAACCATATGTCACCCTCACTTTGTGCTAATAATAGGTGTGACTTAAAAGTATTAAAATTAGAACTATAGTCTAATCCTGTAATATTCATCCAAGTTACTATTAAATTACTCATATCTGTTTGTGAAGGTACCATCCATCAATTAGGTAAGAATCATTCTCAAGGCTCCCAACTACAAACATCATAAGGGTTATCATATGAAGGTGTAAATGGAGGCACTGCCTCACAGTTTCTAAATGCATATCAGTTTCAATACTCTCATACATCTGGTGCACCATAATCTTTATCCATTAATACAATTACGTTTCAAGAGTTTGGAATAAGTTCTATAGTTCAAGAAATAGGTTTATGAATAATTGTTCAACCTTCTCACTCATATTCAACAATTGCTTCTGTTGTTATTACTCACCATATTTGTGCTCAGGCAGACACTCATACATATAATGTTTCTCAATCAGCTTCTTCTAACTTTCATTGTTGATATAATTGCCAATCATAATAGGTGCTTCATACATTCTTTCTCTTTATTTCTATTTTGTATTCTCAATTAGCACTTTCTGTGAACCTAAATATAGATTGTTCATCTATACTATCTGCTGGTACTACAAAACTTCTTGTATGGTTACCTACTCACCATCTAATGTCATTAGCTAAACCAGATGATGCAGAATGGTTTAATCTTCAATAGAATGTTATACTTTCTTCACATTTAAATGTCCATTGTCATCAACTATTAGCATCATATCAACTAAATACTCAACTAGCTGTAGTTGATATTCAAGAACCCCTACCTGTATATGTTCTACATTCTGTATCAACAGTAGGATTATCTAATGGATTAGGGTTAATAGTAGGTTGTCAAGTACTAACACACTTTCAATTTTCACAATCATATCCACTAGGACAATCATCACAAGGTACACGTGGTGTTGTAGGATTATCTACAGGGTCTGTATCTGTTCAACCTGGGACAATCTGTGTTTTACTATGTCAATAAAAAGGTCAATAATAATAGAATCAAGCTGTATCTGGTCTTGCCATTATTATTTTATTCTAATATAAATTTATCCTTAAACCTGTCTATAACAAAGTCAAGGAATTCTTTTGTATAAATATTTGTGTGTTGATTGATAATATCTGTATTGAAATCTATTCCTAACCTAAATGGTACATATTCATATGGTGCATCACTTCTAATATTTAAGTCATTATCATAACCAAACCTTCAAGCATCTGTACCTGACCATATAACTAATGAATCATATCAGAATGCTTTAGCTGCGTGATGCATAGATGAATCAATTCAAAAAACTGGATATCTTGCAGCAAGGGTAACTAACCATCTCATATTCTGTACTGTTAATTGAATACATCAGTCTAGTTTAGGTTGGTCGTCTCTCTCTACAACATATACAGTGAATCATAATTCTTTAAGTTTATCGGCTAAGTATTGTGCATCCTCAACCTTTAAACTTCTATAGCTTTTATCTGCACCATTTCTTTGCATAGTGCTACCAAATGGTTGGAATAGAATAGGTTTTTCTCAATCTAACACATTATCTAATTTCTCGTGTTCAGCTAGAAATAATATAGGGTCAGCAGGTTTCTCTAATCATAATTGTTTAGCAGCTACGTCTAACCAATTAACTCAATCATTAAAGAATGCTGGGTCTTTATAAGGTTCTAGCTCAAAGTAATCATTTCATTTGATTACATCCTCATAAAGCCTTCTATCATCTAATCAATGTACAGACACTATATAAGGATTACCCCAAAACACTAAAGGTCGTGAGGTAATCACTTTAACAGGTCTTTGTTTAGCAACCTCTGTAATTGCTCAAGCCATAGCAATAACTCTACCTAATCATCAATCAATTCTAGTTACTAGGGTAGTTACCCCTTCTTGCTTAGTCATCTTTTATAGTTTTTATTATTTAAAAGTATACTTTAGAAATGAATTTTTCTCCTGGGTATCAATCACATCAATTATCTGCTCTATGATTGTAACAATCTACTCATCAGCATCAACCTTTTCAAGCAGATATGTCAACACACCCTTCTACAAATTCTCATCCATAAAGAATATGTACTACTCAACCACTTGTTGCATTTCATCATTTACCTCAAGAACAATAATCTGATGGTGTATTTCATCCATTTCATCCATTACCTCAATGTGCATCAATACAATTGTTGTATCAATTACCTCATATAAATATTCCTAATCAATACATTCCTCACCAAGCATCTCATCATTTACCACCTGGTGAATCCCAAGCGTGACATCAACCGTATGTTGTTTCACTTCATATAGCTCAATATCATCAGTTTCATCAGTTCCTTCAATTGGCTCAGTCCTGTGCTGTTGACGCTCATCTTCAGTCTGCACCATTTCATCAATTACCTCAAGTTCAATAGATGCTATATCATCCACATCAACCTGGACATCACCTACAATATGCGTTTCAGCACCAACTTCAAGTTACTGCATTTGCTCAGTTTCAACCATTACCATATAATGAATTTCATCCATTTCAATTTGGCTTTGGAGCTGCTCTACATTCTACAGCAGGAGAAGCACTTCAACCATTACCTCAATTTCAAACAATAGAGTTTCATCCATTACCTCAAGCTTGTGCTCACCAAGAAGAAACAGCACATCAACCATTACCTCATTTTAAGTATCCATTACCTCAATTTCAGGCTCAATCATATCAAGTATATGCGTGTGAGTTTCAAGTATTTCATCAGTCTCATCAGCATCAGCATACTGAGTTTCAACCATTACCTCATCCTCATCCTGGACATCATCCATTTCAACCTCTTCCTCAATTACCATAGAATGAGTCTCAACCATTACCTCACCTACCTCAGTGTCAATAGCAGTTAGAAGCATAACAATATGCACATCATCAGTTACCTCAATTTCATCAGTTACCTAAATATCAGTTACCTCAATTTCATCAGTTTCAAGCACTTCATTGATGTCTATCGTCTCATCAGTTACCTCAGTTTCATCAATTACAATATCAGAATCAACCTCAACCTCAACCTCATCAAGTATCACGTGCTCAGTCTCATCCTCTACCTCAAGCTCAACCATTCATTCAGGTTGCTGGGCATCAGTTACATCAATCGCTTCAGTATCAAGTCCATTCTGAAACACTTCCTCAACCTCAACCTCATCCTCAAGCACATTCTGTTCAAGCTCATCATTTACCTCAGCAGTGGTATTCATAACATATTCAACACCTATCTTGTCAATCTCATCAAGATTCTCAAGCTCATCATCAGTTACCTGCATAGTTTCATCAGGTACCTCAAGTGCAAGTAAAATCATTAAATGGTTCAGGTGCTATAGAAGCAGGTGTATTACATATTGTTTTTAATGCTCAACCTACCATATAATAAGCATAAGCATCTTTTGATATATAAGGTCCATATGTACTAATAGTACCCATATTACAGAAACAATTCTTAACCTTTAACACAGGCACTCAATCTCAACAGAATCTTAATGTTGTTCAAGCTGGAATGATTAGGTTGTCAAAGTTCCATTCTTTAGCTTCTAGGAATACATTATCTCATTGGATAGTTGGGCTTCAATCAGCTCAAGTACCATATGCATTTACTTCCATAGCTCATAATGCAATGTTTCAATAGCTAACCTTTTTGTTAGCTCATCCATCTTCACTGTCTGAAACTATTAAATAGTCTCAGGCAGATGGATTACATTTTTCACTAAGAGAGGTTATATCCACATCATTTTTACCTAACTGATATTCGGTTCAATTGTGGATAATTTTTTCACCTATATTAGTCATAAATATATTTTGTTATATAAAAATTCTAATTAAATTTTCCGCCTTATTGGCAATCACTGCTGTTGTATATAATCTTCTATTGGTACTAACTTATATCTGTCAGAGCAATATGTTCAGGTTTCTTCACACCAATATACATTTCAAGGTGTGAAATTTGTACCATCCGTATTTATTATGTATCAAGTAGCTGCACCTACTCATTCTTCAGTAGATACATAAGTGTTAGCTCAATCAGATATTAATACAACTCAGTCTAGTGATGTATATCAAGGTGTATATCATCAAGTAACATTTAGTGTTCACAAACTTTCTGAAGATTTATTATAATCGTCATCTATATTATATAACGCTATATCTTTTGCTGTTGAACTTTGATATGAATACACACTTCAATGATAATAATTTAATACTCAATTTTTAAGATATGGTAAGTTGATTATCCAGTTAGAGTCTGTACGTATACTTATTCAAGCTTTAGTTTCATATGCTCAATCATAATCTCATTTTGTAGTAGGTCAGGCTAATTGGAAATAGTTTGCATATCAATAATAGTTATATACTAATTGTCAGTTTAAAACTCCTATGATGCTACCATCGTTTCTACTTATTTTTGTAGAACTATTATATCAATATCAGCTATTTACTAGCTCAGTTGCCTCAATGATGTCTCACCATCATCAGTTATAAGATGTTTCTAAATATAATCTTCCAGTCAACGGGTCATTTCTTCATTGTCTTACTAATGTATATCTACTATCAAAATATCAATAGTCATATCAAGTTCATCAATAACTACATATTCATATATAATACCATCATCAAGTACTTCAATGGCACAACCACTTTCAACCCTTATATCATAATATTCATCAAGATAATGAAGATGAAAGTCTGCTAGCATCTGGAATGTTCGTATCTAGTACAGCGACATATTTTGCCGTTCAAGAGAAATCAGAACCTTGATGTATTTGGTTTATATATTCATCATATACATCAAGCTTAGCTGAACTTGGAACCTCTACTCACTTATTTTCTATAGCTGTTTTGATGTCAGCCTTAGCACTTTGTAATCTTGTTATTTCACTAGCTACTGTCATCTGCTATATATTAGAAAGTAAAGTCTCAATATTTCACACCATATCATCTACATATTTCTTTGTAGCAGGTGAACCATCATATTGTGGAGTATATCAGTTTCAAGGATTCGCACTAGTTGGCAAATAACTCATTCAAACATTAGCAGTAGAATATAATACCTCAGTAACAGTATCTCAGCTTCTTTCAAAACTTATTTTTTTCTCAGAATCTGTAGCAACTCATCCTGACATAGTAGTATTAATCCTTCCTGTTCCTGCAAAGCTACAAACAAGACTGTTTATGTTTGAAGGTACGAATGCACATCACGAATATATTACAACAGGCGTCTTACCAGCTAACCACCAATCATATATTGCTTGTGCCTCTGCTAATACACTAGCACTGCTTCAAGTTCAACTTAAAGGAAATGCTTTTACATTACTAGCTTCAGCTCAACCTCCATATAATGTATTCTTTTTGTAAATTAATTTAGCAATATCTGCCATAATTAAAAAACGTTATATATAAAATTATTTTTTCATTTGTAACCATTCATTCTTTAACCACTCTAAGTCAGATTGTATTTTAGCTAGGATTACTCACAATTCTAGGTTCTCAATCTTAGCTACTCTTTCATCGACATCTTTACATTTAAGTTCCATTTCTTTCTTAAATGCAGTGATTTTTGAAGTGTAATGGATAATAGTACCTAATAGTGCAACAAGTGTTCCCACACTCATCACTACAGGTAAATCTTGTGAAAATTCAAACATTGTTTTCCACTATTTAATATTAAAATCCACCCTCATTTGTTTAGCTAAATCAGCAAAAGCTTGTTGATATTTTTCAGGCATAAACTTATAGTTGTAAGATAACATATCCACTACAGAGGTTGCACTCTTAAGAGTTTGGTCTCATATAATAGGCTTTGAATCTTCATATTCTTCTCTAAGTTTCTTAGCATAATCAGCTGAGGTTTCTTGTGCCCATTCAGGTAAATCACCCCACGTCGTAGTCAATGTAGCAATCACTGCATCAACAGCTTTCTGTTCAGCTATTTTTTCTTTAGTCTCATCTACTGACGTAGTTAAGTATGATATAGGTAAAATAAGATACATAAATGGATTAATACCCTTATTTATGTAAGGTGCTATATCCTTGATAAAGAACTCTTGTCAAGCCCATCAATAGTAATTATCATATCCTCAATACTTACTATCTCATCTAGGTGCACCTCAAGTTGATTTGGTATATTCTACACCTTTAAGATTAAGTCTATGTCAAGTTCAAGTCTTATAGTCTTCAGGGTTTCTGTATATATAACCATTTCTTTGGTCTTGTCAGAAGTATAATGTTTTAGAATATCATACTAAATGTCACTTAGATAGTGCTTCATATATTATAGGATTATTCCACTCCTTTCTTATATAAAATACCTTTTCCTTTTTGAATTGCTTAAATCAAATCTCATTCCACCATTTAGTTACATAGATACAAGCTGAATATACCCACCATCATTCTCATACAACATAACCTCAATTCTTTACACAATAATCAACAATTTGAAGTCAGATTTCATTAGCTTTCTCTAATGTTAGATTAAGTTGAAATAGCCTAATAAGCTGATTCCAAGCACCAAAGATAGTACAAGCTGATTTAGACTTAGCATTCATTCATTGATTAATCATAGGCCAAAAATCTCATTGCACAACATCAATATGGTCTATGTCGCCCTCTCAGAAAGAATATTCATCTTCATAGGGTAGCTCCCAAGCATAGTTCTTTTCTTCTTCTGGAATTGTTTTTTGCTCTGGCATTATATTTTGTTTTATATAAAATTATTCTATTCTTAATTAGAATCATAGCTTACCTTTAATCATAGTGTAATAATCTGCTACTTGCTGTGCCGTCCATTCTACTTCTTCCATTATTAACTCTCTTGCATTTCAGTTTAGAGCTGACGCATAACTATTTACATTTCTATCACAGAATATTCATTGAGTATTATCGTGTGAATAAGGTCGTAGTCACCAAGGATATGTTGGGTTTCATTGTCAGCTAGATATTAACGCTCAATTAACATACAAATTACTTGCAGTTTTTGTAATTGTATATACTATATGATTCCATTGGTTAGTCGTAAAATCAGCATATATTTTAGCATAAGTAGAATCACTATTATGATTGTATACAGCAACCTCCAATTGACCACTAACAAAACGAAAAATTTGTCTATTAGAATTTGATGCAGCCATATCTAATATAAATCAATTAGCTGTAGTAGTCCTATACAGCAATACAGATACTGTTATGGGTTTTGTTAAATCACTTTGTAATCAATAAGGTGCTGTAAGTTTTAATCATCAAGTAGTTCAAATATGTAAACTAGGCACTCAACCCACTGTTGTATATGAAAGTCAACTAGTTGTAAAGGTCCTTCAGCTTTTTCAACTTTGGTCAACCACGTCTGATTCAAGAGGTAAATATAATAACGTATTATCTCAAGGCTGCCACTTGTAACCACCAGGATAGAATTGTTTCTCTTCGTTATTTACCCACATATACCCATTACTAATTTTATATCACATATCTTTTATTAAAAAGATTTTAAAAAATGTTATAATTCTACTTAATTAATTTAATTAATAGGAGTTATTCTAGCATATCCATTTCAAGTATGTCAAGTTTCTGTTCATCAAGATGGTGATGGGAAACTGGCTGTTCAAACATAAGTATTTGCATTAGTTAAGAAATATGCTGTACAATGGCAATATCAACTAGGAGCATTTGAGCAGGTACTTGAATTATACACATATCAACTTCATCATCATCAACTATTTGCTTGTCCACCTCATCATCAATACCGTCATCAACCTCATCACGTGATAGCATAGTTGCTACTATCAGAGCAGTTTCAATATCATCATACTCAAAATCAGCTTCAGGTTGCAGTGGCTCAATTATTATCATATCATCAGGCAGCCGTTTGTGTTCATCCACATCAAGCCGCACTCGAGCTATTTCATCTTGAAACGCTTCATCAAGTGCATCATCATCATACTCATCAATCATAGCAGTTCCAAGACGCGTCTTTTCATCATCATCAACCTGCAACTATTCTTCTATGATATAATGTATTTCAACCTATACGTATATCTGTTCATCATCCTCATCATCATCATCTTCAAGTACAACTTCATCTTCATCATCAATTAAAAGCACTACTTGTACCATTATATCAACATTGTCATACGTATATATAAACAGCTTCTTTATTATTTAATGTTATGCATCAACTAGAATATCATCATTTTCATCAATTATTTCATCATTGTGCTCACCGCACCTCTAAACAATATGTTCATTTTCTTAAGTCTATACATTGTTCAGCTCAAGTATATTCAAAATCTGTTGGTGTAGGAGGTGCATACTCTCATATGTAGATATTTTGTACCTCTGCATTCTTAGTTCAACTTCATTGGCTTACTCATCATCGGAGATTATCGTTTTGGACGCTACTCCAATCACTATTACTTGCAGTAATAAATGTAGAACTAGAGTAATAATTTCAAGGTCAATAATTCTGAGCATTTACTTTTGTTCAAGAAGTTGTAACACTTCAAGTTCGTGCAAATCAATAATTATTTCACCATTGATAATATTTACCACAGTTAGCCTCTGATAATGTTGCTCATTCTGAATATACCGTAGTTGCTCATAAGTTCTTATCTTGTATTGTGTATCCTGTTGCTCAGTCTGAAGTAATAGAGATTAATCATTCAGATTGGTTCCAAAATATTCAAGCGTTTCATAATGTTCCATTTACTACAGTCCAAGAGGATGTAGGAGTTTCAAATGAATCCTTGAAACAGCGAACGGAGAACCCGTCAGCACGGATGTTATTGTTATTCGCGTTCACATTAGACGAACTCAGGCGGAGGTAACTGACGTTGCTCGGATAGTCAGACCCGTAAGGAGAAGACGACCAATAGTAACCTCCTGAACCCTGATTGTATAGGGACGCATTCGAACCACTACGGTAACCAGCAAACGGAAGACGTAGATTTATTCTCCAATTATCTCAACTGGTTAAACCTAATCAATCCATTATGATTTTAAGTCATTCCCACTCTGTGCTTAAAGGCACGTGGAACCCGTTAAGTGCTGGTCACTGCATATCACTAATAGGCTCTCTTATATATATACTCATATTTTTTTATATCTTATTATAAAGATATCCCTAGGGGAAAGAATCCCCTAAGGATATTTATATTGTATAATAAACTGTATCACCCTCTTCCTCTGTATAATATTGAGATAAAGCTTCATATTGTGCTTGTGTTCAATACCAGAAGTATTTAGGTGTTAATGGACTATTAGGTGCAAGTTGCATTCATCAGCTTTCTATTGTTACATTTCAAGTTTGTCAGTTTACACTTAATACTCCTGTATTTGTAATAGTGTTATCCTGAGTTGTTACTCAAGTTACTCATCACCAGAGATTATTTCAATCATTAGCCGCACTCTGTCGTGGATTTACTGTAATCAAAGTTGAACTCTCATAGTAATTTCAAGGTCAGTATCAAGTTACATCTACCTGTGTACTAGATTGAGTAATTTGAGATATGTCATAATTCTCATCTCAACTAAATGCATAGTTATTTCATCGTTGGAATACTTTACCACAATTAGCTTCACTTAATGTGTCTCAATAGTTATATACAGTAGTTGCTCATAAGTTCTTATCAGCCATTGTATACCAAGTTGTTCCATCACTAGAGATTGATATTAGTCAGTCTGTTGGATTATAGAATACTCAAGCATTTCAACTTCATTGATATAATGCAGTCCAAGAAGCTGTAGGTATAACAGGAGAATCCTTGAAACAACGTATAGAACATCCATAAGAACGACGTCCGTAACTCTGTGGAGTAATAGGATATGATGCACCGAAGAAAAAGCTGTGTGCATTTTTGACATCACTGTGAGGAGTAGAAGCCCAATAGTCACCGTAAGTACCACGTGAGCTAAAATTTGGAGTGGCATAATTACGTCTACCTGCCATAGGCAATTTAAAGTAGGTAGCAATCTTAGTACCATCAGTGCTATCAAATATTCATAGACTAACTCCTGCATTATAAGCAGAATCCCATTCAGTTATTGTAGGTACGTGAAAACCTTTGGGAGATGGTCATCTCATAGCTGAATAATCTTGAACAGTTCAAATACTAATTCCTTCCCCAGCAGTCAATTCATCTTGTTTAGCATCTAATGCTGTCTGTAAATCTGTTTGGCTAGATAATGTTCCACTAATATTTCACCAAGTTGCACTATTTACTGTTGTCCATTCATATCAAGTAGCTGTTTTAGCTAATAATTGTCAAGCTGTTCATCCAGAAGGATTGATAATCAAATCTGGCTTTCAAGTTACATTAGTCCAAGCTACTGTTAATCATCCACTTCAACCAGTGATTAGATAAATAACATCAGCATTTTTATCTGCTTCAGTTAATGCGTCATAATCTGATTGACTAATAACTTGTACTTCAACTCAAGTGTTAGCACCAACTAATGTCCAATCACTAGAAGAAGAAGTTCCTGTAGCAACATATAACATATCATTAGTTGTATCTACATATTGTTGTCATATATATGTAGGTGTTGTTGAAGGTGCTCAAGCTCAGCTAGTTGTATCAACAGATATTACATCATTAGTAATATCAATTCCATTTCAAGCTGTATATGTTTTTCAAGCTGCATTCCAGCTAGTTCCATCATATACCATTAATACATTATTAGTTGTATCATAGTATGTTGAACCAGCTACAGGATTTGATGGTTGAGTTGTTGATACTCAAGAAACTGCTTTTGTATTATCATCTACATATTTCTTTGTAGCAGGTGAACCATCATATTCAGGAGTATATGGTGTTGAATAACGCCTACCTGCCTCTAAAAAATATCTTATACCAGAACCAGCCTGTACTGATGTCACAGTTCATCACGATTGAAGTATCTCTATTGTCTCTTCTCAAAGAGTTGTATATGTAGCATTAGAAGTACTATACCGACCAGCTGATGCAAAACTTAATGCACTTGGGAAGCTTGCAGAATATTTTTGCACATATGCTTTATTCTGATATATAACAATAGGATTTTTACCTGCAGCATACCAATCATAAGCAGCTTGTGCATTTGTTAAGTCACTTGTACTAGATAGGTAGAATGTTTTAGTATTACTCTCTTCTGGTAATACTCATCAATCTTTAATAATTTTACCTGTTGCTCAATCAAATACTGCCACGTGTCAATCTATAGCACTGTTAGGTCAAACAACGTCTCAACTTCATTGTCATACTCAATTCCAATCTGTACCATCATATACCTTAAGAATGTCATTTGTTGTATCATACCAAATGTCTCATTCATTAGGTGTAGCTGGTGCTGTAGTTCCTGCAGAGATAGGAGCATTTTGTACATTAGCCCACTCTACATATATTGTTCAATCATTATCTGTGATAAGGTAGAATCTTCAATCATTCTTGTCTGCTGATGATAATGAGTCATAAGCAGCTTTTGTTATAGGAACAATCTCTGGGCCAACCAATACCCAAGTTGTTCAATTATATAAGTTTAATGTTTGTTTCGTTGTGTTAAACCATAAGTCTCAGCTCTCTGGATTAGAAGGAGCTGTTTGACTTACTGTTACAGGATTTAATGTACAAGAGATAACATCATTTGTAATATCAATCCCTGTTCAAGCTGTATACACTTTACCTGTGGCATTCCAATTAGAACCATCATATGAATATAATACATCATTAGTTTTGTTATACCAAAGTTTACCTTCATACAAATCAGTTGTAGGTGCTGTAGCACTAACAGCTGTATCCCATTTGTCTACATATTTCTTATTTGTAGGGCTTCAAGAATATGCAGGTGTAAATGTTCAACCATAATTAACATTAGTTTCTAGGAATCTAAACAATGTTGAATGAGAGTTGGTGAATTCTTTAGTAATAGAAGTTACTTGTCAATCCGTTACTGTAAATTCAACTCTATCCTGGAACACCATTGTATATCCATTAGTAGTTGCTTTTGACAATTGAGTAGATAAGAAAATCATTGTTCAAGAAGCTCCTGGGTTAACTTTCTTCACTGGGAAGAATGTTAATGTTCAAGGAGATGTGTCATACATTGAACCCATTCTAAGGACAGGGGTTCCAACAGACATATATTCATAAGCCTCTTGTGCAGTTGCTAATGATTCTTGAGTAGTTACATCAGTTGGAAGATAGAATGATTTAAGTCTATCTGTATCCAAGTCTTGGAATCTAACAATACCATTAGAGGTTTCATCAAATGTATAAGACTTTTCAGTTGTTATAGTTTCACTTCAGTTCCAGAATTCATCTCTAAAGTCTATTCAATAAGTATCATATTCAGCCATACGACGGTCTGACGTTCATAATGATTCATCAAACGTTCAGTGATTGAGTACCAATGATGGATTATAATCATTGCCACCTCATATATCTCTTAATGTTAAGTTGGCACCTTCGCTAGTCATACCAGCCATTGCGCCAATCTGAATGTCATCAACAGATACCTGCATATTAACTTGATTCGAATGTTGGTCTTCTCAATATAATCAGAATCAAAAAGTACCAGTAGAAATTTCATTCCAATCTTTTTTAGTTATTTTATTATCTAATGCTGTTTGTAAGTCTGTTTGATTACTAAGAGTACCAGTAATATTTCACCATACAGCACTATCATTTTCACCAACAGGATTCCAATTTGTACCGTCATACATTTTAAGTATGTCGTTAGTAGTATCATACCATACCAAACCTTCTGTTGGATTAGCAGGTGCTGTTGCTGCTACTTTTACATCATTAACTGTTACATTTCAATTACTACCATTAACAGTTAATACTCATTCATTTGATATAACATTATTAGTTATATCTATTCCAGTTCATTCAGCATAAACTGTATCTGTTGCACTGATAACATTATTCGCATCAATATTTATATTTGCTCAAGCTGAATATGTTGTATCTACTGCACTAATAACATTATTAGCGTCAATATTAACATTAGTTCAAGCAGAGTACGTAGTATCAGTTGCACTAATCGTTTTTCCATCTTGTGCTATTTGTATATTATTTCAAGCTATAAGCTTGTCTTGTTTTGTATTTATAGCATTAGTTACAACTCTATTCTCTACAGGATTAGTAGAGGTTGTACTTAATGCATCATCAATTGGAATTTCTCTTGTAGAGTTTGTTAAGAGAAGCCAATTAGTTCAATCATATAAATAGATATCAGTAATATGGACAGGTTCTGTTTCAACTGTAGTACTTGCAACACCAATTGTATAAGAGCTTCAATCTGGTCTATAGTTTGTACCTCATTCTTGTGCTACAACACTAACAACAAAATAATCACCAGCACGATATTCATAAGGACTTTGTGCTGGACTAGTTGAAGGAAGTCAAGTAGCAGTATTCCAGTTACTTAAGTATCTACCTCTTGATTGTAAGTTTTGAATATAATCATAAAGTATTTTTCATTGTTTTGCAGATAGGGCATTATCTCAGTCTACTGTATATAGGTTGTCTATAACAAGTGGGACTAGAACATCAACAGATTTGTCAACAACCTCTAGGCTCACTCAATTAACTTTAACATCTTCTATTACATTAACCTGTGCTCACCACTCTATTGAGTCAAGTTTCTGTTTTAACTCATCAGTCATCGCAAACTCACGTGCTTCTTTTTTGAGGGTTTCTCAATCTGCATAATATTGTTGTCTAGCGTGTGATGCCATAATTTAATATATATTAGGAAATTAAATCTATAAAAACACTAGGTAGTACCGTTGTCAAAAATAAAATAAGACACATTAAACTATCGGGGTGGTATAATTGTCCACTCAATAGAATAATGTGTCAAATTTTTTAACTACTTGTTGCTTTTGTGAACTCCAAGAAGACATTTCAATCTTTACAGTTCTGTTCACTTTTTGTTTGTACTATAACAGGCATTACCCTATATCAATGGAATATTGGATTAAGGTTATCTCCATTAGGATTACCTACCAAAGTCCAAGTTTCATCAGGATAATAAGACAAATTCTCATACTGTAGTTCTGGGTGGTCTCTATATATAGGATGATACTCATCCATTCAATACTCATATGGAGTCACTACAGCATCATAATATGCATTAGTTGAAAATGTCTTAGTACTACAGTCTATGTCTAGAGTGTATAATCAATATGTATAGTGAGTTGTTTGGTGTTCTAGGTTTCCTACTGAATATCTATAAACGTGATATTTAAGTTGATTTCATTTTCTCCATAAATATCTTGTACCCCACCATCATTCAACAGTAGCATAATTAGAACGTTTTCACTTTGGAATACTTTTTGTTCATAATCTGCTAGCTGTTAATGCATAATCATTTGCTGTATCTACAAAGTAAATACATCAATCTGCATAATCATAAGCAAAATCAACAGGGGCAGTATCCCAACTAGGTCTAAAACAGAAGAAATAAACCCAAATATCTCATACCATTAAATTAACTCTGTCATTTCAGTTATCCCAATATCAAGAACAACTATAACTAAGATTTGCTCAAGTAGGTCTTACAGGTGAAAACAATCAATAGACAAAGTCTAAGTCACCTTCGGCAGTATCTAATTGAGCTTGTAAAGAAGCAACCTGTGCCTCTAATTCTGCAATCCTACTATTAGCTGTAGTTAATAATCATTCTAGTTCTATTATCCTTAGATTAGCAGTTTCTAACAAACCAACAACTCTATTATACTCTTCCCTAGATATTCAACCTATTTTATATTCTGTTCAATTCTTAATAGCTTTCTCAACATCATACTCTACACCATTATTATTAACTACCACCATCGTTTTGGCTAGGCGTATAAATAAAATAATTAACTCAATCTGTTAATTTTGAGCTAGGTAATGCATCATATTCAGCTTGTGTAACATATTGTATTCTATTGTCTACATATGTTTTATCAGCCTTATTTGTCTGCAAATTTGTTATGTTAGTTGTATTTGTTGCTACAGCTTGTTGCAATGTAGAAAGGCTTCATTGCATTGTTGTGATACTAGAAGTATTACTAGCTACTGAAGTTTGTAATGTACTTACATCTCATTGTATAGTAGTAATATTTCATTGTATTGTGCTAATATTAGAAGTATTACTAGCCACTGTAGTTTGTAATGTGCTTACATCAGATTGTAAACCTGAAACATCAGTTTGTAATCAACTAACATCAGATTGTAAATCAGATATGTCAGACTTAATATCTGCTATATCCTGTGATGCTCATCAACTAGCTGTTTCTAGATTTGATACTCTAGTTGTTAAAGCATTTAAATCTGATTGACTAGCGTGACTAGCATTAGCAATAGCAGTAGCCACATCTCAAGCTGTTTGATATCAAGAGTTGTTAGTTAACTCTGAAATATTGTCTCAAGGTTGTACAGCTGTAGCTCAAGCAGCTGCTCATTCTCTAATAGTAGACAAGTCTGCTATTGTGTTTTGTTTTCAATTCAATGCACTAGTTACTACTCTATTCTCTACAGCATTTGTAGAAGTAGTACTTAATGCAGCATCAATTGAGATAGCTCTATCTCAGGCAGGTTGTCTTACCCAAGTGCTACCATCATATAAGTACCAGTCATTTACAGATACTGGGTCAGTTTCAACTGCTGTACTAGGTACTCATTGTGTATATGTTGCTCAGAAAGGTTTATAGTTTGTACCTCAGCTAGAAGCAACATTACCTACTATATAATAATTTCATTGTTTATATGTATATGGGTCTTCTAATGGATTTGTTACAGGTAATCAGGTTGTACAATCCCAGACAGAGATAAATGTTCATACTCCACTTAATTCTCTAATCTGGTCTTGTAACAATTTACCCATATGTGCTGATAGTGCGTCTGTTGTTGAATCAGAATCAGCACTATCAACCACACCAGGAATATTTTCTATTTTATTCTCTATATCCTGTGTTAACTTATGGATACGTTTTACCTTCTCAGTATAAATATTATCTCCATCAAAGACTAATCTTCATCTTGGCATTCGTTATAATAAGAGAAGGTAAAAATTAAGAGATAGGATTGATAATTAAGTATTTAAATGAACCTGTTTCTACTTGATTAGAAACAACTGTTAATTGTCCAATGTTAATTACCTCATTCAAATCTCATACTATATCAGAATAGTTTGTACAAATTACTGCACTATCTGCTGTAATGTCAGCATCAACTACAACAGCTGTATTTGAGTTAGAGAATACTCCAGTACCCATTTTAACAATAGCTGTAGTGTATACAGGTGGTAAATATTGAGGGTCAACTTTACCATTAGCATCTAATGGACATACTCCATTAGGTTGTCCTTTCTCTGATTGTAATACGAAGTCAGGTGCTTCAGCATCATTTCCTAAAGAGATAAGTCAACTTACATATAAGTTTTCTGTAGAAGTGTTAGTAGTTACTAAACTGTCACTCTCAACTTGTCCTGAAATACGTGCTCAGTTAGTTGCTGTGATAGCACCAGTTACTCTAAGAGTTCCATCAATATCAACAGAACCATCTGTTTCTACATCTTTAAGATGAGTTGAACCATTAACATATAAGTCATCTGCTAATGTTGCATCTCAAGTTACTCATAATGTTCCTCAAATAGTTGTGTTACCAGCAATTGTTCCGTTTCCAGATACGGTAACATCATTATTAAAGATAGCATTACCTGTAGTTGTAGAAGTTCCTGTAACAGTTGAGTTACCTGATACAGATAAGTTTCCTCCTACTGTAGCATTGCTAGATAATGTTGTAGCTCCTGCAACAGTTAATGCTGAGTTAAGTGTAGTGTTTCCAGTTACACCTAATGTACCAGCTACTGTTTCATTACCAGCTACATTAAGGTCATTTAAGTTAGAAGTTCCTGTTGAAGTAATGTTTCCAGCAGTCATAGCTCCTGTAAATGTAGAAGCTCCTGTAACATCAAGAGTTCCTCCTACTGTTTCGTTTCCTGCAACAGAGAGATTATCTCCTAATGTTGTAGCTCAAGTTACTCATAATGTTCCTCCAATTGTAGCATTACCAGAATTAGTAATACTAGTAGAAGTAATATCATCAGCAGTTACATCTTGTAATGAAGTTGCACCTGTAGCTGTTAAATCTACTGTAGTAACAGAAGCAGATGCTGTAATGTTAGCACCAGAAATATCTCCTGTAACATCTAGATTTCATCCAACAGTTTCATTTCCAGTAATAGCTGCATTTCCTCCAACAGTTAAGTTGCTACCAAATTCTCCTGTACCAGTAGCACTAACATTACCAGTAACATTTAAGTTATTTGATAATGAAGTTTCTCCTGTAACTCATAGAGTTCAGTCAATTGTTACATTACCTGTTGTATCTAAAGTCCCTGTAGATACACCTTCAGAAGTTAGATTAGTGATTGTACCTGTTGTTGCAGTTAATATGTCTGTTGTTACTGTTTGAGAATTAACATAATCAATGTTTGCTTGCTCAACAGTTAGAATTCAATTTTCAATATCTAAGTTACCTGTTAATCTAATAGGTCCATCTACTTGGTTTAAAGTAACTTTAGTATTTGATAGGTCAAGTTCGTTATAGTTTTCAATAACACCTCTAAGTTCTGTGTCATTAATATAAACTTGGAACTCGTGTTCATCTATCCATCTTACGTGGATTGGCGCTACTCAGGAACCAACAATTTTTCCTTCGCAAGCATAATCTCTTCTACCTGTAGGTATCCTATACACTACTGGAGATGGTACATTTTTAGTGGCTCAGGTGGTTGTGCTAGCTACCCTTCCTGCAGGTCTTGCCACTTGTGGTTTTCTAGTTCTTGGCATTTTACTCTTCGTCTGATTCATTTAAAATACTCCATTGCTCAGTAATCCAGATGATTAGGTCAGCTAACTCATCTTTAGGTAATCCCTGTAGCATAGGACCGATGTCAATCTTTAATTCATCCATATCATACATAGGAACTTCTTCCTCTGCAGGCGCATTTAACATAGCCATATCAGCTTCTGTTAATTCTGGATTTTCAACATCGTAGCTTGGAACGAAGTCTTGTTGTGGCATTGCTTGTTCTGGAGCAACGTCCACTCCAAGATTTGCCATTTGCGCTTGAATTGCGTCTAATTCGTTCATAATTAAAATAGTTTTAAACTAAAATACTCAACAGACAGGCTAACAACCAGATTCAACTTCAATCATATATTCTCAGTCTGCTCATTTATATCATAATGGTGCCATACTTAACTGTGCCATAAATCAACCAAAGTTAATTACATCATCATTATTAGAAATAAGCTCAACATAGATTTCTGTATTGAATTTCTCTTGGTCTCATAGTTCTATAGTTAATGGCATAGTAGGTGCAAGTTTATACACATTGTCATTAATACATACACTATGGTCTGTGAGTTGGAATGGGTGTTCATATTGGCACCATATCTCTTGGCTAATAGGTTCTTGAATTTTGTGTCATTCTTCGCAAGTTGTCCTAAGGACATTTGAGTTATCACTTATATCTGATAATACACAATCAGATACTTGTATACTCTGTCATTCATATGCTGCTCATACACTATCTAACCAAGTATTTGTATCTAAAGAATTGATTTCGTAATCATATCAAAATCAATTTCTATATTCTGTAATTTTGATTTTTGTATTTGAGTTATCATACCTTCCCATTCATAGAAGAACAATTAATTTTTGTATTGAAGCTAACTCAAATAAATCTGCTGTAGTTTCAGTAGTCTTCATTCAATTCTCTTCATTCTCTAATAGGAATGCAGATATTTTAACTTCATATTTTCACATATTTTCTTCCTGAGATGGTGATGATTCTACTCAGAAGTCTCTATTACCAGCCCTTCAATACACAGCGTCTCAGAAATAAATTCATTCATACACTCATCTGATTATGAAGTATTTAAGAACATCTACTGTCCATACTCAGAATGTTGTATCATATTTAAGTATAAGAGTCCTAGAATTTTTATTATCCCATTCTACGTTTCATACTGTGTTGATGAATATTCTAAGAGCATTGTTATCAACTCCTATATAACATTCATCTCAAGGCAATAATGCTTTAAAGTATGGGTTCACATATTGTCAGATATCTTCAAACTCTAACATATATGAACCTGTTCAATTATTATAGGCATTAAACTTCAACGCCAATAACCTGTTATCATTAGAAACAATTAAAAAGTCTCCATTATATTCTCAGTATGCTCATCTATTTTTTATTCAAATAGTTGAAGACTGATTGTACATATGATAGTATTGTCAAGTCTCGTCTGATATTCAAACTGAGATATTCCTTTTACCCATAGCTAAGATATAGTTTCTATATACTTCAATATCTGTTTTATCAATACCTACATACATAGCATCTCAGCTATCAAAGAATTTATCTCTACCAAGTCCTCAGAAATGTACCCATCAGTTATTATAAAGTACAAACACTCTATCTGTAGACACACAAGAATCTATAATACATTCTGCATCTCAAGTTGGTCTTCAGAAGTCACACATAGTTAATGAATTGTCTACACTAGTAATAACATCAATACCTTTACCAGATGTAAATCATAACACTTCTCACCATTCACTAAATATCTGATAAGATAGATTCTCTCATTTAACAATTTCTTCTCAATCCTTGAATCAACTCCAAGCTGAATCAAGTACTAACCAACCTTTAGCTTTATTATAATCTACGATAGTACGAACTTGTCAACAGAATCAATCTCATTCTAGATTAGTTGAACCATATACTACTAAGTAATCTCAAGGTTGAATAGGATTACTACCTCTTCACCAAGCAAAAGCTCTTTGTCAGTCTTCAACCTCTTGAGCAGAGAAATATCCTCTCATAGCTCAACCTTCTGACCTATTGATTTGTATTCAATCACCACCTCTTATTCCCATATCATCATCTGTTCAAGGAACTACTGTGGTTGTTCTAGGTTCTCATTTAGCATAAAGAGTTTTAAAGAACTTGTTGTCAGTACAGACACATCATTGTGGGAATTCCCATCAACGATTTTTCTGATTTAATGGTGTAATGTCTGGCTGTAAGCATCAATCCTCAATTCTTCTTGTCATAATAGACTTTCTAGACTTGTCTCTTGAAACTCACATATAATACACTGTTCAGTTTTCTCTGTTACAATTACTATCCCATATGATTTGTATATCTGTAATATCAAAATGCTTTTTACTATCGGCGTCTAGAGAATATTCATAGAATGCTTTAGATAGTTCCAAATCTCATACGTATCCTCTTCTTGTTTTAAAGAAGAATGAACTGTTTCTATCTCTCTTAGCATAAGGAGGATGAACAACATCTACATTTATTTTCTCATAGTAAAGTAAGTCTGCAGAAGAGTTTAGTTTTCAGTTCCACCATAATGTCTTTCATTCTAAACTTGTCATATTTTCTTACTTACTAAATTAAATGGTTTGATATTTTATTTGAGCTCATCCAGGTTGTACAAATAGAATATGATTAGCAAACATTTTGTTCACTGACTCTATTCTAGATTCTAACCTATTAGAATAATATTTGTTTAATGTTGTGTCATTCTGTGCATCAAGAGCATAATCCATTTTGATGAATTGTCTTAATAGAGCTAATGTATATCTATCAATATCAATTTCTTCATCCAATGACGTAACAATAGGTAATGCTCTACTATAGATAAGAATTCACCTTCATTGACTAATAGTAGTGTTTAACTTAATCTTATTATTTTCATAATCTACAGCATACATATTCTTATCAAGTTCATCAAAGAATCATTGATTAACCAATAGTTTACTCCATCATTCACAACAATCTAAAGGTTTCATAGAACAACCTGCACACTTACAATTTGTTACAAATCACCATACCCTAGCGATAGGATATTTAGTATCAATAACAGTGTTACAAGAGTTGAAGTTAAAACCTTCAGCACGTTTTAATGTATAAAGTTCAAAAGCTGTTGCTGTAAACATAGATAGGATGTCATTAAACCTAGCTAGTTTTGATTCGCATCAACTGTCTGAGATATTACAAGGCTTTAATATGTCTTTTACTGATATTTTCATATCTCATTTTTCTTTAAATAAAAAAGTGATGTGAGGGCATAAACCCTACACACCACCCTCTTTTATATTATTTGTGTTGTTTTCAACTATGCATCAAGGATTGCTGCATCATCGATTTCACAAGCGTTACATTTAT
>Ga0310691_10002366_pt1 | contig 25367 bp, 29 predicted proteins | sample 176DNAGHGlowgp2_FD_203887 | JGI IMG/M metagenome (GOLD analysis project Ga0310691, IMG submission 203887) | Sheep rumen microbial communities from Palmerston North, Manawatu-Wanganui, New Zealand - 1766 DNA GHGlow gp2 (v2) (version 2) | ecosystem: Host-associated > Mammals > Digestive system >...
CATTGTCCGCATCCGGAACTTCTGCCTTATAAGCAGCGTTCCCGGGAAAATTTAATCCAGCAATTCCAAGGCCTTTCTCATTTACGGCATCATAGAAGAGCGGATACCCCTCCACAACAAACGCTGTCCCGATCATTGCATAATGATGATTGATACCCTCGCATTTGCGAAAGATAAAGGGATAGTTTCTTGGCACAATAGTGATCTCTTCGTGATAAGAAAATTCCAGATCCAGATTGCGTCCGAAATAATGATCCTTTGCATAATAAGTTACTGCTGTACACATCTTCATCTTCTCCTTTTTCTATAAATGCCGACACCATCTTCCAGTTCAAACACTCTTGTCGGCTTTATGAGCCGTGATTATCGTATAACTCTTTGCATTTACAGTAATCTCACAACCATCTATTTTAACATACCAATTTTTTCCTTGCTTTTCTATAACAGCATTGGGATCACTTACTTTTTCCTTGCACCATTCAATAACATCCACCCCATCGAGTCTTAGATTTTTCTTTATTCTCTCTATACCCATTTCAGTCGAATGAATCTTTTCTATATTATCAAGCAGTTCCTTACTATCCGGCTTTTCCATCTCTATTTTTTCAAGTGTATCTTTAAGAATCTCCTGCCTAAGTTCTTGCAACCATTCAGAATGTTCAACCACATTAAATGCATATGTTTGATTTAATTCATATTCATTTTCTGACCAGGTGTCTATTGGAGATTCATTATGTTGTATCAGAGCCTCGAGTTTATCCAGAGCTTTATACAGCTTCGCCTCAAGAGTTTCCTGTTTCTCCATTTCATCATATAGTTCCGCCATAGACTTTGACACTTCTTCAGGAAGGCTCTTCACCCACTCACCAAGCAGCTCATCTTCAGTTTTTCTGTCGCTATCTGTTTTAACGAATGTTGGAATATCTCCCGTAAAGCATTCTCCAAGATCATGAATCAAACACATACAAACCACTTTGTCTGTATCGACCTCAGAGAATTCATTTCTAAGAAGAAATGCCATAAGCGATACTCTCCAACTATGTTCAGCAACACTTTCTACCCTTCTTTTGCTCGTAGTACAGTGCCGTGGTGTATCTTTAAGTCTTTCAGCCACATGTAATATTTCCAAAAATTCTCTTGCATTCATATTAATACCTAACCACTTCAAATATATTCTTTATTTAACCACACTAATCCTTTTTACAGCACCTGTTCATAACACAGGAAATCCTGATTAAATAGATGACATTCACCAACTACATTAAAGCCAAACTGTGCGTATGAACGAATAGCTTTCTCATTATATTTATTCACAAGGAAATGTATACTTTTGCAGCCTCTCCTTTTAAGCTCATTCATTCCAAACTTAAGCATTTGCCTAGCTATTCCCTGTCCTTGTTTCTCTGGCAGAACTGCGAGTCTAGCAAGTTCACCTGCTGGTGCAAGGTCGGGATTCCAACACTCTAGTTTATCTACCTCTTCATCTTCCTCGATAGATACAGAAGCAATTATTTTACCATCCTCTTTCATAACGAAGAGTGCATCTCTTGATAGATCAAAATCTATGGTTTCATCGCTTGGATAATCGTCCGTCCACGGACAGAACTCTTTACCAACCTGCATTTTGTATAAAGCCATGAGTTCTTCTCTATCTTTCTCCGTCGCCATAACTATTTTGCGAGGGAGGCTTTTATAAAGACTCACGTGCGCCCCAAGATCACCGAAGCCTATTTTATGATAGAAACGATATGCAGGTTTATCATTATCTGTTTGAAGAAAGATTCCAACTGCGCCTCTGGTCTGAATATCTTTTTCTATCATTTCCATGAACCTGCTTCCCACACCCTTGCCCTGTAGTTCAGGCGATACGCATAGTTCCTCAACATTATAATTGGTGCCTTCCCACCAATGTCTAATCATCCCAAGAGACATCGCCACTAGCTTTCCATCTATCTTTAACCCATAATTAAGACAGTGATATGCACTGGATATTTCCTTTACATATTCATATAGTTGTTCTCTGTCGCTCCAGTCATCGTTCCAAGGATCTCCGGCAAATGCAGTCTTATAAAGCTCCGCCATCTCATCCATGTACGATTCATCTAGAACTATAAACTCTTCTTTTCCATAATCTTGCGGTTCCATACGTTTCACTCCTATTTTTTGATCGTATAACGATCCATCTTAAAATAATAAAACCACCTATCCGAATTAGATAGGTGGTTTAGAAATACAAAAATTATTACATTAATTTCTTAAACATCTCTCTAAATTCCTCAAGACTTGCAGGTCTAGGATTTCCAGGTGCACATGCATCTGCAGCTGCAGACTCACATAAGAAATCAAGATCTTCTTCTTTAAGCTTATCAAGCTTTGTAGGTATTCCTACATCAACTGACAACTGTCTAACAGCATCTATAGCTGCCTTGCGATAAGTTGCCTGATCCATATCTTTCGTATCTATACCAAATGCTTCTGCAATATATTTAAATTTCTCACCTGTTGCTTCAGCATTGAATTCCATAACTATTGGAAGCATCATAGCACAAGCAACTCCATGAGGTGTGTCATAAACTGCACCAAGTGTATGTGCCATGGAATGAGCTATGCCAAGTCCTACATTTGAATAAGCCATAGCTGTAACATACTGTGCAAGCGCCATTCCCTCACGACCTTCAGGATCATTATCAACTGCCTTTCTAAGATTTGCAGCAATCAGCTTTATAGCCTCCAGATTAAGACAGTCAGAAAGCTCCCAGGCAGCTGCTGTAGTATAACCTTCAATAGCGTGTGTAAGAGCGTCCATTCCTGTCGCTGCCGAAAGTCCCTTTGGCATAGTCGACATCATATCAGGATCAACAACTGCTACATCAGGTATATCGTTAGGATCTACACATACAAACTTACGCTTCTTCTCAACATCAGTAATAACATAATTGATCGTCGACTCCGCTCCGGTTCCACCTGTTGTAGGAACAGCAATAGTGAATACAGTACGGTTCTTTGTAGGAGCAACGCCCTCAAGAGAACGAACATCTGCATACTCAGGATTATTTACAATAATACCTATGCCTTTTCCTGTATCCATAGATGATCCGCCACCAATAGTAATCATAAAATCTGCGCCTGATGCATTATATGCTTCAACGCCCTTCTGCACATTTTCGATAGTTGGATTTGGCTTAATATCCGAATAAATCTCGTACTCGATCCCATTTTGCTCAAGCAGATCAGTAACCTTTGCAGTAACTCCAAACTTAATAAGATCAGGGTCAGAAGCTACAAATGCCTTCTTAAATCCCTTTGATTTTACAATCCCCGGAATCTCATTTATGGCACCATGACCATGATAAGAAACCCCATTTAAAACGAACCTGTTAACACCCATTTTTATTACCTCCTCATTAAAAAAAATATAACACCTCAATACACAAATAATTATACATTACTTGGTTAATCTTAAAAAGAAAAAAATATAAATGCTATGCCTTTTTGACCGGATAGTAAACCTCGGTGATGTTCTCCATTTCATTTGCGACCTGAGATGGATCTGTGACATATACTTCAAACAAAGGTCCATTACATTTGTAACCCTCTTTTTCTGCCCACTCTGTCTGCTTAGCATAGACCGAAGTAAGGTCAGTATAAGGTCCTTTCACAACCGTTTTAAGACAAAGTCCCGGAGTGAAATCTCTTGTGCCAGTCACATATTCTTTTACCGGGATTGCAAACTCAGTATCCAGACCGGCCGGTGTAAACTCAGCACTATGAAACATAACCATTGGAGCACCACACATAGTAAGGTGTGACGTAGCGATTGTCTTAAAAAGCTTCTCATAGCTCTTAGCATACTCCATAGGAAAATCTTCCTGCTGAACAGATTTTCGCACATATAGAACGCACATTTCCGGAACATCCACTAGGCGCACATCTATATCATCCATATAAGACATTATAGATTCGCCCTGTTCTATAGCAGTAAGATCAGTGTCCAGCTGATTCAGAATCTGACCATAATCATTAATATGCCTTTCGATTTCCTGTTTCTTCTTAAGAAATGCAGTATAAAGTTTATCACTCTTCTCAGCGTCAGCTTCCACTATTTCCTTAATTTCATCCAATGAAAATGAATATGACTTCAGTCTGCTGATGAACAGCATCTTTTCCAGCTGGTCTATGGAATAATAACGATATCCATTTTCCGGATTCACTTCACTTGGTTCCAACAGACCTATTTCTGCATAATACCTGAGTGTTTTTGTTGAAACCTTGCATATATTCGAAAACTCTCCAATCGAAAGCATCTCCGTCTCCTTATTATAAAATGAAATTCTCGATAAACTCTATCCTGTCCTTTGCTCTCGGATAAAAAAGTGATGTAATCGCAACCACCAGATTCTTATCAGGATTGACATAGATAATATTACCACCATCTCCCATAGCTGCATAGCCGCCCGTTTCTCCGATCCACCACAGATATCCATATGGAAGGTTCATCTTTTTCCATCTGCTATGTTCAGTAGTACTCTCTTCAACCCATTTTTCAGAAACAATCTGATTACCATTCCACTTACCCTTATTCAGGAAAAGCTGTCCTATCTTCGCCATATCAACCGGCGATATGGTAAGCCCCCATCCTGCAGTATTTACCCCCTGTGGATCTGCAACCCAGCCGTTCATATCCGTGGACTTGTAGAACCCCATCTGCTCTTCTTTGCTATGAAATGTAATATTCTTCTCTATATTTATATCTAAAGGTTCGAATAGATTCTCCTTTGCAAACTCCAGCACAGACTGTCCTGTTGCCTTTACAAGTATTCCAGATAGAACATCCGGACCTATGATCGGAGCATATCTGAACTCTCCTATCTTTCCTTTTCCGCCCATTTTATCAAGAGAAAACTTTACCCAGTCCATGCTGGTGAAATACTTAGTATAAGGATTAAACCTATACTTGTAAGGTACAGTCATTGTAAGTATATCCCTGATTCGAATTTCCGGAAGAGTTTTCTCACCTCTCTTAAGAGTATAATCAGGAAAATAATCCAGGGCTTTGTCATCTATACTTTTTATGAGCCCCTTATCAATCGCCATTCCAATGAGTATAGAAACAATACTTTTTGTTACAGAAAAAACATGTATGCGAGACTCAGCAGTGCATCCATTATAGTAATTCTCATAAACAGTTTCTCCGTCTTTAACGATCACCATTCCAACCATATTCGTATAGTCAGCTGCAATGGCATCTTCCATTCTCTTTATTTGTTCCTGCTTCATATCAACCTCCAAAACGACTTATTTTTGCTTAGTATAAACTTTGCCGTAAGGGAAAGGTCAAGGCAAAACTTATTTATAAACTGCATATCGCATCACATCATTTGTCTTAAGTTCTGGAGAGTTTTTCACTTTCTTAAGGTGTGTATCGAAGAACTCCTTGTGACACCTGCAAAGATTCTCGTGCATAAGGTCCGCATCTAACTTACCTGCCACTGCTGACATAGCCTTTGGAATTGCATGCTTCATATCCGAAAAACCAACATGCTTCATATCCCTGAACACAGCTTTATATGCAGGTGCCGAGTGCATACTGCAGACTCTCGCGGTAAGTACCTCATGCTCCTCGCAAGCTATCATAAGGAACGGCTTATCCATAATCTGATCTTTATACTCGCCAAACAGTATGCCATCTATATTGACACCACACTTAAACTGTGGATCCTTCATGCAAAGATAATAAGCTATCGCCCCACCAAATGAATGACCTGTCAGGCCAATGCCCTTATCGAAATCTATCAAATCACTGAAGTTCTGCTTAGCATAGTCCAGTGCTGTATATATATCCTTTTCCCATTCAGGAAGACGCTTTATCAGAAAGATACCAAACCTTTCCTGATACTTGTCAATCGCTTTAGTCAGCTCTTCATCCGTCCCCTTCATTTTACAAAGCTTATTAAGAGCTAGCATATTCGGGATTATCGGTTTATTTGCGAGACTAGGCAGCTTCTTATCACCAAAAGTTGGATCAGCCCCGTCATACTCAGTACAGACACCCTCCAACGGATGACCAACCGTCATAACTACATATCCGTGAGAAGCAAGCTCGATACAAAGAAATGAATTCCCCTCTCTAAAGGACTGATATCCATGATTGAAAATGATAAATGGAAACTTCTCTCCGATAGTTCGCGGAGCATCCTTATAGCATTCAGATACATTATGTCCCGCCGCAGTTTCCTTATCATAATTAAGTGGAAGCTTAAAAGCACCCTTCACCCCCTTAAACATATCTCGCGACATGTACATTACCTTTTCAAGTCCATTCACAGAATCCTTTGTTACGGGATAATAGATGCGTGCCGAGATTCTTCTCTTTTCACCAGGATGCAAAACCTCATCCCTCAGTTCCTTTGCCGTAAATGTTGTCGTTCCGACTGCATATTTTCCGGTTGGCTTTGGATTATTTCCCATTATTCTTCACCTCCGCATAAATAGATGATAGTTTTTGCAAGCGTATCAAAAAGTGGTCTCGGTTTACACTGCGCTCCCATTGGAGCTCTGTAGCAAGCTGATATAATACAGTTCATTTCTATTCCCGTATAAGCAGCTGAAATAAAACTTGCTATATTCTCTGGTTTATCCCTGAGTTTATACTTTCTTTTCTTGCTTTCCTTAAAGAGGTTAGGAAGTGCCACAGTAGAAAGATAGCCTAAACTACTCTGTCCCTTAACGCCTCCAATTATCTTTTCTGCTCTTTCAGGCTCATTGATTGCAAGAACAGTAAGGTCAAAATTAATCTTCTGAATATCCATCAGATGCTTCTCCATCACATCCGCCAGAATATCAAAAATCTTATGCACTCCATCTTCAAAGCCGAGCTCTTCCTTTGCACTAAAGAGCTGCTCCACTTCATCAACTATGCTTAAGTTTTTCCTCATTCCGGCAATAACATCACTTAGGATTTCATCCAGGTCTTTATAGAACCTGTAGATTCCCCCTTGTGATAAACCCGTCTCCTCTATAACATCCATCATCGTAATCATCTCGACTGGTTTTCTAAGGCAAACTCTGTATGCAGCATCGACTATAGCCTGCTTCTTTTTTTCAAAATATTCTTCAGATACCTTTGGCATTTCCATCCTCCATATAAAAATGAAACTAGTTTCATTTTTATCATATATAATATTCTATGTCAATAGCAAAAAAGGTTAGAAAACCTATATAACGAAGGCAACAAAAAAACCTGTATAGAATCCTTAGATTCCATACAGGCTGACACAATCAAAATATATCTTACTTAACCAAAAAGTCGCTTCGCAGCTTCTTCTAATTCTTTTCTCTCTTTGTAATTATCATAGCCGCTTTCTTTGTCATCTATGCCTTTTACTACATCGATGTAGTATAAACCATCATGGTTGCAATAGAAGAAAATCTTCTTTACTCCTCTGATTTTAAATCGCGCCTCTGCATTTCCTTCCGGATATAGCTTAACCAGTTGGATATCATTTGATGTTACTGCTGCAACAAATGAAATGTAATGCGCTTTCGACATGCTGTGTTCAATCCTTGCGTAATACTCATCTTCTACCCGCTCTATAAAGATCATATGATTTTCATCTGTAGGTTCTGCTTCAAGTGGAGTAAGCTGGATTCCATGACAACTGATTACGGACTCCCCCACGCTGTGAATTACATTTCCACATGCCGGACACACATAGAATTTAGAACGTAGCATATTCGCAGATACATTAGCATTAATAACAGTATTCCCTGATATGAGTTCTGTAACCGATATTCCAAATGCTTCTGCGATTGGTTCAAGCAAGGTTATGTCAGGAAAGCCCTTTCCAGTTTCCCATTTTGATACTGTCTTGGCGCTGACCCCAAGTTTATCCGCAAGAACCTGTTGAGTCATTGTGTTCTTTTCACGCAGTTCCTTTATTACCGCACCTGTTACGTATTGATTCATATTTCTTACCTCCGTGAATGTTACTATCACAGATTTTAGAACATAAGCTCTGTAAAAAACACCTACGGAAAGTAGAGTTTCATTTAAATGTCCTGATGTTTACGAACGATTTCCTGTATTTGGTTCCAGTCTAAACACCTGATATAATTGTCATTCTTAAACTCTGTATCCCTGTTCCAGGGCCTGTCATAAACCAAAACCTTTAAATCAGGAAGATGATCAAAAAATCTAAAAGCTTTAGGTGAATCTTCAACTGCAAAATCAAACTTCATCTTGTAATAATCTTCAAGTTCAAGACTGAAAGCACTGTATATAAAACTATCTCTACCATATTTATTTAAGCAATATAATCTGACATTTTTTAGCCCGTGATTATCCAGCCACTGTCGGGACGGTTCATATGCACTAAAAGGTCGGCCGGTTATAATAGACACTTCATGACCATATGAAATCCATTCATTTATAACATCCGTTGCTCCCGGTGTTTCATCGTACGACAGAAGGACCTCCGGCTCGTGCCCTTTGGTCATAAACTGATCATACTGCTCATTAGTCAGATTAAAGGATTTATCCAGCTCAAAATATTTAATTTTCTCATATGGCACATGGATATCAAACATTTCTACTGCAAGAGTAGAGAAATTCCTTGCCGTTTCACAGATACAATCATCAAAATCAACATAGATTTTCATAGCCATTCCTCTTAACTTCTATTTGCTTGCTTACTATACCTCCGAAGGTTTTGCAACGTTTTTCCGAGGACTAAATATCCATACCCATTATTTCATTTTCAGCATCTGTTAAAATCTTTTCCACGTCAGTCCCGACTATATCAAGTCCTAATGCTTTTATATGCCTTACATCTTTAATGCCATAATAGCTTTCTGCCAAGGCTTTTATATATCCAAATCCATATTCTTCCGGCGCATAGAAGCCTCCAGCCGTAGAAACCACCCAAAGCCTTTTTGCCTTACATAGTCCTACAGGGACTCCTTCTTCTGTGTATTTAAATGTAATGCCAACCACATTAACCTGTTCTAAGTATTGCTTCAACGCCGCCGGAAATGATAGATCCCAATATGGCGCTGCTATCACTATTTCTTCCGCATCAGCAAACTGATTTGCCAGTTTGAACATCGGATTATCAAACTCATTTCCATAAGCCAGCCTATCCCTCTCATGCAGAAAATCTTCATCTACTACTGGAAACTGGATATCCTTAAGGCATACCTCATCATATGTTTTATTTATCTTTTCTAACAGCTTATCTGCAAGCCTCCTGGTTCTTGATTCATCCCTTACACACGCATTTACAAATAATAACCCCATATATGTTTCCCCTTTCTTTATTTTCTATTTACACGCGCCCTCCTTTAGGGAACATTTGTAATTAAATTCTACGCAAAAGTTCCCTAAATTTGTAAGCCGTATTCATATTATTTTTCTAGGTATACAAACTCGATTTCATCATCTACTTTTCTTGTATCAAATGATCTATAACCCATTCTCTCATATAATCTTATATTTTCCAAACTTCTTGTACTAGTAAATAGTTCATATCTTTTCCTAGGGAAAAGCTTTTCTATACTAAGTATAAGTCTGGTTCCATAGCCTTTCTTCTGATAATCCGGATGAACCATCAGCTTACCTATATAAATTGTTCCCTCTTCTTCACTTGCTCTTACAGAACCGATTATCCTGCCATCAAAGTCAACCATTTTGAGTATTATGCCCTGCTCATATTCCGCTTCTATTTCTTCAGGAGTTTCTGTAAGCGGAGGTATCTTCTTTCCTCCAAAAAGCGCAGCTTCACTCTGATATGCCAGATACTGAAGTTCAAGAATTTCTTTCAGGTCAGCCTTATCTGCTTTTTTGATTTCTGCAAAGCGATCTTTTTCCATAATCTCGTAGATCATTACTTCGCCATCTCCGATATCATGTTTTCTATGTTCTACAGTCCTAAAACCGCGATGCTCATAGAACATCGTTGCCGGAAGTGAGGCATCCAGATTCGCAATTTCATATTCAGAAAAAATCTCTACCTCAAGATGATCCATAATAATTGAGCCATAACCTTTTCCTTCATATTCCGGAAGAACATAAACTCTGGTTATATGATTTTCATCTCTGCTGCCGGTTCCAACTATAGTTCCATCCACCTTTAGTATATCTACCTTTCCAGCCTTTATATCCCTGGTAATATTCTCCAGGCTGTGAAGTCTTCCAAAGAAGTCTACTACAGCCTGAGTATAATAATGCGGATAGATTACCGCCTTGGTTCCCCGGACAATATTACAAACAGTCTCAGCATCACTTTCTGTTGCTTTTATATATTCTATTCTACTCATTATTCTTTCACCTTCAAATCTGCAATTGATACATAATGTTTCACCGTAAAGGTCTCTGGTGCATTATCCATCATCATCTGCATATGCTCCTTATCCCAGGCTTCAAGTTCTGCTTCTGATAAGGACGCTCCAACCCCTCTACATGCACGTATTCTTCCATGCCATGAATCTCTCGTAAATGGAACATCGACTCTGAACTCATTCTGTGATACAAGATCAAATGTAGCCAAATATTCATCTGGTACCCAAACAGGATGAACTGTATCTCCACAACCATTCCAGGTCGGATTATATTTCAAAACAATCTCTTCACTCTTGCCTGCTATCTCATCTTCGAAAGGAAGCCATCCCATATAGAGAATCAGGAAATGTCCTCCCGGTTTCAGCATCTTTGCAAACTGTGGTGCAGTCACTTCATGTTTCAGATACCAGATACACTGGCATGCTGTAATAACATCAAATGTATCATCAGAAAATGATACATCCTCCGCTTTTGCTGCAAAGAATTCGATATTCATTCCTGCTTCAGTAGCAAGGACTTTAGCCTGCTCGATCTGATTCTCAGCTATATCAGTTCCAACCCATGTAGCTCCGTACTTATACATATTTCTTGGAAGAACACCGGTTCCTGTTCCAATATCCAGAACTTTCTGACCATCCTTGCAAAGTCCGAGACTTAAAATGTAATCGTAGAACTCCTGTGGATATATATCTCTATACTTTGCATAATCCTTCGAGGTTTTTCCCCAATCAAAAGCTTTTCCCTTATCTATATCTTTAATAATCATTTTCTTAATCCTCCATTCTTGAATTTATTCAGCCTATTTTCATTCTCCTGCCGGGATTTCATCATTCAGACTCTTGTTTCGATAGTTAAGATTTGTCCTAAGTGTATATCCCTGACTTTCCCAAAATGAATTTGCTGGATCATTATCCTTAAATACCAATCCAAAGATTTTTTGAATTCCTTCTTCCTTTAGCGCTTTCTCTGCAGCGGAAACAAGACTCTCCGCTATACCCATCCTACGAAAATCCGGATGCACACATAGGTGATGAACTATGGCACGGCGTCCGTCATGACCTGTAAGGATTACTCCGATTATCTTTTCATCTGACACTGCAGCGAAGCAGGTATTAGGATTACGCTTCAGGTATCTCTCAATTCCATCATAGGAATCGTCCACAGGATTTAAAGCCCTTCGACTCTGCTCTGTAGCATTCCATAATGCATATATCGCATCATAGTCCTCTATAGTTATCAGTCTTATATCAAAATCTTTACTCATTTATATATACATCTCCATATCTATACATTTCCAATTACCAATCGGCAGCTCACAGTCTCTTTTATTATACTCTTTGAAGCCTACTGCTTCGTAGCAGTGTTTTGCACTTTCATTATTCTCGAATACTCCAAGGTCGATCCTATTTGCACTTAAGTTGTCTTTCACATACTCTACTCCCAGAATAAGCATCTCTTTTCCATAGCCTTTTCCACGAAGCTTTGGATCAACTATTACAAATCCGAATCTAACACTGCTATCATCATATTCTCTTGGGTATCTTATAATAAAATGTCCTATAACATTTCCCTCTTCATCCTCTGCTGTGAGCGGGAAGAATCTGCCTGATTCAATCTGTGGAACATAATTTTCTTCTATATCATTTTCTTCAAGAGGAAATTTATTAAATCTGTCAGCTGACCATTTATACAGCTCTTCCTCAGTTCTCAGCCATGTGGCAATTATGGGGGAATCATCTTTCTTATAATTTCGTAGTACCATATTCATTTCCTCCTTTGTAATCAAAAAACCACCTATCCGAATTAGATAGGTGGTTTGAAAATACTAATATAAAAAAATATATCGTATATTACACTTTTCTAATTCCTGAACTTTCACATATCAAATTAAGACCATTCACTAGTCTGACTAGAGATGATCTCATCCACTGATGTGAAGTTGCGGGAACAAATCTACGCATGTAATATAACTCCTTGTATTTTAAAAAAGATGTTCTTAGGGTACTCTCAATTTATTAATCTGTCAACACATTTTGTATCCTCTCTATTGTTTCAACTGTTGTATTTACCTTTCTTATCTGACATATCAGTCTATTCCCCCTTCTTATCTACCAACGGATCATTTCCTTCAGCTGCTTCCTTCACTAGCCTGCATAATTCATTTTCAGATAGTATCCCCTTATTAATAAGTGCGTCAGTCATTCCATTTTCGATCATATAATCCACACCTACCATCTGCATGATATCTATGGCCTCAATCATCTTTCGTCCACGCCTCTCGGTTATCGAATACTCGACGCGAAGGGGATATCCATCGAAGGACTTCTTCTCCACAAGACCGAATTCAATAAGTTCCTTCAGCTGTTCGAGAAGCATCTTCTGCGTAATGCCTTCTATCTCTCGCTCCAGTTCAGCAAGTCCCTTTGGACCGTCCTTCATCTGATATAAGATTATTGTTTTCCATTTACCTTTTATAATGTCATGAACTATTTCAAGCGGACAGGTATAGTCATCCCTTATTTTCATAGTTTTCCATCCTATTTTTTCCTAATATTCGATAAGTATTTCTCCGTTTTAATTACATTTGCGAATCCATCAGCAAGCGATGCCATATATACAGCATGTACCGTCTCAGCATCTATCTTTTTCCCATCATGTTTAAGCGACATAGTAGTACAAGCATCATCTATTAAAGTAACATTATATCCATAATCCTGACAAGCTCTAACTGTAGTATCTACACACATGTGGGACATCATTCCAGCTACAACTAAATCTGTTATCTCATTTTCCTGCAAATACTCGCGAAGCTCAGTTCCGAGAAATGAACTCGGGTATTCCTTATGAATTATCTTCTCGCTTTCTAGTGGTTTCACAAGACTGTGAATTCCTGCTAGAACCTTAAAGTTATGCTGGACATGGATTACAGTTTTATCCTCTACTCTGAACTTCTCCAAAACCCGCGCAGCATTCTTAGCTGCACACCTTGGATTATGCAGAAGCATGGGGCCTGGTGTGAAATAAATATCCTGAATATCTATCAGCAGTAACGCTTCTATTTTCTTATCATTATTAACTTCCTTTTTATTCATATCTTTCTTCCTCCTAATAAGCCAACGAATCACTTGTAGCTTTTATACAGAAAGAATATAGCAATACTCAGAAAATGAACATTACCCACTTTTTTGTGGGTATATTCACTCTACGTACATTCTACCATTCACAAAGTGAGCCAGCATATGAGCCATTTTCAGATTAAGCATCATAAGAAGAATACTCACAATTATGATAAGAATTGTTACCGTATCAAAAGTCATAATCCTCGTACATCTAAGAAGAATATTCACGCTGACCGGTAGACATATAAGACTCGTAATAAAACTCGGGATATATTTTTTCAGATAAAAAGTTTGTCCAATATGAATTATAAAATGTCCTGCCAACGCAAGGAACAGCCCGTACCACATAGAAATAAGAACCTTATTTGGAAAATAATATGCCAGCAGGCTTACTCCAAAAAATGGAATAAACTCTTCATAAACGGCCGCCGCAAAGCCTTCCGTCTTATAGTTCCGATAGGCCTTCATAACTCTCGGAAATCTATCATATAGATCCGGATTTCTCCTGAAGAACCGTTCAAACCCAACAATTTCCTCCATATCATGAAATATAAATATAATAGGTAAAAGTAAAATGTATTCTTTCATTCAGCACCTCTTCTCCAGATTACCGCAATAAAATTACTCACTTGTGTAATTTTATTCATCATGATACTTTATTTATATGCATGAGTAAATATCTCTGGAGAAAGATACACAATCTTGCATATGTGTGTATATTTTTTTCAAAGCTTGTCTTATATGTTTGAAAAAGAAAGGTAGCATATAGTCATGAACAATTCTCAAAACCCATCTGCAATCAGATCAAAAAAAGAGATCACCGATGCATTACTTAAGCTAATGCAGGATCACCCTTATTCTGAGATATCTGTAAAGCAGATAGTTCTGGAAACACCTCTGGAAAGAAAAACATTTTATAATAACTTTTCTTCAAAAGATGATGTTTTGGATTCAATTATAACTAACGCGATACATGAATATGTAGTTGCACTGACTTCATCCCCGGACGGGCCCCTTTCAGTAATCTTTAAATTCTGTGATAAGAACAGAAATCTTCTTGGGCTACTTCATAAAAACAATCTACTCTATCTGCTTTTATTAAAATTAAATGTAGAAATTCCGGAGTTAAACTGTTCTCTTGATTTGAGTGGAAATCCATTTGCCCAAATGATTGGAGATCTTGATCCCGACTACCTGATAGCATTTAATATTGGAGCCATATGGAATATCATCTTCAAATGGGTTGACCGCGGAATGACTGATTCTCCCGATAAAATCAAGGCTACTCTTGAAGAGTATCTGAAGAGAATATCTGACAAACGAAATAGTTGACTTAAATACTCTGCTCTGATAGTATTATCGAAGTTAAAAAAATATGTAAATGTTGCCACCGGGTAACAGAATGCTTTTGCATTCGCACAACTGTAAGCGTTAGGTCTTAGAAGCTGCAGTTATGCGGATGTTTTTTACTTTTATGAACATTTTACGGAGAATCTTTGGATGAATATACTAGAGTCTATAAAACGATTAAAATGGTATGAAATACTCATGTGGTGTTTATGTGTTATCGCCAGTTTGATCTCGTATTTTATATTTACTGAGCGAAATACATACACTCTCATAGCCTCATTAATCGGCGTCACCGCATTAATTTTTGTAGCAAAAGGAGACGTGTTGGGGCAAGTATTAACCGTTATCTTCTCAATCTTCTATGGTATCGTCTCATACAAATTCAGATACTACGGCGAGATGATAACCTATCTTGGAATGACCGCTCCTATAGCTGCAGGTGCGGTAGTCACATGGATTAGGAATCCATACAAAAATGGAGAAGTACGCGTTAGACATACCTCTCCAAAACTATGGACTATTCTTTCTTCCCTTGCCTTTATTGTTACAGCTATATTTTACTTCATATTGAAGAGGCTTAATACTCCAAATATAGCCCCTTCAACAGTATCAATCACAACTAGCTTCATGGCCTCAGCACTCACCTTGATGAGAAGTCCTTACTACGCTCTTTTTTACGCAGCCAATGACATAATTCTTATCGTCCTGTGGTCACTTGCTTCTATGGAACATATATTCTATCTTCCAATGGTCATATGCTTTATATGCTTCCTGATAAATGATCTATATGGATTTATAAACTGGCAGAAAATGAAGCATAACCAAAAATAAAAAACTAAGTCTCATGCCGTGTCAAAATTCCACTATAAGACCAACATGAAGCTGCTGGAGTCTGTCACCTAATATCTCTTTCATTATTCCATAGGCTCTGTCCTTAGTACAGTGGCCAGTGCATACATAATCGATTCCTGTATCCAGGATATTTCGAGCTACATTTCTTACTTCTTCTTCGGACTTATTAAAAAGATGGAAACCACCGATCAAGCCATAGATATGTTTATCCGGAAATGTCTGCTTCACCTCATTTATTATATTGACAGCTCCTCCGTGAGAGCAGCTATTGATTATCACGAGCCCTTTATCTGTTTCAAAAACAAGACTCTGCTCATGTGAGAAGTTGTCAGGTTTCCAACCATCCTTTGTCTTTTGATACATCATTTCTCGCTGGCCTATTCTTTCAAGACCAGGAGTCTTATGAGGTATAAGATATGCGCCCTCACAGAGCTTATAGTCACCTGATACATACTCTATCCTGTCCGAATAATTCTTGGTCATCTTCTTCGGAATTCCTATATATTTTTTGAAAATGAATTTCTTAGCATAACAATTCTCGGCAGTAGTTTCTCTCAGATAGAACTTTGCCTTTTTATTCTCTTCGAAAAATCTCGGTATACCATTTGCATGATCATAATGCGCGTGACTTAGAACTCCGTAATCCACATCAGCTATATTTTTACCCAAAGCTTTCATATTCTCGACAAAAAGGTCTGATGCACCTGCATCTACCAGGATATTCTTTCCATCATGTTCCACTAGAATAGACAGGCCCCACTCACCACTTAAGCCATTATATGGTGTATTATCTACTATTACTGTCATCTTGTTATTCAATATCATTTCCACCCTTCTGTCATATTAATTATATCCATATACCGTGTCATTCACTCCAAATGTATTATTTCTTTCTTGGGAACCACATAATACATCTGTTCACCTGTGACTTATATTCCATATACTCCTCTCCGTACAGATTTTCAAGCCACTTCTCTTCTGTATTCTTCAAAACTATGGTCATAATCCCCCAGTTGATAATCTGGATTACTATAAGCCACCAATTATGACACATCAGTCCTATTCCTATGATTGTATACCACACGCCACTATACATTGGATTTCTTACCCAGGCATATATACCACCTGTTTGAAGTCTGTTCTCGATAATGCTGTCGTCCATATCAGATTTCATAGCCCCTATAAACCAGATAGCCAGTCCTGATAATAAAATAAGAGTTCCAATAACTCTGAATATTATAACCCATAATCCACCCAGCATTCCAGATTTTAGTATATTTCCAGAAAGCAGCATACCAGCCAATGTAAGAACCCCTAAACTTCCGACGAGATAAGGACCCACTCCAAACATTGGAAGTTTCTGACTATCTTTAACATAGTTTTTCATATCAAAAACCCCCTCTAATCTTTTTCACATTTCGATTCATCATATGTCTGCCATAATATCTAAAGGCAAATTTTTTAATAAATCCCATCTCTTGATGATGTTTTTTTAGAAGTGCATCTGGAGAATCGTAGATTCCGAAATCCTGATTGATTCCTGTACTCTGAATATAAGTGTTATTACGATTGAAATCTATAACCGGATTCTTAAAATCCTCAACCCCAACTCCATATTTACAGAATGCGCCAGTGCAATTACTATTCTTCTGCTGCAGCTTTCCGAGATAATCCTTATCTATAATAAATGCCTCAAGCTCGTACCATTTGCCCTCTAAGTATACCTCTACCCAGCTATGGAATATATTCTTCGGAGCCTGCTTATAAACAAAGCCTGTCATGGCCCCTTCCTGAAGTTCTTTTCTAATAGTAAAGCCGTGAACTCTACAGGGAACACCAACCGCTCTTAGAAGTGCCATAAAAAGTGTACCCTTAGTATTGCACTGTCCATATCCATCCTTCAGAACCTTTGAGGCAGGAATGCTGTCATCCACATTGTATCCAAAGCGGATCTCATCTCTGATAAAATTGTAAATCGAACGTATCCTTTCAAACTCTGGAAGGTCTCTCCAGCCACGCTCTCTTATAAGTTCCTGAATCTTATAATTATCATAATCCAGCATATGAGTTTGGAACAAATATTCATTATTCATTTCATTTTCCTCTTCTTTATCACCACTACTTACATCATATTTCTTCAAACTCATCACAAATGTATATTTACATCTGATATTCTTCTCAGCCTTAAACCCGAACCTAGAGAAAAACACCTCCTTATCACTATTAAAATATTCCCGGAAATATTTAGGAGTACATATAGTTTCAGTGATATACATAGGAGCGAATTTTATCTTGTTAGATATACCTTTTTGTCTTTCCCAATCAAGAATTATAAGATGACCATCCTTCTTAAGAAGCCTGTGGGCTTCTGACAGAATCCCATTCCAAAGGTCGGGATTACATTCATGAAGGGCCAGGCCTATGATAATGTAATCAAAAATCTCACTCTTAAGTCCTGTGTCTGTAGCATCTCTACAGATAAGCTTCACATTATTAAGTCCGAGACTATTTACCTTCTGTCTCGCCTTAAGCAGCATAGATTTTGATCTGTCCAGTCCCATAACCGTCACATTTGGATTCTTGATTGCAACATTAATCCCGTTCGATCCGGTTCCACAACACATATCAAGTACCATACTCTTTTCATTTGGAATAAGTTCAGCCAAAACCTCTCTTGGATTCCTGCCATCCTTTCTTCCGTTATTTCTGAAGAAAGTCTTATCTAAAATGTCATAACTTGGTGACATTATCTTATACATATATTTGCTTACTATCTTACTTGCCATCTCGATTAACTCCTTATCAAACATTTGTTTTATATGTTCATCTGTTCATATGTTAATGCATCTCATCTTATTTGTCAACAAAAAAAGAAATGCCTTTCGACATTTCTTATAGTTATCTGTTCTTTTGATACTCTTCCAAATAAGTATTCATCTCCCTTGCCTGGGTAAGTTCAAAGATATATTCAACTATTAGCGATAATATAAAAACAACGAGCACTCCAACCGCAATACTTATAACGACTTCTTTCCTATCTGACGGTATATTCGGCGCTTTGAATACTATCAAAAGTATTGCTGCCTCAACTATAAGCACATAAAGAACGTTTCTTATAATAAGTCTTTTCATGCTCAGCTCTTTATCTGATTGAAAAAAGAATACTGGAATCACACCAATAAATGCATAAAAAAGAGGCGAGAAAAAGGCTTCGTAACTGAAGGTTCTGCCACTATCAAATAACATTCCCACAACCATTAGAAGTATGGTGATCAGAGTTACAAGAATAAAATATAATCTAAAGGCTTCACCTAATCTTTCCTTTATTCCATATTTGTTTTTCACTTGTCATCACCACCTTTTAGTGCATTCTTCAATCCAGAAACGTATTTTCTAGAAATCACTACCTCTTCATTATTCTTTAGGAGCGCTGTGTATCTGCCGCTAAGCGCAGGTTTTATAGACTTTACCTTCATCAGGTTTAAAAGCATTCCCTTCTGAATCCTGATAAAGGTTTTACCCCGCAGCATATCTTCCAACTCATATAGTTTTAGTTTTATCTCATAACTATCTTTCGATGTATAGATAAATAGCCTATTATCCACCGATTCAGCATAGAATACATCCACTATCGGAATCTCTACACGCTGTCCGTCATGCTCCGTACTCAGCTGTCCCTGTCTGGACTTCACAAAAGAAATGATTTCCTGCACGTCATCTGTTACCTTATGACAGCGAATCTCAAGAACTTCAGATTCATTTATAGGGATTTTTCTAACCCTTAATTCCACTTCTAGTCACGCTCCTGCTATACATTTTATAATAGCAAAATTATAGCAAGCAGACTGGTTATTATCAAACCTCTATTTCACATCCTCAATGGCACTTGTTCTGAAAGTCTTCCATATCGCTATGCAGTATATTGAAAGAAGAACAACTGCAATAGTCACCGATATGTAAAGCTCTCTCTCCACGCTGCCGAAAACCTTGAGAGATGCCTCTTCGTTGCTGATTGCTGAGCAGGCGTTATTTATTCCATGGAAGACTATGCAAGGTAACAGACTCTTACCTTTATAGAATAGTGTAACAAGTGTAAATCCAACCACTATAGCAAACACTATCTGAAGCAAAGTTTCAAGCAGATCCTGACCATTCAGAAGATTAACTATATGGCCTATTCCGAAGGTGATAGAAGAAACTATTATCGCGCTCTTTACATTTTTCTTTGCCATACCTACAAAGAGAAAGCCTCTAAATATTATTTCTTCAAGAAATCCTACACATATCATACTAATGATATAAAATGCTGTTTCAGATATACTGTAATTCAGCTTCACTCCAAAGAAAATGCTTGATAAGCCTACAATCATTAGTGGTATAAAGAACCATGTTTTTGATAAATTATATTCCGGCTTCACAATTCCATACTTTTCAAACAGGTCATTCTTCTTAAGCCATGCCAGTAGTATTACAGAAAAACCTATGTGGAAGATCATCGATGGAAGTTTAACTATTCCAACTGTCTCTGATATCGACTCAGCCATACTCGTTCCCACAACATAGATAACTATACATATGATTGCAAAAGTAACTTCGTTTTTCTTATAGATCTTATTCATCTTATCATTCCTTTCTTTATACAAAAAAGACTTGGAAACAGCCGTTTTCTTTTTGTTAAAACGACTATAACCAAGCCTTGTAATTCATTCAATATTTTGGAATGTAAGATGCATTTTTTCAATGTAAGATGCACATACATCACTTTTTTTCTGAGCTTTAACTATTTCCTTATACACAAGTGCAGTATTTGCACCATCATCATTTGATTCACCTGTAAGATAATCTACGCTCGCACCTAATATTTGAGCCATCTGAACTCTATGTTATTAACTAATTTATTGAAGTAACACTATATCCCAAGCTAGTGATTGCTTCTTTTAATTCACTGTCCTCAATTTCTCTTCCAAGCTTTACTACAGCCACGGCTTTCTCACCATTTACCTTTGCATTTACTCCATCTATAGAATTAAGTGCATTCTGGACTCTTCTATGACAGTTTTCACATCGCATACCTTCTATCTTTACGATCTTTGTGGAAATTATATTTTCCAGCTTTGCAGGCTTAATCAGTTTCTCTTTTCCAGAGCCACCGCAACATCCACCCTCTCCTCTAAAATGAGGAATTGAGTTTTTTATAGCAAAGAAAAGTATTACTACTAGAATTACAACTATAATGATTGTTGATACTGTTCCACTCATCTTGTCACCTCTTTAAAATATATTCTACAGTTTCAATTACATTTTTCCTGCTTGTCTATAAGGTTTGTCATTGATTTCATGCTAATTAGTATAGTAGAACCATTGTGGAGGAGTGCAGTCATCGTAGGCTGAAGAATTCCAATAGCTCCGAGCAATATAAGCCCAGCATTGAAGCTAACTATCTTGTGATAATTACCCTTCATTCTTTTCTGAAGCTCTACTCCAAGTTGTCTCAGAACCACTAAACTACTGAGGTCATCCTCTGATATCATAATATCCGCAACCTCTCTCGCTATAGCCGCTCCACTATTTATCGCTATTCCGGCATCAGCAGCAGAAAGAGCTGGCGAATCATTTACTCCATCACCTATCATAATGCAAGAACGACCTGCCTTATGTTCTTCCTCAACGAATGCCGCCTTATCTTCTGGAAGCACCTGAGCTCTCACTTCGTCTACTCCGAGTTCTCTAGCAACACGTTTTGCCACTCTGCTACTATCACCTGTCAGCATAACAACCCTAAGCCCGAGCGATCTAAGGCTTTGAATAACTTCCTTCGCTTCCGTCTTAACCGGATCATCTATCATAATGGCCGCTTTAACTTTACCACCTATTGCCATATACAAATGAGAATATTCATCGGAAAGATTCTCAAACTTCTCTTTCTCGCTGTCTTCAATAACACAGCCCTCGTCCTCAAATACAAAATGATAGCTTCCGATAATAACCTTCTCGCCATCTATAGAACTAGCGATTCCATGTGCAACAACATACTCAACCTTGGAATGCTTTTCTTCGTGGACAAGACCCTTTTCCTCTGCCGCCTTAACGACTGCATTTGCCATACTATGTGGATAGTGTTCTTCAAGGCATGCTGCAAGTCTAAGCATTTCGTCCTTATCAGCATTATCAAATGTAATTACATCCTTTACTTTTGGACAAGCATAAGTGAGCGTTCCAGTTTTATCGAATACAATCGTATCTGCCTCGGCAACCTTCTCAAGGAACTTTCCACCCTTTACAGATATATGGTGCTGTCCTGCTTCTCGCATAGCAGAAAGAACTGCTATCGGTATAGAAAGCTTGAGTGCGCAGCAGAAATCAACCATAAGTATAGATGTCGCCCTTGTTACATTTCTTGTTAAAAGATATGTAAGTGCGGTGGCACCTAAGGTATATGGAACGAGTCTATCCGCCATCTTAAATGCATTTTCCTCTGCAGTCGATTTAAGCTTCTCTGACTCTTCTATCATCTGAGTTATACGGTCATACTGTCCAGAACCTTGAGTCTTTTTGACTGATACCTTTAGCTCACCTTCTTCAAGAACTGTACCAGCGTAAACATATCCGCCCACTTCCTTATGAACAGGCAGACTCTCTCCAGTAATCGATGCCTGATTTATCTCAGCCATACCGTCTATGATTACCCCATCAAGAGGTACCATATTTCCAGTTCTCACTACGATGGTATCATCCTTATTTATATGATTGATGTCTACAAGGATTTCTTCGCCATCATCATTTACCTGCCATACCTTTTCTACATTTAAAGCCATAGCACTTGCTAGATCTGCAACGGATTTCTTTCTGGTCCATTCATCCATCAGATCTCCGACACTGAGAAGGAAAATGACACTTCCCGCTGTGTCAAAGTCTCTTCTTAGCATAGAAACTAAAATACTGGTCGCATCAAGAACTGATACTTTTAGTTTTCCCTTAGCAAGACTCTTTACTCCTTCCCAAATATAAGGAAAAGATTTAACTACAGTTATCACATTCCTTATTGCCATTGGAAAGAATAATCTGGATATTACGCGTCTTGCTACCAAATAAAACATCCTATCCTGATAGCTGTGAACAAGCTCTCTTCCAGTATGTTCCGGAACCACCACCTCTGTGCTTGTCAGACTAAATGTAGATAATTGTTCTATCAGATTATCTCTATACTTTTCCTGATATCGAATAGTTGCATCCGATGTTCTCTCGCTGACCTTTACTTCACTCACATATGGAAGACCAAGCAGAAAATATTCCACCTTATCTGCCTCATCACAGGTCATATATTTTTGAAAGAGATGAACTCTCATTCTGTTTTTCGATTCATGTAATATCTTGCATCTCATATTATGCTCCAGCTACCGCAACGTCCTCTTCTTTAGCTTCTTTATAATCTGCTTCGAGTTCAGCTATTTTCTCTTCAGCTTCAGCTATAACAGCTTTAGCATCCTCTATTTCCTTCTGTCTCTCTTCCTCACGGCGCTTTTCATTTATCTCCTGAGCATCTGCCTTGATGTCTCCACAGTTTTCTTTGAGAGTAGTTGCCGTCTCCATAACTGTATCTGCGCATCTCATAACAGCTGCTGTTACATGAGTATATGCCTTCTTTGCATCCTTACTACTGAGAAGCTTTACTCCTGCTGATCCAAGAAGAGCTCCGCCTACAACCATACATAAATGTTTAACTTCGAACATAATTCATACCTCCTATATTCATTCTATTTATGATGAATTTTATACTACATTAATCCTACTATCACGAGGCTCATTGTCGCAATTTAATGTTTGTTCACAAAGTCACATGTTTTTTAACCATAGTTAAAATAATATGGTTCTATTAAACTATCTGAATACTATTCAAATAATCATTTCATATTTTTTACAAAGTTTTCTATAATATAACTGTAATAAAAGATTAGCCAACAATGATTAGCCACATAACTTAACTATTAAGTGTATTAAACATGTGTTTACTCCATACCCTTCAAACTGCCAACCATGTCCAGAGTCTTTATCTTCTTTGAAAACATCAGACTCACTATGATAGCAACCACCAGAACAAAGACGGCCGAAATTGCATATAGATAAACCGGCACATGAATATAATAATCATAATTATCTCCGTTACTGTTCATCATGGCTGTAAGCGTTGGTCTTCCCAACGGAGCGCCGGCTATTATTCCGATAATCGCAAACCATATATTTTCCTGATTCAGAGTTTTCCTTATCTTTTTCGAAGATAGCCCCATAACCTTGAGTGTTGCAAACTCCTTAAGTCTCTCATGGAAGGAAAGATTTCCTGCATTATAGAGAACAACCACAACTGTGACAACCGAGAATATCATCATCATATAAAAGAGGTATTTTATAACATCATATCCCTTAATAAACACCTCTTTCATTTTTTCCAAATCATATACACCAGCTATTCCATCCTTACCATCATAAGACTTCAGATTCTTTCTTGAAAGAATAGCAGTAGGTACATATTCACAACCTGTTTTTTCAAAATCATCTCTAAGGATAGTTATTCCTGCAGTTTCTGGCGTTCTATTTATAAGTCCTATCTCTGATTCATACCATTCATTCTTTGAATAAATATGCCAATATACTTTATCACCGACAGTGACTCCCATCTGCTTGGCCAGTCTGCTTGTAATCGCAACCTTTCCCGGAACCATAGAAGTGATAACAGCCTTTTCATCTGTAATATTCTGCAGACCCTTTCCTTCTATAACCGTTATAGTCTGCTTAAATCTATCCATAGCTGCTGCATGAGGTTCTTTTGCCAGTTCTATCTGGTCTGTCATTATCATTTCACCATCTACGGCGTCACATATCTCATCAAAATAATCTACATCCTTATCCTCAGACAGAGCCATCTGATAACTATAATTCTGAAGCTTATTAAAGTTCCAGTCTACGATGTCATCCACCAGGAAGTAGCATCCAAAGGCATATAATACAAGAACCATTCCTACAGCTGTTCCCACTATTCCCATTACTGCTCTTAGAGGAGATCTGGAAACATCTCTCAGATTATACTGTGTACTGAAACTAAGCTTCTCCCAAATCGGCAGTCTTTCAGCTAGTATCCTTTTTGCTTTCTTAGGGGCCGCAGGTCTGAGTGCAGCTGCCGGAGGAACTCTTAGTAGCTTTTTGCAACTAACATATGATGCAAGAACACAAGTAAGTACTGTAACAGCCGTAACAACATAGAAGAGTGCATTGGATCCAACCTTTACATCCGGGATCATATACCATTCAAAAAGCATATTTACAAGAAGCTTACCGACCACACGCGGTCCTGCTATAAGACCTGTTACCGCTCCGATAAGTGATACAAAAAAGCTGTAGCTCATATAATGAATTGCTATCTTATATCTCTTCATTCCTATAGCATTCATAGTACCAATCTGTGTTCGCTGCCTCTCCACAAGTCGGCTCATGGTGGTAGATATTACAAGAATCGCAACCACAAGAAAGATAAATGCAAATGCATAAGAAAAGGTATCATGCTGTTTTAGTTCATCAGCTATTCTTTGTATTCCAACTATCGACTCTTTATCCACCATAACAGCGTAGTTCTTATCGATTGCATCTGATATCTGCTTTTCATAAAAAAGAACTTCACTGATATTACTTTTTTCTTCTTTTATGGTCTCTCTCGCATC
>Ga0310691_10002367_pt1 | contig 25348 bp, 19 predicted proteins | sample 176DNAGHGlowgp2_FD_203887 | JGI IMG/M metagenome (GOLD analysis project Ga0310691, IMG submission 203887) | Sheep rumen microbial communities from Palmerston North, Manawatu-Wanganui, New Zealand - 1766 DNA GHGlow gp2 (v2) (version 2) | ecosystem: Host-associated > Mammals > Digestive system >...
AACGCTTCTCGCTCTCGGTCATCACCTTCGTCTTCTTCTCCAGACCGCCGATGATACGGTCAACGGCATCGAGGAAGTCCTGCTTCTTCACAGCCTGCGAGTTATGACGGGCAGCTATCAGGGCAGCCTCGTTACAGACATTGGCGATATCGGCACCAGAGAAGCCCGGTGTCTGACGGGCCAGGAAGTCGATGTCCACGCTGTCGTCGGTCTTCACAGGCTTCAGATGCACCTTGAACACCTCCTTACGCTCGTTGAGATCAGGCAGGTCTACATGGATCTGACGGTCGAAGCGCCCTGCACGCAGCAGCGCCGAGTCGAGCATGTCGGCACGGTTTGTGGCAGCCAGGATTATCACACCCGAGTTCGTGCCAAAACCGTCCATCTCCGTCAACAGGGCATTGAGCGTATTCTCGCGCTCATCGTTGCCACCCATGGCTGGATTCTTCGAGCGGGCACGGCCCACGGCGTCAATCTCATCTATAAATATAATACAAGGTGACTTCGTCTTCGCTTGCTGGAAGAGGTCACGGACACGGGAGGCTCCCACGCCGACGAACATCTCCACGAAGTCGGAACCCGACATCGAGAAGAAAGGCACACCAGCCTCGCCGGCCACGGCCTTCGCCAAAAGTGTCTTACCCGTTCCTGGAGGCCCTACGAGCAGGGCACCCTTGGGGATCTTACCTCCCAGTTCGGTATATTTCTGCGGGTTCTTCAGAAAGTCCACAATCTCCTGTATCTCCTGCTTGGCACCAGCCTGACCAGCCACGTCCTTGAACGTAATGCCGAGGTCGCCGCCCTTCTCATACATCTTTGCCTTCGACTTGCCGACGCTGAACACGCCACTACCGCCGCCCATGCCGCCGCCACCCATGCGACGGATGAAGAACATCCACAGGCCGATGAGCAGAAGGATGGGGAATATACTATTGAGGATCATGTACAGGAAGTCGTTATCCTTATGGTTCTCAAACGTATAGTCGCCCGTAAAGGCCTTCGCCTCCTTAGCCTGGTTGATACATTCCTCCAACTGTTCTATCGACCCAAACTCCACCTCCACGTAGGGATCCTTGCCTGTCTGCTGGGCACTCTGCTGGAACACCTCGCGGATATGCTCTGGCTTGACATACATCTTCAGCACGCCCTGCGTCTTGTTGATGACAATCTTCGAGGCATAGCCGCTGTCTACCATCGACTTGAAATCGGAATAAGACACGGTACGGCTGATGCTGCTGTTCTGCGGTCCGCCACTTGAGAAATACAAGAGTCCCAGTGCCAGGATGGCGATGGCATAGATCCAGTTCATATTGAACTTGGGCATGTTCATCTTCGGACCGTTTGCGTTGTTCTGTTTATTATTATCCATCTTTATTGTTTATAGTTTAATGTTTATAGTTTATAGCTGAAATCTTCTATAGGTAGAGACTTCGCAATTATTTCCATAATGGCTTTGCTTTGCAATCATCTCTAGACTATAAACCATAAACTATCAAATTCCTTAACCCAAATCTTCAATTGTCGTGAGTTCAGCGTCTTCCCAGAGATGCTCCAAGTCGTAGTAGTCCCTTACGTCGGGCACGAAGATGTGTACCAAGGCGTCGCCATAGTCCATGGCCACCCACAGGGCATTCTCCAGTCCCACAACATGGGCCGGCTTCTCCTTCAGACGCTCTCTGCACATATCACCTACCGACTCAGCGATAGACTCCACCTGCACGGGGGAGTTACCTTGGCAGATGATGAAATAGCTACTGATACTGCCTTCAATACGAGTCAGGTCGGCCACAACAATGCGCTCACCCTTCTTTTCCTGAATGGCGTCTATGATTGTTTTGACGAGTTCTGTCATATTTTATTATTATAATAATGTATTATGGTGTGCAAAGGTACTGCAAATCGAGTGAAATACAAAATAAATTAGGATTTATTTTAATTTCCGAGGTGCTGCGTACCTAAAAGATTCATCTTAGAGGTACTGCAAATCGAGTGAAATACAAAAGAAAAGAAGAAAATTTGCGGTTTTTTATAAATTTTCCCGATAAAATTTTGTCAGTTCGGGAAAAAGCAGTACCTTTGCACCCGCAAAACGGAACAAGGGAGTTCTGATAAGCAAACAAAGACATTGGGGTATGGTGTAATGGTAACACTACAGATTCTGGTCCTGTCATTCTTGGTTCGAGTCCGAGTACCCCAACTTCTTAAACCGCCGAGTCGCTAATAAATAGCCGCTTGGCGGTTTTTCTTTTGTGGATTGAAGGAGATTTGAAGGTATCTTCAATTTGGAAGCAACAGACACAAAAACATGCTACCCCTCCTACCCCTATCTATACTAAAATATTGATCATCAAATGATTAACAGGGGCAGCATATACCAATAATGCTACCCCTTTACTACCCCTTGCTACCCCTGAATTGACCGTTTTGAGAAGATTCGCCTCAGATTTTCCACATTTTGGGCTAAGCAAAGTCCATGAAAGGCAGCTTTGGAGACATAGAAAGCCTAGACCTTCGAATCAAATTCTCGAGAGAATTTGAGAGAAAGGTGGCAGTAAAGTCGGAGTTTAGTTAGGGTAAAGTCTGAAATTCTCGAGAGAATTTTGAAGAAAGGTATAGGGAGAGTCTGTGAAAGGTGCAGGGAAGATGAGGGTTTAGACGGCTTAAAAGTATGAAAAATAGTCAAATCAATGTAGTTTGCATGTAGTTATATGTAGTTATAATGTAGTTTGTGTGTAATTAAATCCATATGTTATCTATCTGGTTATAAGAAAGATACGATGATATTAATGTAGTTATGTAGATGTTTTAAAAAAATTGGCTTTTTCGAAAAGACGGAGGATTGGAAATGGTAGGCCAGTTCGATGTCTTCTGGGTTGACCTAAGAACTTTAAAGGGAGCCCAGATTCAGGCCCCCTTTAAAGAATGTATTAATAGGATATGTCTATGACGGGGCGAAGATAGTAACCTCCACCATATTCATATCCAGGTTCGCCATCTACTTTATTACTTTTTACTCGAATAGTACAAAGTCTAGAAGATTTTAAGCAAAAATAATAAGTGGACATTGTTAGAGCACCTACAATTTGAGCAGAAATCCCGATTTCTTCAATTGTGGGAATACGGAAATTCCCTGTAACCCCCTCTTCGTTAGGCCATGATTCAAGTTCTTCATTAAAAAAAGCCAACCAATCAGATTCAGAAAAATCACTATGGACATAACCCTTCTTCTGTATCGGCGAGAGGAGAACGGCAGTATGAGCTTCCGTATTGACGGACACAACATAGCAACCTTTATACGTTTCGCCTGCTACAGGGACTTGCGAAGGATCGTCTGTTCCTGAAGAAGGATTATCGTTTCCAGAAGAATTACCGTTTCCTGAGGAGGGATCGTCGGTAGAGGAAGAGTTGGTAGAGTTTGACTCATCGAAATCGAAGGCGATGCCGGTGACGCTGGAATCCCAGGCCTGAGCGGTGATGGTACCGTTGATGGTGACACCAAGAGGTTCGGTGTAAGTGCCCTCGAGGTTGTACTTGTGGTTTGCCAGCAGTTCCTCATCAGAACTGTAGGAGTAAGAACGAGGTTCGGCGCCATCGGCAGTAAACGTGATGGTGATGACAGGCTTCGACTTTGAGGGGAAGGTGATGAGCTGGGGTGTGGCAGCCCATGTGCCAGAGCCCTGGGAAGTCAGGGTGATGACGCAGGGAGCGGAGCTCGATGCCACATACTCGCCATTGAGCTGTACCTGCCCGTAGAGAGCCCCAACGGACACTTGGACGCCTGTTATATCGTCGGGTACCTGATTGATTGTAACTGACGTTATCTCAAGCACTTTGCGCTCAAGGGCGAGACTCACATCCTCAGACTCGCCATCGTCGAGCGTGACTGTGCTTTGCGTCATCAGCAAGTCACCCAGCGACTGGTTCTCAGCCAATGTCAGCACAGACGAGGGGGTGGCTTCGGCCTGCGTTGGAAGAACAAGGCTGGACAAGCCGTCGCCTCCCAAGGCATAGAGTGTGTAAGAACCTGCAGGCAGTTTGGCTGAGGCATAGGCTCCTGAGGCATCAGACGTAAGGATGGATGCACAGGCACCACTGCTGTTGAAAAGATAGACCGAAGCACCAGCCAGGGGCGTGGTGTTCTCATCGCCACTACGTGTCATAACACGCAACTCTCCCGTTGGGTCAGTCCCAACAGGCTCATTAAACACATCGCCAGCACAACCGGATACGCACAAGATGCCACTGACGGCAGCAAATGCATTGATACAGAATCTTTTCATCGCTTTTGTAGTTTTAGATAGAATTGATTTAACGTTTCCAAGGGTGGGCGCTGACGGATTCGAACCGCCGACCCTCTGCTTGTAAGGCAGATGCTCTAAACCAGCTGAGCTAAGCGCCCTTGTGCTTTTGCGGGTGCAAAGGTACGAAAAAGAAGTAAAAGGGAAGAGGGAAGAGGGAAGAATTTGCTCTCGCTTAACAAACGTTAACCCTTTTCATCGAAAAGACGGTCGATTTCCACCTGCGGAAGAATGCTAAGGACGGGCTTGCCGTTGGGCGTGTAGTTGACGTTGGAGCAGGCAAAGAGTTCGTTGACTATCTGCTCCATCTCTTCATTGCTGAGCACCTGACCATAGGGGATGGCGACGCTCTGGGCGAGACGCGAGGCAAGGTGGGAGTTGATAGCGGAGAGAGAGTTGTTGACAGTTGACGGTTTACAGTTTACAGATGATATGCCTGAAGGGATGTCCTCTGTGTCGGAAAGGATCTCGTGAAGGAGGGAAACAGGATTGATGCCCTCGATGCCTGCAGGAACGCCATTGATGGCGAAAGTACGGGCACCAAGATCGGAGAGATCGAAGCCAATAGCCGTGAGGCTGGGCATCATCTTCTCAAGGACGACAGCCTCGGCAGGCGAAAACTGTACCGTCTCTGGGAAGAGCACCTGCTGAGAAAGGCTGCGGGAAAGGGGGCCAGACTCGGAAGTCGCAGCTGTACGGCTCTCCAGCTGCTGCATGTAACGCTCATAGCGGATGCGGACATCAGCCCTGTGCTGGTCGATGACCATCAATCCCGACTTGACGGCAGTCATGATATAGCGGCCCTTGTACTGGTAATGCAAAGGAGATAGGTCGGAAGAGATATTGGCTGCTGACGGCTGACCGTCTATTGATGCTATGCCTGAGGACGAAGTGGGAAGACCTTCGTCAGAAGGGAAAAACGACGGCAGCTGTTCTTCATGAGAGTGAGCCGAGGCGGCAATATCGTAGAGCTGTTCCCAGTCGGAGGGTGGCGTGTGGAGTGTGGAGTGAGGAGGGAGATTACCACCCTTGGGGGAGGAAGAGCGGAAGGGGTTATAGTCGGGATTGTAGCTGACACGAGGAGCCGAGATATTGTCACGGGAAGGGTCGAAGACGGGAATATCTGGCTTGCCCTGCGTATCGAAATCGATGGCCGGCACCTCGCAGAAACGTCCCAGGGCATCACGGACCGTGGCCGTCAGCACCTGCCAGATGGCCTGTTCGTTCTCGAACTTAATCTCTGTCTTCGTGGGGTGGATGTTGACATCGACCTCCGAGGGATTCACCTCTATATATAGGAAATAAGGCACCTGCATGCCCTCGGGGAGCATACGGTCATAGGCACTGATAACCGCCTTGTGGAAATAGGGATGTCGCATGTAACGGCCATTGACGAAGAAGAAATCGTGACCGCTCTTCTTACGGGCCGACTCAGGCTTGCCGACAAAGCCGGTGATATTGCATAGTGTCGTCTGCACCTCACAAGACAACAGTTCCTGACTGAACTGCCGGCCATAGATATCCGCTATGCGCTGACGAAGACTGGCAGGCTTGAGGTTCTGCAACTCAGCCCCGTTGTGATGGAGTATGAAATGGATGTCGGGATAAACCAGTACGATACGTTCGAAGGCCTGGAGGATATTGCTGAGTTCGGTGGTGTTCGACTTGAGGAACTTCCTCCGGGCAGGGACATTATAAAAAAGGTTGTCCACCTTGAACGAGCTACCCACAGGACTAGAGGCAGGTTCCTGCGACAACACCTTCGAGGCTGCGATGCGCAGGCAGGTTCCTATCTCGTCTTCAGCCCGTCGCGTCAACAGTTCAACCTGTGCCACAGCAGCTATCGACGCCAGGGCCTCACCACGAAAGCCCATAGTACGAAGCGCAAAGAGATCGTCGGCTTGAAGGATCTTCGACGTGGCATGGCGCTCGAACGCCAGCCGGGCATCGGTCTCGGACATACCCTTGCCATCGTCGATGACCTGGATGGAGGTGCGCCCGGCATCTACGACAATCACGTGGATGGTTGTGGCACCAGCATCGACGGCATTCTCCACCAGTTCCTTGATGACCGAGGCCGGACGCTGTATCACCTCACCAGCTGCTATCTGGTTGGCTACGCTGTCGGGAAGAAGATGGATGACGTCTTGCATTTTGTTTGTTTTTGTTTACAGTTTACGGTTTACAGATGATTACTTCTGAGGGGCTGAAATCATTTCCTTTTCTGTATTCAATATGTCAGCATTCTGCATCACCTTTTCAACATCCGGAGCATCCTTTACAGCATCCAAGACTTCCTTTGCAGCATCCTGGACTTCCTTTGCAGCATTCTGAACATCCTTTTCGGCATCGAGGACATCTTTCTCGGCACTCTGCATTTCCTTTCCTGTATTCTGTATTTTCACTTCACTCCCAACAGTTCCCCTGTCATTTTTTGAGCGCCAGTTGAAGATGTCGTAACGGTCGTGCGGACGGATATAATCGTACCACATGAAGCCAGGCAGACGGCGACGGTCTGCTGGTATCTGATTGAGAGGATACATCGTACCAGTGGTCTTGGGAGTCCACACACGGTCCACCTTGCGGTTCTTGAAGAACATCCGGAGTTCGGAGGTCTCCTGGTAGTTGTAGATGATCGGGACACTGTCGCCCTCTTCGAAGAAATAGCCGATGAGGACATTGTCTTTCGCCCTGCCCTCATGAATCTCGCCGTCGATGAAATAGGCGAACATCTCCTTGGAAGACAGTTGGTTATAGCAGGCAGTGTCGGTCTTCAACTGCTGGATGGAGAATGCATTGCCGACGATATGGGCATGATCGATGACCGAGTCACGCATATAGACATGGACAATATCTCCCACCAGCTGTTGGCCATTGTTCCACATGATAGGATCGCGGTGGAGAGTCATACAGGAGTCGAGGGAGTTGTATACCAAAGAGTCGCAGACAGCCTGAACATCCCGTCGGTAGGCCCGCACATGATGAAAGGCATGGATCTTACGGTACATAGAATCGGTATCAATGTTGAAGGTGACAATCTTGAACGTGTCGGCATGCATAAAGAGAGAGTCGCCCTGAGAGTAATCGATGGCCACAGCACTATCGGTACACAGGGCAAAGCCCGTGTTCTCATAGTACTCACCATAGTTGCCCGTCAGCTTATTGCGATTGATGGAATCAACATAGACCACATTGAAGAACGCCTGGCTGAACCCCATCCTACTGTCGTAATAGACACTATCGCCCACAAGCATCTTACCGTTATTATTAAGTACAGAACGGTTCATGAGTCTGGCACGCTCGAGCTTCGTGTCGTAGTAGCCCTGCTCGGAGTAGATATGATTGTCGCCAGAGGTGATGTCGGAGGGGCCAACGATGTGGGCCATGGAGTTGTGAGTGTCGTAATAAAGAGTATCGGTGGTAAGGAAGAAATCCGGGTTCTTCATCTTCACGTCGTAGTTGAACACCGACATCTTCGTCTTCGTGTTGTACTCTCCCCAGTCAGAAGTGAGAGTGGTCTTGCCGTCAACCATCTTGCCCCCCTCGAAGAAATAGGCATTGTCGTAGAGACGGTCAAAGTCGAGGCTGTCGGTATAGAGCGTGGTCTTGCGGTGTTTGAGTACGACATTATAACGGGCCCTGGCCATCTGTTCGTTGCCGTCGTAGTAAGCGTAGTCGCTGACCAGTGAAAGGGTGTCACCCTGATACATCCTTACATGGCCAAAGGCCTCGAAGGAGTTGCTGGCCTCATAGAAATAGGCACTGTCGCAGTAGAGACGGGCACCCTGATGGGTGAAGTGAACCTTTCCGTTGAGGATGGTGGCATCGGGGTTCAGCATTTGGTCGAAGTGCAGCACATCGGCATGGACAAGGTAGACACGGGTGTCCTCAACCTTGGCTCTGCGGGCTGAGCGCTTGGACTTTCCTTTCTGGGCATAGGTGGAGAGACTGGTATAGCACACCAGCATACTCACCAAAACCAGCAGATATCGGAAAGACTTTCTCACCCTGTCACTTCTAACCGATTACTTCTTATTTTATCCAGCCTTCGTATTCGAACTTACAGTCCTTATAGTCAGCATTCAAACGGGTGTAGACACTCTTTATCTTGTCGACGACCCACTGATGGACACGGTCATTCTGACGGCGCTGGAGCACCACGTCCTTCAAGGTCTGGAAGTCTTCAGAGATAGAGGCCTTATGGCCATCGATACGATTCTTCAGTTTGGCCACCACGCACACGGTCTTGCCGCGCTGGTTAATCATCTGGAAGGCCTGTGACACCTGTCCAACCTGCATCGTGTCGACCACCTTGGCAATCTCCGGGGGCAAGTCCTGCATCTTGAAACGGGAGGTGACACGACCCGTCTGTGCGTCATTGTTCGACATCAGGCCCTTGTTGTTACGGGTGTCCTTGTCGTCTGAAATAAGCGAGGCGGCATCCTCAAACGAGAATTTCTCAGCCCGGATATCGTTAGCGATGGAATCAAGACGGCCCAAAGCCTTCTCGATGGCCTCGTCAGAGACCACCGGTTTCCGAAGGATATGGCGAACGTTGACTTTATCCCCACGTTTCTCAATCAGCTGGATGATATGGAAGCCGAACTCAGACTCGACAATCTTCGACACCTTCTTCGGATCGGTGAGGTTGAAGGCTACGGCAGCAAAGGCCGGGTCAAGCATGCCTCGTCCGGAAAAGCCAAGTTCACCACCACGACGGGCAGTGCCAGGATCCTCGGAATAGAGTCGGGCCAATGTCTGGAAAGAGGTCTCCCCCTTGTTGACGCGATCAGTATAATCGCGAAGCTCATCCTTCACACGGTTCAGTTCCTCTGCTGTAATCTTCGGTGTCAGCTGGACGATCTGTACCTCCACCTCTGTCGGAATGAAAGGCAGACTGTCCTGAGGCATATCCTTGAAATAACGCCGTACCTCGGCAGGGGTGACAGAGATATCCTCCACAAGCTTCTGCTTCATCTTCTGCACCATACGACGGTCCTTCAGATCCTCCCGCAGGTCGCTGCGGATTTGTGAAAGCGGCTTGTGACGATACTCTTCCAATCGCTCACGCGACCCGTCGACCATCTCCAACCAGTAGTTGATATACTGTTCCACCTCAGCTGCCACGTCAGCATCTGTCACCTCGATACTGTCAATCTCAGCCTGGTGCTTAAACAGCTTCTGCACGGCAATCTGCTCGGGAATCACACAGTCAGGGTCGCCATTCCATTTTGTGCCCTCCATAGCTGCCTGCATACGCATTGACTCTACATCGGACTTCAGGATTGCCTCGTCACCCACGACCCAGATCACCTCATCGATGATTGTCCCCATATGGACAGAGTCAACAGCGGAGCTATCAGCGGCAGAGATACCAGTGAGACCAGATGCAGCAGATATTCCAGAGAAGGCGCCACCCATCAGGGGAAGCGCCAGCAGAAGAGTCAGTAAAAGATTCCTTGTCGTCTTCATCAGTGTTGGTTTACTGTTTTCAAAACATCCTCATAGAGTTTCACGGGATAGCGCTGACGGAGGGTGGCCACCCACTCCTTCTCCAACTCCTCCTGATAAGCTGCCACAACCTGGGCACGCACATCGGTATAATCCTCGGGATACTTCTTCAGTTTCTTACCATAGACGGCATCGATGGGATAATCCTTGTTCACCTCCAAAGGCTTGTCGAAGCCGGTCTTGAAAATCTTCTGGTCTACGAGCGGGCTGTCACCAACCTTAAAGACGCCCTGCTCCACCCTGATACGGATAATGGAATCGGGATTGAAGGTCTTACGAAGCACATCAGCCCACTGTGAGAAAGGCAGACCTTTGACAGCCCGCTTCACAGCCTTGACGTCAGCCTCATCCTTCACATGATAGGCAATACCCTTGAAACGGGGCTCTGACCATGCGAAGTCTTTCTTATGCGTACGGAACCAGGCATCGAGAGCAGCCTCATCCTTCGAAGCTTTCTCCCACACCTGACGGTTGCTGACCTCATAGACCAACAGACCGTCGTGGTATTCCTGAATCAGATACTTCATGTCGCTGTCGACGGCAGCCAGAGAGTCAGCCCTGGTGTTCATATACTGCTGTTCGGTGAGAGTGCCATTGGATTCGGCCACCTTCTGACGAATCGTCTCACGGGCGATGGCATCGCGGATGCCCTGCTGTTCAAAGGAACGAACGATCTGATCCTTCAGTTCCTCAAAAGGCTCCAACTGCTTCCGTTCCTTCATCAGGATGATATAGTAACCGTCAGGTCCCAAGACAGGACGGCTCAACTCTCCAGGCTGAAGGGCATAGGCAGCCTCCTCAAACTCAGGGAAGGCCTGATTGGGTCCCATCCATGACAACTCCCCACCACGAGATGCAGTACGCATGTCCTGCGACACCGTCTTACAGAGCTCTGCAAAGTCGGCTCCGTCCTTAAGAGCCTGCCATACAGAATCTGCGCGCTGCTTCATTTCGGCCTGCTGCTCAGGAGTTGCCTTCGTCGAAAGACGGAGGAAGATATAGGCAGGACGTATCAGGCCGCGGTCGCCAATGGCCTCCTTCGTACGGTCATAGGCATTCTTGGCCTCGGCGAGCACCTGCTCGTCGGTAGTCATGGTAGGCAGTACCTGCTGATCACGATAGAGGGCGAACTCATCCTTAAATGACGACAGCGTGTCGAGCTTTGCGTCAAGAGCTGCTGCCACCTTCATCTTATAGACGGCATAAAGATCGGCATACTCCATGGCATTTTTCTTGTCAATCACACCGTCACCGTTGTTCTTATTGAAAGAGTATTCAAACTCCGAACGCGTCACGTCAACGCCATTCACAATCATCACCACAGGATCTGACTGTGCCTTTGCCGAGAGAGCAGCCAGGCACAGGGATACAAACAAAAGTGATTTCTTCATCTTCAATTTTCAATATTCAATGTTCAATATTCAAACTCAATCATTGGGTCTAGAATAGTTGGGAGCCTCACTGGTAATCGTAATATCGTGCGGATGGCTCTCGTTCACACCGGCATTGGTGATACGGGTGAACTTTGCCTCATGCAGTTTCTCAATGGTCGAAGCTCCGCAATAGCCCATGCCGGAACGCAGGCCACCAACCATTTGGTAAATGACCTCCTGAACCGTTCCCTTGTAAGGCACGCGCCCTGCGATACCCTCAGGCACCAACTTCTTCACCTCCTTCGTGTCGCTCTGGAAATAGCGGTCCTTCGAACCGTGCTTCTGTTCCATAGCCTCCAGTGATCCCATACCACGGTAGCTCTTGAACTTACGGCCATTATAGATAATCGTGTCACCAGGACTCTCTTCAGTACCTGCCACCAGCGAACCCATCATCACGCAGCTACCACCGGCGGCAAGGGCCTTGACGATATCACCAGAGTAGCGCAGGCCACCATCGGCAATAAGGGGGATACCCGTGCCTTTCAGCACACTGTACACATCGTAGATAGCACTCAACTGGGGAACACCCACACCGGCCACCACACGGGTGGTGCAGATAGAACCCGGACCGATGCCGACCTTAATAGCGTCAGCACCATTGTCGATGAGCATCTTGGCAGCCTCACCTGTAGCAACATTACCCACGACGATATCTATTTTGGGGAAGCACTTCTTTGCCTCTACCAATTTCTCAATGACAGACTTCGAATGACCGTGGGCCGTATCTATCACGATGGCATCGGCACCAGCATCAACAAGAGCCTGCATACGGTCAATCGTGTCTGCTGTCACACCAACACCTGCTGCCACACGCAGACGGCCCTTCTCATCCTTGCAGGCCATGGGCTTGTCTTTGGCCTTCGTGATGTCCTTGTAAGTAATCAGACCGATGAGACGATTATCCTTGTCCACGACGGGCAGTTTCTCAATCTTGTTCCTCTGCAGGATCTCTGCAGCAGCCATCAGGTCAGTCTGCTGGTGAGTGGTCACGAGGTTTTCCTTCGACATGACCTCGTCAACAGGACGGTCCAGACGACGCTCGAAGCGAAGATCACGGTTGGTAACGATACCCACAAGATGGTTGTCATCGTCAACCACGGGGATACCCCCGATATGATACTCCGACATAATGTCGAGAGCCTGAGCCACTGTCGAACCCAATGGAATGGTGATAGGATCATAGATCATACCATTCTCAGCACGCTTCACGATAGCCACCTGACGCGCCTGATCCTCGATGGACATATTCTTATGGATCACGCCGATACCGCCTTCACGGGCGATGGCAATGGCCATCTGCGACTCTGTCACCGTATCCATGGCAGCCGTCACAAAGGGCACGTTCAACTCGATATTACGCGAGAAACGGGTTTTCAACTCTACTGTCTTGGGCAGTACTTCCGAATAAGCGGGAATCAACAGGACGTCATCGAATGTAAGGCCGTCCATCACAATCTTGTCTGCAATAAATGAAGCCATAACTATACCTTTTCTAAAATATTGCGTGCAAAGGTACACATTTTTTTGTTGATAGTTTATAGTTTATAGTTTATAGTTGATTACTCTTAGAATAAATTAACTTTATTAAAGCTGTAGAGCATATCATCTATAAACCATAAACTTTAAACTATAAACCACGAAGCCGTCAGTTTGCCATTTCCGAGAGGAACTTGATCCTAACAAGTCGGATCTCATCCTCCGAATACTCGTCGCCCAATTCCTTTTGGGCCACGCTGAGACGGTCGGTGTCCGACTCACAGAAATAGTCGTAGATATCGTCGACATGATCCTCATCCATTACTTCGTCGAGGAAATAGTCGATATTCAGTTTCGTGCCGCTGTATACGATAGCCTCCACCTCGTCGAGCAGTTCTTCAAATTCGATGCCCTGAGCCGTGGCGATGTCGTCGAGAGCGATCTGACGGTCTATGCTCTGAATGATCTTCACCTTCAGCATCGACTTCTTGGCAACGGTACGTACCCGCATGTCCACTTGCCGCTCAATCTCATTTTCCTCACAATAGTTCTTGATCAGATCGACAAACTCTTTGGCATACGGCTGTTTCACCTTTCCCTCGCCCACGCCCTGAATATTCTTGAGTTCCTCCAAGGTAATGGGATAATCGGTAGCCATCTGTTCCAACGACACGTCCTGGAAAATCACGTATGGCGGACGCTCCAGACGTTTTGAAACCTTCTTACGAAGGTCACGGAGCATCGCACTCAGTGTCGGATCCAGAGCGCTGATACCTCCCTCATGGTCGGGGGTTTCATCATCATCCGAGAACTCAGCATCTTTGACAATCATGAACGACTGCGGTGACTTGATGAACTTTTTACCTGCCGGGGTGACCTTCAACAATCCATAGTTTTCCACCTCCTTCAACAGATAGCCAGCTATCAGGGCCTGACGGATGACAGGATTCCATATCTTCTCATCCTCGTCAGCACCAGCGCCGAAGGTATCCAATTCCTCGTGGTGATGTGCCAGAATCTCATCAGTCTCCTTGCCGGTGATATAGTCGATGACATAGTCGGCACGGAAATTCTCCTTAATGTCGAGAATGGCCTTCAGGACAATGACCAACATATCCTTACCCTCTATCTTCGTCTTGGGATGCAGACAGTTATCGCAATTACCGCAGTTATCCTTTGGATAAGTCTCACCGAAATAATGCAGCAGCATCTTTCGTCGGCAGATGGATGTCTCGGCGTAAGCAGCCGTCTCCACCAAGAGCTGTCGCCCAATATCCTGTTCAGCCACAGGCTTACCTTCCATGAACTTGTCCAGTTTCTGCAGATCCTTGTTTGAGTAGAACGCGATGCACATGCCCTCGCCACCGTCACGTCCGGCACGCCCTGTCTCCTGATAGTAACCCTCCAGAGACTTGGGGATGTCATAGTGGATGACAAAACGGACATCAGGTTTGTCGATACCCATACCGAAGGCAATGGTGGCCACAATCACATCTATCTCCTCCATCAGGAAGTCGTCCTGTGTCTGTGTCCGTGTACTCGAGTCCAGTCCTGCGTGATAGGCAGCCGCCTTGATATCGTTGGCCTTCAGAACAGCGGCCAGTTCCTCCACCTTTTTTCTTGACAGACAGTAGATGATGCCGCTCTTGCCCGGGTGCTGCTTGATGAACTTGATGATGTCTTTGTCCACGTCCTTCGTCTTCGGCCGCACTTCATAGTAAAGGTTCGGACGGTTGAACGAACTTTTAAACTCCTTGGCATCGGTCATGCCCAGATTTTTCTTGATGTCTGAGCGCACTTTGTCGGTAGCCGTCGCCGTCAGGGCGATGATCGGAGCCTTGCCTATCTCATTGACGATAGGACGTATACGCCTATATTCCGGACGGAAGTCATGCCCCCATTCAGAAATACAATGCGCCTCGTCCACCGCATAGAACGATATCTTCACCCCTTTTAGGAACTCGACGTTATCCTCCTTTGTCAGCGACTCCGGAGCGACATAGAGCAGTTTGGTGCGTCCCTCCAGAATATCGGTCTTCACCTGGTCGATGGCAGCTTTGTTAAGGCTTGAGTTCAGATAGTGGGCCGTGCCCTCCGTCTCACTTAAGTTCGTTATCACGTCGACCTGGTTCTTCATCAGGGCGATGAGAGGCGAGATGACAATGGCCGTACCCTCCATCAACAGCGACGGCAGTTGATAGCAGAGCGACTTTCCGCCGCCAGTGGGCATTAGCACAAATGTGTCGTTACCGTCCAACAGGTTCTGGATAATCCGCTCCTGATCGCCTTTGAACTTATCAAATCCAAAATACTTCTTCAGGGCTTCAGTCAGATTCAGCTTATTTACCATAGACTTTCCAATTATGTTCAAACTTCAATGTTCAACTTTCCAAATGTGACAGTGCAAGTTGTTGGCGGACATAGTCTGGAGTTACGTCAAATTTCTTTACCTTCTGAGAAGGCAGAGAGAACATGGAATCCATCATCACATTCTCTACGATGGATCGTAGTCCGCGGGCTCCAAGCTTATAGTCCACAGCTTTTTCCACGATGACATCCAAGGCCTCGGGGGTAAATTCCAACTTCACGCCATCCAACTCGAACAGTTTTTTGTACTGCTTGATAATCGAATTCTTGGGCTCAGTCAGAATCTTCTCCAGCGCTTCCTTGTCAAGCGGATTCAGGTATGTGAGCACAGGCAGACGCCCGATAAGTTCGGGGATGAGTCCAAACGACTTCAGGTCTTGCGGCTGCACATATTGCATCAAATCCTTTTTATCTATTTTCTTAACATTTTGTACCGAATTATATCCTACCACATGGGTATTCAGGCGCTGGGCAATCTTTCGCTCTATGCCATCGAAGGCCCCACCACAGATAAACAGGATATTCCGGGTGTCAACATGGATATAATCCTGATCCGGATGTTTACGACCACCCTTTGGCGGCACATTCACAACCGTACCCTCCAAAAGCTTCAGTAGTCCTTGCTGCACACCCTCACCGCTGACATCTCGCGTGATGCTCGGATTATCCGACTTACGTGCGATCTTGTCAATCTCGTCGATGAACACGATGCCACGCTCTGCTGACGCCACATTGTAGTCAGCCACCTGCAGCAGTCGTGTGAGGATGCTCTCCACATCTTCACCTACATAGCCTGCCTCTGTGAAGACAGTGGCGTCACAGATGGTGAAAGGCACATCAAGCAGTTTTGCGATGGTACGCGCCAACAGCGTCTTGCCTGTACCTGTCGATCCCACCATGATGATATTGCTCTTCTCGATCTCCACCCCGTCGTCACTCTTAGGCTGCTGCAAACGCTTATAGTGGTTGTAGACCGCCACGGAGAGATAGCGCTTGGCCTCATCCTGCCCAATCACGTATTCATCGAGATAAGCTTTGATCTCCTTCGGTTTGGGAACCTTGAGTTTCTGCCCCTTACCGACACTGGTGCCAGCAAGTGCTGCATTATCTTTCAGATGCTCCTGCACAATACGGTTGGCCTGCTGTGCACAGTCCTCACAGATATAGCCGTTGATACCGGATATCAGCAGTCTGACCTCCCGTTCACTTCTACCGCAGAAGTTGCATTCTTTCTTCATTTTCACTTATCTGCTCCTTTTACTTCTTCTTCAGCACGGCATCGATCATACCGTAGGCCTTTGCCTCTTCGGCTGTCATCCAGTAGTTACGGTCTGAATCGGCATACACCTTGTCATAGGGCGTATGCGAGTGCTCTGAAATAATGGTATAGAGTTCTTTTTTGAATTTCAGGATTTCCTTGGCCTCAATCTCGATATCCGAAGCCTGACCCTGGACACCGCCTAATGGCTGGTGAATCATCACGCGGCTATGCGGCAGTGCCGAACGCTTGCCCTCCGTACCTGCCACGAGCAGCACGGCACCCATCGACGCAGCCATACCTGTACAGATGGTGGCCACATCACTGGAGATGAACTGCATCGTGTCGTAGATACCCAGTCCTGCCGTCACGCTGCCACCAGGAGAGTTGATATAGATACTGATGTCCTTACCCGAGTCCACAGAGTCCAGATAGAGCAACTGCGCCTGCAACGTGTTGGCGGTATAGTCGTCAATCTGCGTGCCGAGGAAGATGATGCGATCCATCATCAGTCGGGAGAACACATCCATCTGAGTCACGTTCAACTGTCGTTCCTCGAGGATGTAGGGATTCAGATACTGGGCCTGAGCCTTCATTACTTCGTCAACGGTGAGTCCGTCCATGCCTAAGTGACGGACTGCATACTTTCTAAAATCGTTTCTATCGTTCATATTTCTATCTAATTTCGTTTAATTTGACCCACATGAAAAGAGGTCATCGACCTTTTTCACCTGTGATTGGGACACAAAGTTACATAAAAAAGTCGATAACCTCTCAATTTAAGGGGTTATTTTTTCCTAAAAATGCTTATTTTTCTTGCATCTTCTTGTTAAAGTCCTCCAAACTGACCTCTTTTCGGGTCAATTTGACAACTGTTTTGAGCTTTTCGATGAGTTTCTGGTCAACGGCACGATCCACAAAACTATCTATGTTCTCACGCTTCTTCAACTGCTCGTCGGCATAATTCTCGAGCACCTCATCGGGCACATTCGACATGCCATACTGTGCAAACTGCTGACGAATGGCATCCTTAGCGACAGCCTTCAGGTCGGCATCATCGACCTTAACCTCATTGGCAGCGACCAACTGCTCCTTGATGAGATGCCACTTCAGCTCCTTGATGCTTCCTTCAAAGTTCTTCTCCACATAGTCGGCGTCCTTGTCCTTGTTGTTCTGCATCATCACGCGCTTGAGCAGAGCCTCGGGGAATGTGACATCACCTACTTTCTTCTCAACATACTCACGCACGTCGAACAAGAACTTATAGTCGCTGTTACTCTCGAGCTGAGGTTTGATGGTCTCGGCGATTTTCTCGCGGAAAGCCTTCTCATCCGTCACAGTTCCCTCACCAAACACGCGGTCGAAGAGCTGCTGATTCACTTCTGCGGGCTGGAAATGGCGAATCTCGTTAATCTGATAGCTGAAGTCGCTCTCCAGATCTTTCACCTGATCCTTTTCAACTTTCAGCAGGGCAGCCACCTCGGCATCATTGTCGGGATAGGCCTTCTTGGGGTTGAAGGTGATGACATCACCCTTCTTTGCACCGTCGAAGAGCTTACGCTGCTTCTCGTCTTTGATGTAGGCAGGCATGATCATGGCAGCCTCGTTTGTCAGGCCACCTTCCTTTGTGCCGCCCTTCTCGTCGAGTTCACGCAGTTCACCCGTCATCGTGTCGTTGCCGCTGAAGGTCTCAGCCTGCACGAATTCACCACCCTGCGAGCAATACATCTGCACCTGGTTGTCGATAAGCTTGTCGTCAACCTTGATGTCATAATACGTAATCTTGTCCTTATCCGTCAGCTCGGCCTTCATCTCGGGAGCCACGGCGATATCGAACACGAACTCCAGCTCACCTTCCTTCTCAAAGTCCTGTGGCTTCTGCTTCTCCTGATTCGGGAGAGGCTCGCCCAGCATCTGAATCTTATTCTCACGAATGTAGCCATAAAGACCGTCGCTGATCAGGCGGTTCACCTCGTCCACCTTCACGGCGGTGCCATACTGGCGCTTGATCATTCCCATGGGCACCTGACCTGGACGGAATCCGGGAACCTGAGCCTTCTTACGATAGTCTTTAAGTGTCTTCTCAACCTTCTCCTGATAGTCTGCGGGTTCGATGACGATGGTCATGAGGCCGTTGATTTTATCAGGGCAATCAAATGTAACTTTCATTTTATATATACCTTATTATATTATATAATCAAATTTTGGGGTGCAAAGGTAGTTATTTTTTGGTTTACAGTTTACAGTTTACGGTTTGCGGGCAATTACTTTTATAGATAATTAACTATAAATAGGAGCCTTTAGAACATTTCAACTGTAAACTGTAAACTGTAAACCGTAAACTGTAAACCGTAAACCGTAAACCGTAAACCGTAAACTACATATCCGCTGCTTCCTTGGCCTTACGCTCCTCTTCGAGCAGTTGGAAGTCCTTTTGCCTCAGCACAAACGAGTCGGTGAGGTACTTCTCACGCACGATCTTGTTTTGCGCCAACTCCTCGGGTGAGCCTTGGAAAAGGATACGCCCCTCAAACAACAGGTAGGCACGGTTCGTGATGCAAAGCGTATCCTCCACATTGTGGTCTGTAATGAGGATGCCGATATTCCGGTCCTTCAGCTTCCACACGATGAACTGTATATCCTCTACGGCGATGGGGTCAACGCCAGCGAACGGTTCGTCGAGCATGATGAACTTCGGCTCGATAGCCAGGCAACGGGCAATCTCCGTTCTTCGCCGCTCGCCGCCCGAGAGTTGGTCACCCTTGTTCCGACGCACCTTACCCAGACGGAACTCCTTAATCAGTTCCTCGAGCTTCTGCAGCTGGTAGTCGCGCGGTTTGCCCGTCATCTCAAGAACAGAGAGGATATTATCCTCCACACTCATCTTCCGGAACACGCTCGCCTCTTGTGCCAGATAGCCGATGCCAGCACGAGCACGCTTATACACAGGATACTTCGTCACCTCCTCATCACCCAGGTAGATATGTCCTCCGTTGGGAACGATCAGACCCGTGGTCATATAGAACGAAGTGGTCTTACCAGCACCATTCGGCCCCAGCAGTCCTACTATCTCGCCCTGCTTCACATCGAAGCTCACATCATTCACCACGGTACGCTTTCCATACCGTTTCACGAGACCTTCCGCACGCAGCACCAACTGCTCCTGTTGCTGATTCTCTTCCATATTCGGCCGCAAAGTTACGAAAAAAGGTTGTAAAGCGCAACAGATTTTGGAAGATTAACGCTATTCTGCCATAAAATATTTGATTATTCCAGATAATTGTTTTACCTTTGCACGCATAAAAATAAAATATGAATCCGCATATCCGAAGAATTTCACTCATTCAGACAGCCATTGTCGCTCTCTTGTGCCTGGCGATGACCGCCTGTGAAAAGGACGACAACGAAAAGAGCAAGTCCTCCCGTACGGTGTTGGTCTACATGTCGGGAGAGAACTCACTCTCTTCCATTACCACTTATGACCTGGAGGAAATGAAGATAGGCTCAGAACAGATATCCGACAGTGACAACTTGATCGTCTACGTCGATCGTACGGACAAGAACGAACTGCCTTGGCTGGGGCGCGTCAAGGACGGCATCGTCATCGACACCGTCACTATCGCCGACATGCAAATCTCCGACTATGACGAGCTGGCAAGCAACCCCCATGTCTTCGAGCAAGTACTCACCTATGCCTACAGCCACTATCCTGCCAACGACGGCTATGGACTCGTGCTATGGGGTCATGCTGACGGCTGGGTGATAGAGGATTCCATCGCCTACAGCCGAGCCTACGGTGTTGACAACGGAACCGACTTACCTGATGCAAAACTCAAGAGCAATAAGAACCTGAACATACCTACGATCCGCCGCATCCTGGAGAAGCAGCCCCACCTGAAATTCATCTTTGCCGACTGCTGTCTCTGTATGTGCTTGGAGTTGGTTTACGAACTGCGCAACGTGACGGACTACGTGATCGCCACACCTGCGGAGATCCCTGACGACGGGGCCCCTTACCACATGGTGGTGCCCGACATGTTCGACCGCGGTGACTTCGCGGGTAAGATCGTCGACAGCTACTTCGCCGCCTACAAGGACTATCTACTGCTCTCGGCCATAAAGACCAGCGAGATGGATACCGTGGCCACAGCCACACGGAACGTACTGAAGGCCATCTACGGAAGGCTTGGAACCGAGTATCCCGACTTGACGGGACTCATACATTATTTCTACTATGGCGGTGGCTCCTTCAATAAGGAAGACAACCTATTCTATGATGCAGGCGACTTCATACAGAGATATGCTACGGCAGAGGAATACCAGACTTGGAAGCAGGCGCTCGACCAAGCCATAGTGACGAAGACCTATGCCGAACACTGGGAGACGGAAAAGCACTGGAATACATACTACGCCGACTTCACGATGACGCCAGAAAGGGCTCACTGTGTGTCGATGTATATTCCCAAAGATCCCAAACACAGCCAATCCAAGAAAATGAACGAGGATCTAAAGAAATTCCTATGGTATTATGCCGTCTGGGACTGGTAAAAACAGAGACCATATGATAACACTCAAATATCTGGCCATTTTCGGCCGCTACCTGATGCTCATGGGGCGCGTGTTCTCCGTGCCAGAGCGCATGCGCATGTTCTTCAAGTCGTATGTGAAGGAGATGGCGCAACTGGGTGTCAACTCCATCGGCATCGTACTGCTCATCTCGTTCTTCATCGGAGCCGTCATCTGCATCCAGATGAAGCTCAACATACAGAGTCCCTGGATGCCCCGTTGGGTGTCGGGCTACACGACGCGCGAGATCCTGCTGCTGGAGTTCTCCAGCTCCATCATGTGTCTCATCCTTGCCGGCAAGGTGGGCTCGAACATTGCCTCCGAACTGGGCACCATGCGTGTCACCCAGCAGATCGACGCCTTGGAGATCATGGGTGTCAACTCCGCCAGTTATCTCATTCTCCCGAAGATCATGGGCATGCTCACCATCATGCCGTTCCTCGTCATCTTCTCGTCAGCCACAGGCATTCTCGGAGCCTATGCCACCTCCTATATCGGCCATGTGCTGCCCCCTGACGACCTGACACTAGGTCTGCAGCACTCCTTCAAGCCTTGGTTCATGTGGATGTCGATCATCAAGAGCCAGTTCTTCGCGTTCATCATCTCCAGCGTGCCAGCATTCTGCGGCTATACCGTCGAGGGCGGCTCCGTGAACGTCGGCAAGTCCAGCACTGATGCCGTCGTCTCTTCCAGCGTGCTCATCCTCTTCAGCGATGTCTTCCTAACCCAGCTACTATCATGATAGAAGTAAAGAACCTCTGCAAGAGCTTTGACGACAAGGAAGTGCTGAAAGACATCAGCACCGTGTTTGAAGACGGCAAGACGAACCTCATCATCGGCCAGAGCGGCTCAGGCAAGACCGTGCTGATGAAGAACCTCGTGGGACTGCTCGACCCCACCTCCGGAGAGGTGCTTTACGACGGGCGCGACTTCGTGGGCATGTCGAAGCACGAGAAGGTGATGATGCGCCGCGAGATGGGCATGATCTTCCAGAGTGCAGCCCTCTTCGACTCACTGACGGTGCTCGAGAACGTCATGTTCCCCCTCGACATGTTCTCTGCCATGACCCTGCGTGAGCGCACCAAGCGCGCCATGGACTGTCTCGACCGTGTGAACCTCGTGGGTGCCGAGGAGAAGTTCCCTGGCGAGATCAGCGGCGGCATGCAGAAGCGCGTCGCCATTGCCCGGGCCATCGCCCTCAACCCCAAGTACCTCTTCTGCGACGAGCCCAACTCCGGCCTCGACCCCAAGACCTCGCTCGTCATCGACGAACTGCTGCAGGGCATTACCCGCGAATTCAACATCACCACCATCATCAACACCCACGACATGAACTCTGTCATGGGCATCGGCGAGAACATCATCTTCATCTACGAGGGCCACAAGGAGTGGCAGGGCGTGAGCAGCGAGATCATGCACTCCACGAACACCCGTCTGACAGACTTCATCTTCGCCAGCGACCTCCTCAAGAACATGCGCCAGCTCGTCATCGAGAAAGAGTCGCAAGGCTAACCGCCTTTCCCCCACTCCTCCATGCCCCCCCTCCATGGTAATCATCTGTAAACCGTAAGCTGTAAACTGTAAACAAAAAAATCATCAATATGAAAAAAACTCTCCTCTCCCTCATCATTATGGCAACGTCCTGTCTCACCATGAGTGCCCAGGGCGACGTAAACCTGAAGTTTGGCAAGCCCACTCAGCAGGAGCTGCAGATGGCCGTCTACGAGCCTGACCCCGAAGCCGATGCCGTCGTGCTCTGCCGTCTCTCCGACGTCAACTACACCGTGCAGCGCAACAGCTATCTGGTGGACTATCATGAGAAATGGCGCATCAAGGTGCTGAAGCCCAGTGGTGCCCGCTTCGCCAAGGTCGTCGTGCCTTATCAGATGAACATGTCGGTAGGCAACAACATCAGCGGAACGAAGATCACGGCCATGTCTCTTCCAAAGCCTGGAGGCAGCTCCAATTCCTATTTCGAGGGCGAGGGTGTCTCTATGACGGAAGAAGTCTTCGGCACTAACGGCGACGAGGACGTGGAGAGCATCAAGGCCACCGCCTTCAATCTCGAAGGCAGCAAGGTGGTGAAGACCTCCTTGAAGAAGAGCGACATCGTAACCACCAAGTTCGACAGCGAGAACGCCCAGGTGGAGTTTACCGTCCCAAACGTGAAGGAGGGCACCGTGATCGAATATGAGTACACCATCCACAGCGAGATTTTCTGGCAGCTACGCGACTGGCAGGCCCAGTGCGAGATACCCGTCGCCTTCGCCAAGCTCGACATGAACATCCCCAGCTACCTGATTTTCAATATCGAGGATCACGGCATCCAGCGCCTCGCCTACACCTGCACCGTCGGAACCCTGCTGTTCAAGTTAGACAGCGACCCTCTGGCAAAGCCCTTGTCCATCAACACCAACCACTACGTCTACGTAGGCCGCGACCTCATAGGCATGCCGAAGGACGACTATGTGTGGTGCGCTCAGGACCACCGTGCAGGCATCACCGCCGAACTGAAGAACTACCGTCTGCCAGGCATGAATGCGATGGACTATGCCAAGACGTGGGAGCAGATCGACGAGATGATCCTCAATTCCGACGACCTGGGCCTGCATCTTAACGACCACAGTCCCCTGGCCAGCGAGCTGAAGGATGCCAAGATAGAAGAGATTGCCGACTTGAGCGAGCGCACAGCTGCCGTTTACAAGCTGGTGATGAGCAAAGTGAAATGGAACGGGAAGTACGAGCTGAGCCCCGCATTGCCATCCGAGACGCTCCGCGAAGGCCAGGGAAGCAATGCCGACATCAACCTGCTGCTTATCCAGTCGCTGCACGATGCCGGCCTTACAGCCAACCCCGTAGTGTTGTGCCAGCGCGAAAAAGGTCTTCTGCCCTATAACTTCCCCTCTGCCCGCAAGCTGTCCACCTTCATCGTGGGGGTGGTCATCAGTCCGGGCAACATCGTCTACGTCGATGCCTCTTCGGCCGGCGGATGGCTCAACGTACTGTCGCCCTCGCTGCTCGTCGAGAGAGCCCGCGTGGTGAGCAAACAGAAGATGGCCAACCCCTGGGTGAACCTGCAGAAGGTCAGCCGCTCACAGACCACCGCCACCATTGACGCCACACTATCGGCCGACGGCACTCTCAGCGGCCGTCAGACCACGCTCCGCCGCGGTCTTGCCGCCCTCAGGCAGCGCCAGCAGACAGGCCGCGCCGCCGAATTCGCCCCAGAGCTTCAGGAGGAGACATCCGTCAGCCGCCAGTGCGAGGTCTCCGGCAATCGCATATCCCTCTCTCTGGCCGACCTTCTCCCCTGTCTGCCAGACTCCCTCAACGGCAATCCCCTTACCGCCGAGAAGCGTCTCATGCCCGTAGAGTTCCCCGCTGAAGAGATGCGCCAGGTCACCCTCAACCTCTCCCTGCCTGAAGGCTACCGACTCGAGGGCGAGCCGCGTCAGACGGCCCTCACCACACCCGACAAGGGTGTCAACGGGCGCCTCTCCGTCAGCACTACCGGCAACAGCGTACAGATCACCAGCCTGCTGAACATCAGTAAGGTGTCGCATTCCGAGAAGAATTACGACACCCTCCGCGGCATCTTCGACCTCTTTGCCGACTTCAGCCGTACGCCGCTGGTATTCACGAAATAGGCATATCGCGATAGTCGCTGACGTTGCCTAAGAGCCATGCCGAGTCGAGCATCGTGAGTGCCCGCCGGCATACGTCATCATCATCGCGCCGCAGAAAGTCAGGATGGCGGCCAGCATCCATCGAGTCATTTTTCTCATAACCGTTTTTAACTATTTAAGTACAATTGATAGTTTCGGATGCAAAGATAACGAATAAAAACCAGAATCCTTCAAAAAAACATGCACGCATTTGGGCCTCATACCAAATATGTGCATAATCGAGAACACAACTTTCCTACCCCCTGTATTCCACGCATCTGCATAGGCATCATTGTAACGCTGTCACAAACGGGTTAGGGATTCTGGTGATCCCTAACCCGTTTGTCAATGATCACGTCAATGCCTACTGCCGATCCGGCATATATCAGACATTGCGCGAAGTACCAGAGTACGCTGTCGTGGATCTCGCCCACGGGAGAGACGGCGAACCCCGCCACCGACAGCGCCACGCCTGCGACCAGCATAAACGCTGCCGACCAGACTTTGAAATATGTTACGAATCTGTTCATACCTATTATTTCTATTAAACCGTTTAATTGACTATACAACCTTATTATAAAAAACCTCTCCGGGTTTCCCCAGAGAGGCCGAAATTATATAGAAATCCATCATGAGCCCTGCGCCCTACTAAGGATTCTGCGGAGGCGTCTGATAGTCCACGGGCATGAGGGTAAACTGCACCACCTTCTTCTGAGAGGTGGGGTCGGTGAACTCCTCGCGCTTGTACCACCCCATCGCCTCGAAGGTCAC
>Ga0310691_10002369_pt1 | contig 25341 bp, 22 predicted proteins | sample 176DNAGHGlowgp2_FD_203887 | JGI IMG/M metagenome (GOLD analysis project Ga0310691, IMG submission 203887) | Sheep rumen microbial communities from Palmerston North, Manawatu-Wanganui, New Zealand - 1766 DNA GHGlow gp2 (v2) (version 2) | ecosystem: Host-associated > Mammals > Digestive system >...
GTTTCAGCGCCGTTTCGCTGATGTAGAAGTGACAAAGATACTGACCATTGAGGCCAGCGGCATCGCCATTGCCACGATGCTGGGCCATTATTTCGATGTACCTGTGGTCTTTGCCAAGAAAGGCAACACGCTCAATAGCTCGGACGATAAGTACATATCACATGCCTATTCGTTTACGCATAAGCAGGAGAACCGCGTGTTTGTGTCCAAACCTTACATCAAGCCTACAGACAAGCTTCTGATTGTTGACGACTTCCTGGCAGAAGGCGAGGCTATGCATGCCCTTATCGACATAGCCCATCAGGCAGGAGCCACGGTGACTGGAATAGGCATTGCCGTAGAGAAAGGCAACCAGAAAGGTGGCGAGGAGTTGCGCCGCGAAGGCTTCCGCGTAGAGTCGATAGCCATCATAGAGGAGATGAACTACGACACACAAACCATCCGATTCAAAGCGTAAATCCTGAGACAAATTCTGATTACGCCCTGCTCATTCACAAGGAAGCACAAAGTTTTTGTGAAAAAGTTTTGTGTTTTCCAAAACTTCTCGTATATTTGCAGCCATAAATATACAATATTGTAGTATTATACCAAATATTCTAGGTTAAACCAACAGAAATGTAATATAATGATGGAGGATTATTCTGACTATTCAGCACCAGAACTGGTAAGAATGCTTGGCAGTCGTTTTAAGGACTATCGGCTTAGAGCCAATATGACACAGAAAGAGGTGGCAGAGATGGCTGGACTTTCCGTGCTGAGTGTCTATCGGTTTGAAAATGGTACGGTGACTAATATCTCACTCAGCACATTCCTGCTGCTGATGAAGGCAGTAGGCTGCATCAACGACCTTAACGAACTGATGCCAGAACAGCCAGAGTCACCTTATTTGTATAAAGAAGCCAAGAAGATGCAACGTGTAAGACATAAAAAAGGATGAAAGAGGTATTAAAGGTTTTCCTATGGGGGCAGGAGATTGGTCGTTTGTCGTGGCATGATGCCAGAAAGACCACCTTCTTTGTCTATAATCCAGAGTTCCTGAAAGGTTCTTTGGATGTGGCTCCGCTTGCCGCCTCCATCTATCACCCGTTGAGTACTCGTGCTATCTTTGGCGAGACAGAACGCATTTATCAGAAACTCCCTTCGTTTATAGCCGACTCCTTACCCGATGCATGGGGTAACCAACTCTTTGAGCAGTGGCGAAAAGAAAATAAGCTTACAGAAAGAAGCGTGACCTCTTTAGAGAAGTTGGCATTCATCGGCAAACGTGGTATGGGTGCTTTGGAGTTCATTCCAGAAATTGAACGCGGCACAATGAACGACAAGATTGACATTAAGGCATTAGCAGATCTAGCTGAGAAGATTGCCATCGAACGTGAAAACGTGAGCATCTTGCCTGATGAGTCCTTGACTTTACAATCATTGATAGCCGTTGGCATCTCTGCTGGTGGACGTCAGCCCAAGGGTATTATTGCTATGAATCGTGAAACTGGCGAGATTCGTAGTGGTCAGGTTGATTTAGACTCTGGCTTCGATTACTATATCCTAAAGTTTGGTGATAAGATACGCTCGTCTGCTGAACTGGAACAGACCTATTACGAAATGGCATTGGCTGCTGGCATCAGCATGATGGAATCCAGATTGCTTGAAGTGGATGGAACTGAAGATAACGACATGAAAGCATGGACCATCAATGGTCATTCCGTTTCTGACATCCGCATTGAGCAGGCCTTGCACAACTGAATAAACCTGTAGACGAGGACGTTTGAGCATCATAGTCCCTTTCTCACATCCCATGTATGTGATGGCGAAAGCAGTAGGTGCGTCGTGCAATCTGGCGTGCAAATACTGCTACTATACGGAGAAGAAGAATCTGTATAGGGATGACACGCGCCATGTGATGAGCGACGAAGTGCTGGAGCGATTCACGCGCCAGTATATCGAGGCGCAGACTATGAACGAGATTCTCTTCACCTGGCATGGAGGAGAACCCCTGATGCGTCCTATCAATTTCTATGAGAAGGCTATCCGCCTGCAACAGCAGTATGGCAGGGGAAAGACCATCAACAACTGTTTTCAGACCAACGGCACGCTGATAAATGATGAATGGGCGGCATTCTTCAAGCGGCACAACATGTTGGTGGGGGTATCGATAGACGGGCCTCAACCTTTTCATGATGCCTATCGCAGGAGTCGAGGTGGAGAGCCTTCGTTCCACCAGGTGATGAGGGGCATAGAGATACTCAACAGGCACGGTGTAGACTGGAACGCGATGGCTGTGGTGAACAACCTGAATGCAGAGGCGCCACTAGAGTTCTATCATTTCTTCAAAGAGATAGGATGCCACTATATCCAGTTTACACCCGTGGTGGAGCGCATCAAGGGACATGAGGACGGACGACATCTGGCATCGCTGGCCGATAATGAAGCGTTGGCGCTGGCCGATTTCTCCGTCACGCCCGAACAATGGGGGCGTTTTCTCTGCACGCTATTCGACGAGTGGGTGCGGCAGGATGTAGGTACTTATTTCATCCAACTGTTTGACGCCACACTGGCCAACTATGCAGGCGTAGCATCTGGTGTTTGCGCTATGGCAGAGAGTTGCGGTCATGCCGGCGTGATGGAATATAACGGCGACCTGTATAGCTGCGACCACTTCGTATTCCCAGGATATAAACTGGGCAACATCCATAAAGAGACGCTCACGGAGATGCTCTACGGCGAACGGCAGATGGCATTCGGCAAAAACAAAAAAGCGACACTGCCTCAGCAATGTCGCAAATGCAAACATCTTCATATCTGCAACGGCGAATGTCCTAGAAACCGATTCACGAAGGACCGTTACGGCAACCCAGGACTGAACTACCTTTGCGCCGGCTATCACCAGTTCTTTGACCATTCAGCCCCCTATTTCGCGTTTATGAAACAGGAGCTGGACAACGACAGGGCACCTGCCAACGTGATGAACTACACATTCTGAGTGACAGCTGCTTTCAACTGATTCAGCGCCTGACGGAGGATGGCACGAGGCGTGCCTACATTAAGGCGCATGAAACCAGAACCATCATTAGCACAGACTCTATCGCTTTTCTTTGCAAAGAACATCGCTCCATCGTTCAGGGCTAAATGGGCACGGTTGACAAAGAGATCCACGAGTGCATCGTGGCTGAGCTCCAAGTCGCGACAATCAAGCCAGACGAGGAACGAGGCCTGTGGACGCCAAGGTTTTATCTGAGGCAGATACTCCCTGCAATAATCTTCTACGAAGCGGATATTGTCTTCGATATAGCTGAGCATCTGCTGACGATAATCCTCACCCTGACTATAGGCCGCAATGGTGGCTATAGGCGAGAAGAGCGGCGGATCGTTGAGTTCGTTGGCCTCCAGCCAAGTATAGAAGCGGCGACGCAATGTGTCGTTGGGCACGATAGCATAACTGCTCACGATACCCGCGATATTAAAGGTTTTCGAAGGGGCGCCGAAGGTGATGCTGATCTGCGCAGCCTCATCACTCACCGAGGCGAAGGGGATGTGCTTATGGTCAAAGAGGGCCATGTCGGCATGTATCTCGTCTGAAATCACGATGATGTGGTGCTCATAGCAGAAATGAGCCAGGCGCTGTAATGTCTCCCTAGACCAGCAGATGCCGGCAGGGTTGTGGGGATTACTCAGAATCAGCAGGCGACACTTGTCGTCGACAACCTCTGAGAGTTGCTCGAAGTCCATCTCGTAGGTGCCGTCAACCTCTTTCAATGGGTTATACACCACCTTGCGCCCATTGCCCTCTGGCGTCAGTCGGAAGGGATGATAAACAGGTGGCTGGATAATCACCTTCTCATCCTCTTTCACAAACACATTGACAGCCATACCGATGCCTTTCACAATGCCAGGTATATAGGTGAGCCACTGGCGTTTCACCTCCCACTGGTGGTGGTCCTGAATCCACTGGATGATGATGGTCCACAACTCACGGGGAACCACCGTATAGCCAAAGAGCGAATGATTCAGTCGCTGACGCAGGGCATCTGTGATAAACTGCGGTGTCTCAAAATCCATGTCGGCCACCCACAGGGGCAGCAAGTCACTACGGCCATAACGCTCCTGTAGCACCTCGTGCTTCAGGTCACCACTACCTGAGCGGTCTATTATTTTATCGAAATCGTAAGTCATGAGAGTGCTTGTTTGATGTCTGCGAGAATATCCTCTTTGTCTTCCAGTCCGATAGAGAGGCGGATAGTAGTCTGACGTACGTCCATCTCTTGCAGTTGCTCCTCAGGGAAGTTGCCAAAGATCGTCGAGGCCGGATGGATGGCCAGCGTGCGGCTATCAAAGAGATTCGTGGCACGATGCACCAGTTTCAGGCGGTTCAGGAAGCGGAAACAAGCCTCTTTCGACTCCAAGTCGATGGTGAACATAGCGCCTGCTGTGGGTCCAAACTGCTGTTGGGCGATAGCATGATAGGGATTGTTCTCCAGTCCCACATAGTTGACCTTGACATACTTACTCAGCTCCTGTGCCAACCATAATGCGTTGCCGGCCTGACGCTGATAACGCACATCGAGCGTCTCAAGCCCCAAGGTCTGCATATAGGCGGCCTGCGGTGTCATGTAAGCCCCCAGATTGAAGAGCAGTTCATATTTCACCCGCTTGTTAATATCAGGGAAAGTGCCGTAGTCTATGACGAGTCCGCCCAGCGATGTGCCACCACCAGAGAGATACTTGGTGCTCGACACCACCTCGATATCAACGCCTAGAGCCTTCAGGTTAGTCTCTGTGAAGGGAATTACGGTAGAATCTGCTATCACAGGCACACCCATTTCATGAGCAATATCGGCGATAGCCTTGAGGTTGGCTACCTCCAACTGCGGATTGGTCACCACCTCAAGAAACACGGCACAGGTCTTTTCATCGATAGCATCGGCCACGGCCTCCAAGTCGGTGAGATCACGCAGTCGCGACTCCACGCCAAAGCGCTTCAAGGTGGAGGTCAGCAATGCTAGTGTGTTGCCAAAGAGGTGATGCGACGATACGATATTCCTACCTTGCTCGCTCACGGCCAACAGCGTATTACTGATAGCAGCCATACCCGAGTTGAAAGCCGTCACGTGGTCGGCTCCCGTCAAGGCTTTCACACGCTGTTCGAGATTGGTCACCGTTGGATTCTCCACACGTGCGTAATCTGGCGCCTTGATGCGGTTACAGAAAGCATCAGCCATCTCTGCAGCATCCTCGAACTCAAAAGCTACGTTATTATAAACAGGAACGGCCAGCGCTCCATAGACATCTGGCCGTACATAGGGATTATTTATTGCAATTGTCTGTTTGTTCATCCTTACCAATTTTTTTACCTTTTACCTTTTTTACCTTTTTCCCTTTTACCTTTTAGATATAGAACTCCGACGAGTCTATCAAGCCCGCTCGCAGGGCATATTTCACCACCTCATGGGCTGTGTTGACGCCCAGCTTACGGAAGATATTTTTGCGATGGGTAGTGATGGTGTGAATGCTCGAGAAACGCTCACTGGCAATCTCTTTTGTAGTCTTACCCTGAGCAATAGCCTTCACAATCTCTGTCTCTGTACTTGTTAGCACACTGGGTTGCTCGTCTTCTTCCTGCTGCTGACTGATAATAGCTTCCAGTGCACGCTGACTGATATATCTATTATGACGACTGGCGGCCTGCAGCGCCTCGCGTACCTCTTGCAAGGGACCATCCTTGAACACCACGCTGAACTGATGTGAGGAATAGACCACACGGCGCAGGAAACGGGAGGTCAATTCATCGCTGAGAAGTACCCATTGCGAGAGTGCGAAACGCTCAGCGACAATCAGGAGTTGATCTTCGTCGGCGAAGTCGAACAGCGTATAGTCGAGAATCACAATGGCACTCTCATGTTCCTTGAGAAGAGCTACAAGTCCTGCTCTATCGAATGCACGATACACTACTGCTGCCTCATCCTGCTGGAGCAGGCTCTCTAATGCGAAGCGCGTCAGTTCCTGATTGTCTGCTAAGATATAATTCATCGTCATCAAGTTTTTTATCAAGAATTGGAGAATTTGAGAATTTTTTCGCTGCAAAATTACAAACAATTCTCTAATTCCTGAAAAATTATTTTTCTTAGATCTTATCCAGTGCCTGTGACAAATCCTCGATGATATCGTCGATGTGTTCGGTACCAATGCTCAAGCGGACGGTTGAAGGCGTGATGTGCTGCTCAGCCAGTTCCTCAGGTGAGAGCTGTGAGTGCGTGGTGGTGTAGGGATGAATCACCAAGCTCTTCACGTCGGCCACGTTAGCCAGGAGTGAGAAGATCTGCAGGGCATCGATAAATTTCCATGCTCCTTCCTGTCCACCCTTGATCTCGAAGGTGAAGATAGAGCCGCCACCATTGGGGAAATACTTCTGATACAACTTGTGGTCGTGATGGCTCTCAAGAGCAGGATGGTTTACCTTAGCCACCTTTGGATGGTTGGCCAGGAAATCAACCACCTTCAGGGCATTCTCTACATGACGCTCTACACGCAGACTCAGGGTCTCTACACCTTGCAACAGGATGAAAGCGTTGAAGGGCGAGATGGCAGCACCAGTATCGCGCAGGATCACGGCACGGATACGGGTGACGTAAGCGGCAGCACCTACGGCATCAGCGAAAACGATACCATGATAAGAGGGATCTGGCTTAGAGAGTGTTGGGAACTTGTCGTTCTGTTTCCAGTCGAACTTACCTCCATCTACAATCACACCACCGAGGCTGGTGCCGTGGCCGCCCAGGAACTTGGTGGCAGAATGCACAACAATGTCTGCACCATGCTCCAACGGACGGATGAGATAAGGTGTACCAAAGGTGTTATCGACAATAAAGGGGATGCCGTGCTTGTGGGCTACTGCTGCCACACCTTCCAGGTCGAGCACGTCACTGTTGGGGTTGCCGAAGGTCTCGGCATATACTACTTTTGTGTTGGGTTTGATAGCAGCTTCCAGAGCGTCGAGGTCGTTCACGTTGATAATCGTGTTAGAGATGCCCTGTGTAGCCAGCGTATGGGTAATCAGGTTGTAAGAGCCACCATAGAGGTTGTCGGCAGCTACAATATGATCGCCAGCCTGCACGATATTCTGCAGAGCATAGGTGATAGCAGCGGCACCAGAAGCCACAGCCAAACCTGCCACACCACCCTCGAGGGCAGCCACACGGTCTTCAAACACGCCCTGGGTTGAGTTGGTCAGACGACCATAGATATTACCTGCATCACGCAGACCGAAGCGGTCGGCAGCATGCTGTGAGTTACGGAACACATACGACGTGGTCTGATAGATGGGCACGGCGCGTGCATCAGTTGCGGGGTCAGCCTGTTCTTGGCCTACATGAAGTTGTAAAGTCTCGAAACGGTAATTTTTGTTCTGTGCCATAATCTTTTTCCTTTCTTTTTATTGAATTAATACATATTATCTTTTTTCTGAAGACATAGTAACTTTGTTTTTAAAGACACAATAACATATTAGCATATTACTTTTTGTTATTCTGTTAATGTGTCTTTTATTGTTCCTATGTCTTTTAACTTGTTATTTTGTTACTGTGTCTTTTAATCGTTACTTTGTCTTTTCGACGATGCAAAGGTACGACAAAAAGAAATATCTCCCAAATTTCTTTCGAAATCCAGAAGATATATCTATAGAATACGATTTTAAAGAAGATTATTCCAAAAAGCAATGTTTTACACCAAACTTACAGAATAATATTCTTCTAAGGGCTATGAAACGCCTTATTTATCGGTCTTTTTCGTATTGTCGTCCTGCTTTTTTTCTTCTTTTTTCTCGTCTTTTTTCACCTGTGTAGCCTTATATCCAAATTTTTCGAAGGCCTTGATGAGGTTCTCAGGCTTGTTCTTGTCAGCATCATAAGTGATGGTAACGCGCTGATCAGGAATGTTGCAGTCAATAGACTTGACGCCTTTCTCGAAACGCATATTTCCCTTGATTTTGTTTTCACAGCTAGCACAATGCATCTGTGGCTCAGTGGTTACAACGAGGGTTTTAATGTCTTTAGACGATGCGCCCAGTGCAATGAGCAGCAGAGCGAATGAAACGAATGCTTTTTTCATAATTGTATTGTTTTTGTTTTTAAAGTTTCTTTCCTAAGTTTACGCGTATGCCGGCATAGAACATACGTCCGTGAACGGGTCCCCACACCATCGTAGGCTCAAACTCACTGCCCCATGGGTCGGAGGCTCCGATGATGGTCGTCTCCTGACGATAGCCCGTCAGGTTCTCGCCACCAACGTAGATAGAGAAATGACGGAACCAGCGCGTCACCTGTGCGTTCAGCTGACCATAGGCAGGGAAACGACGATCCCAAGAAAGTGTGCCATCGGTCTTCTGATAGGGGTCTGGCATACGTCCTCCGCCATTGAGTTGGAACGTGGCATCAAACTGCCACAGACCAAGCGGCGTCTTATAGCTGGCAGTAAGCAACCCCTTATATTTACTCTGCAATGGTTTCTCACGCAGTTCTCCGCCATAGGTAGCGCGCACGTCATTCAGACGATAAGCAGCTGTCAGTTCCAGTCCGTTTACAACAGGATAGCTAACATCCACCTGGAAGGTATGTGAATACGACTTGCCGTCGAGGTTGGTCAGTCGGATCTGATTGGGATTGCTGTCGTAGTCGATGAGCATCTGCTGCGAGAAACGTGTGTAGTAGTACTCAGCATTCACTTTCAATAGTTTGTCGGCAAGTGGAATACTAAATGCCGTCGAGATGCCATAGTTCCATGCCTCTTCCTGCTTCAGGTCGTCAACAACCAGTGTGCGTCCGCTTGCCAGCAGATAGTTGTTCTCTGCCAGCGCAAAAGGTGTGCGATAGCCTTTACCAGCTGATAAACGTAAGGTGAAGATGTTCGACGGAGCGTATTTCAAGTGCAGGCGGGGCGTGACAAACGTTCCATAATGACTGCTATGGTCGGCACGCAAGCCAGCCATTGCCACGATCTCGTCGTTGATGTTCAGCGTGTACTGCACGTATGCGCCTAGTATTGTCTCCCTGGTGATAGTCTGTGTTTCACTGGTCACATTCAACTGTTCTTTCAGATAATCGTGGTTCAGAGACAGACCTGCCGACAGGTTGTGCAGCTTGGTGAAATTAGTTTCGAACATAAGTTGCAGGTAGCCGTTCTTCTCGTCCACGTCATAGGTCTTCTTGCCATACAAAGCTTCGAGGTTGTGAAGTGAGCCACTGGCCATCAAGGCCACGTTCGTACCCTTTTCGGCATCCAGTATGAAGGCATGCTTCATATAGGCCTCATAGCGACGGGTTTTCAGGCCAATCTCGTAAAGGTTGTGGACGTTGGGTGCCGTATGGTGAGTCTGTCCTCCATCGCGCTGCTCATCCAGCAAGCCAAGACCTCCGTGGAAAATATAGGTTGGCCCAAAGTAGTCCCAACGATTCTGAAGGTTGACCTGGCGCACATTCGGCTGATCCAAGAATCCGTCGCCATTGTCATCGTGGTGTCCCCAGTCGTTCTCGTAGTGGCCCAGAATCTCCGTGTTCACCTTTCCCAGATGGATATTGCCGTCGGCATTGGCTTCCATCTTACTCTTTGTGTTGCCATAGAGGTTGAAGGTTGCTCCCTCTTCATCCTCTGGTTTCAGATACTCCACGTCTATCTGGCCTGTTATCGACTCGTAGCCATTGCGTACAGAAGAGGCGCCCTTCGACACCATGATACTTTTCATCCAGGGTCCTGGGATATAGCCCAACGAATAGGGTGCTGCAGCACCACGGAAGTTGGGTTGGTTCTCAGTGAGCATCTGTACGTAGGTTCCTGAAAGACCCAATAATTTTATTTGCTTAGCTCCTGTTGCGGCATCGCTATAGTTCACGTCAACAGAAGGGTTCGTTGTGAAACTCTCGCCAAGGTTGCAGCAGGCAGCCTTCAACAGTTCTTGTCCTGTGATGAGCGACGCATTATCGACATTGCGCAACTTGATAGTACCCGAGCGACGCTTCACCACCAGCAGCTCCTTGAGTGTTTGGTCTTTCATCGTCCCCGTACTGTCAGTTTGTGCCAAAAGTTCACTTTGTGGCAAGGAAAAGGTTGCAAGCACACAGGCCAGCACCTTATAAATATGTATGTTCATTTCTAGATTTTATCCTATTTTAATTGATACTTACAACTACTACAGCAGGACACACCATGCCCTGCCTTAAAAAAAGGAAACGTAATAAGAATCAAATAATAAGGATGCGGATTTTCGCCAAATATGCCCGTGGGGGTATCGGCACTTTATCAGGACAGAAGAAATCCCGAGACTTGACATCGGCCTCTGCTATTTCTAACCAGAGACTCTCAATGGTGAATAAAACAGGTTGGATGGCAGTGAAATCAAGCTGCTGCACAGGAGGCTGAATAGATGCCGACAACTGCTCCAAATCGTACTCCATACAGTGTTGCATGTCCATCTGCCCCATATCCATGCTTGCGCAGTCTTCGTCGATATGCAGCGTATGGTGCGAACTTGTAGCTAACTCTGTCAGCGAAGCAATATGAACCCTTCCACTATGCAGACATCGAACAAGCGTCACCCCTCCCGCCACTTGTACTATCAATAGCGCAAGGAGCACCGCCAAAAATGCTGTGCATACCTTTTGGACTCTACTTGCCTTTCTCTTCATTGCGGCAGCAAAAATACAAAAAAAGCCTTATTTGGCAAACAAAACGGACGAAAAATTAAGTTTTATTTTCCAAAATCCTTGTGCACCTCAGAAAATATCCATAATTTTGCACCTAACAAAAGATTATTTGCTATGGCAGAACTGATAGATGAAACCGACCTGCAGATACTGAAAACGCTGCAGAGGAATGCGAAATTGACCACGAAAGAGTTGGCCGATGCCGTCCATCTAACCCCTACCCCAGTCTTTGAACGTCAGAAACGACTGGAGAAGAAAGGCTATATCAAAAAATATGTAGCCATCCTGGACCCAGAGAAACTGAATCAGGGTCTGTTGGTCTTTTGTAAGGTGAAACTCCAGCAGATCAACCACGAGATGGCCGACTCATTCACACGTCGCATCATGCGCATCCCAGAGGTCACTGAGTGCTACAACACCTCGGGTGCCTACGACTATCTATTAAAAGTACGCGCACGCGACATGAAGCAATATCAGGAGTTTGTACTCAACAAACTGGGCGATATTGAGAATATCAGCGCCATTGAGAGCACCTTCGTAATGAGCGAAATCAAACAAAGTTATGGACTGAATATCTAAGACTGGCAATCCGGACAGATACCTTTCGCCATGTAGTTGATGCTATGCAGTTGATAGCCCTGCGGCAATTGTACGGCAGGAATGGGAACATCTGAAATACAGAATGTGCGATGACAACGTTCGCAATAGAAATGCACATGCTGGTCGTCATCATGCTCATGGTCACTGTGACTATGACAAAGTTCATAGCGCACGCCATCACCACCATCCTCAATAACATGTACCAAATGGTGCTCACGGAAAAGGGTCAAGGCTCGGAATACGCCCGACTTGTCAATTGACAGAATCTTGTATTCCAATTCAGTAAGCGACATAGGATTCTCGGCATCGGCCAGCGTTTTGACTACGACGATGCGATTAGCAGTAGGCTTAATGCTATGCTCAAGGAGCAGTTGTTCACATTCTTGTTGGTTTAGCATGATGCAAAGGTAATAAAAAAGAAGAAAGAAACAGGATAAAAGAATAAAAAAATACGCTTTGCAACCAAGTTGCAATATAATTGTCGTAATTTTGCAGCCAGAAAAATATATTGAAGTTATGGCACACGAACATCATCATCACCAACACGAACATGAGTGCTGCACACATGAGCACCATCACGAGCATCATGAGCATCACCACCATCACCATCATCATGAACATGGTGGGCATCGTCAGTTATGGCTCATTGGCATCACTATCCTTTTGCTGATAGGAGCCATTATCATCGAGAATCAAACAAGTCTGCCCACATGGCAACTCTTACTGGTCTATCTGGTACCTTATCTCTTTATAGGCTCTGGCACGCTAAAGGAAGCTGCTGAGGGATTAGCACATGGTGACCCCTTCAATGAACATTTTCTGATGTCGGTAGCCACCATCGGTGCCCTCTGCATAGGTTTTATGCCAGGTGCCGAGACAGAGTTTCCTGAAGCCGTCTTCGTGATGCTGTTCTTTCAGGTAGGCGAGTTCTTCGAGGGCTACGCCGAAGGCAAAAGTCGCGCCAGTATCTCACATCTAATGGATATCCGTCCTGATATGGCACATGTGAAACCCACCCCCAGCCCCTCCCGAACAGGAGGGGATACAGAGATGATAGATATGAATCCTGACGAGGTGCCCATTGGCTCTGTTATTGAGATTAGACCAGGCGAGAAGGTACCCCTGGATGGTACTATTATCAGCGGAAAATCCAGTCTGAACACAATGGCTCTGACAGGTGAGAGCGTACCACTTGAGGTCAACGAGGGCGACGAGATTATCTCAGGCTGCATCAACTTGAACGGCGTCATCACCCTGCGCACAACCAAGACCTTTGGCGAGAGCACAGTATCAAAAATCATTAAATTGGTAGAAGATGCAGGTGAACACAAGTCGCAGAGCGAGGCCTTCATCACACGTTTCGCCCGTATCTACACACCTATCGTCGTGTTCCTAGCATTAGCTATCGTCATCATCCCCACACTCTTCGGAGGTAGTTTCGTTACTTGGCTCTATCGTGCCTTGATGTTCCTAGTAGTGAGTTGTCCTTGCGCTCTGGTTATCAGCGTACCCCTCACCTTCTTCGGTGGTATTGGTGGTGCGTCAAGAAAGGGTATCTTGGTGAAAGGAGCCAACTATCTGGATATACTGTCGAAAGTAGATGCCATGGTGTTCGACAAAACTGGCACGCTGACGCATGGACGTTTCGCTGTTCAGGCCGTACATCCTGAAATATGCAGCGAATACCAATTATTACATCTGGCAGCCCATGTAGAACACTCTACCAGTCATCCCATTGGTGCAGCCCTACGTGATGCTTTCCCCAATGAGGGGACAGACGGCTGCAAGGTAACGGATGTTGAAGAGATAGCCGGCAAGGGCATACGCGCCAAGGTTGGTGAAAAGATCGTATGCGTAGGCAACACAAAGATGATGGAACTCGTAGGCGTAAAATGGCACCAATGCGATCATGGCGACGAAGGTACCATTGTCCATGTGGCTATCGCAGAGGCCACAGCCACTCCTCATCGTCTATCACCTATAACCCATCACTTGTCACCTTATGTCTATGCCGGTCATATCGTCATCAACGATCAGGTGAAGGCAGATAGCACTGAAGCGATTGCCCTACTGAAGAAACTTGGTGTGAAGAAGACTGTTATGCTGACTGGCGACCGTGAAGAGGTGGCCAGTCGTGTGGCTCAGCAGTTGGGTATCGATGAATACCATGCAGAGTTGCTCCCTACAGACAAAGTCACTCAGCTATCAGCCATTAGTCGTCAGTCGTCAAAACTCGCTTTCGTAGGTGACGGCATCAACGATGCACCTGTACTGGCACGTGCAGACGTGGGTATCGCCATGGGAGGTTTGGGTAGCGATGCTGCGATAGAAGCTGCCGACGTGGTATTGATGGACGATCAGCCTTCAAAGATAGCTACAGCCGTACGTATTGCACGTCGTACCATAGGTATAGCGCGTCAGAATATCTGGTTTGCTATTGGCGTGAAGGTTGCCGTACTGATTCTTGCCGCCTTCGGCATCGCTACCATGTGGCTTGCAGTATTCGCCGACGTAGGCGTCACCGTACTAGCCGTGCTCAACGCCATGCGAGCACTCAAGGCATAAAACAAGAGAGGTTTTCCAATGTCGTTTGGGAAACCTCTCTTGCTATATGTTACTTGATTTTCGATGTCATAGGACCTCGCACTCCCTTATAGGTTTTCAGGTAAGCCTTAGCACTACCGAAACTAAGGAACATGTCCAGACGTACAGGGATGTGATTCTGGTCGTCGGTCACAAAGAAACGAATCAACTCATGGTTCTTGCCATCCTCGCGCTCATAGAAAGAGAACACCAGACAACGAAACTTCTCGTTTGTACCGTCAATCTTATAGTTCTCCTTGCCGCGATAGGTCATCCACGAATTAGTGAGATGACGAGCATCGCTGATAGGTAGAGGAATGATGTCGCCCTTTTTCATCGTAGAAGAATCAAAGTTACGGGCACGCAAGAAGATACTCATCATATCGTATATACACTCGGCATACTCCTTGTCGTTCCAATGTTCCTCACCATCGGCATCTATACGATGCATGCGCAGGTGACAGTTATTACGGGGATAGGTATACCACAATTCATCTACATAATAACGCTTACCCTCCAAGGCGCCCTTACGGAAATAAAGTGGTGAGAGGTCTTTCTCACTACAATATGACAACAAGGTATCGCGCATCACGAAGACACCATCCAACTTACTATTGCCACGGGTGGTCAGACTGGTGCGATAGGCCTTCTGTCCCTTGAACGTAGAGGTCACAGTTGACATGGATGCTGTACCCACCTTGAACCATACGAACTTCCAGTTGAAATAGAGGTCGTAAGCCAAGAACTCACCACCATTGAAGGCTTTATTATCGATGCCACACTTAGACTGAGCACTCATGCTCAATGGGAGCAGCATAAACAGGATTAACAAACAATTCTTCATATCCATCAGGTTTTATGTTCTTACTTATATTTCTGATTAAGATATTCAATACCCTTAGACTTTGCTCTATCGAGGTTACGGTTACGCAGTTGCTTTTCCTTATCAGGTTTCTGCTTAGTGATAGCCATAGGCTTCTGCTTAAAGCGAGGCGTAGCCGTAAGATTCCACTGGCGTGTGGCCTCCCATTTAGCCTTACACTCTATCATCTGACGGTTATAATAAACAGGCTCTGGCTGCAGGTCCTGGTCATAGATACCCGTATCCCATTGACCATTGCCGTTTTTGTCGATATAAGCACGCAGATAGTAGTTGCCTGGCTTCAGATACATAAATTCAGCCACCCCAGATGCATCAGTCAATGCCTGACGCTGCACTCTGTCCTGCGTATCCATCAGCTGTACAATGACAGAGTCGGTGGGTGGACATCCACTGATTTCTATAGACAGATAGGCATATTCATCCTCAGGACGCAGTTTGAACTTATGTTCTATCTTTTTCGTAATCTGACCATAGATACTCTCGAAGGCAGCCGAATCAATAAGAAGTTTATAATCTACGCCCTGCTCACGCTCGCTCAACAGTTCATAACGTCTCACGCCTATCTGTCGTAAGGAGAAAGGTACTGGTTTCTCTACAGAGTCAACAACAGAGTAAAGATACAAAGCCGTAGTGTCACAACGACGAAGGGGTTCTGGGGCATCAAAATAAATACGTTGTCCTGGGTCCATCTGTCCTGCAACACTCCATTTGATAGTCATATACTTTGGCGGCATGATAGAATCATAAGGCTCCTTGCGCTTTTTCTTCTTCTCTTGCTCCTTTTTCCATTCATCATACTCCTTCTGCTGCTCCTTCAGACGCTTGGCATAAGAAACCTTCGACACAAATTCAGTTGTATCCGTAAACTCCACCAGATTACCCAGCGAATCAGTCATCAAGTAAGTCTTCTCGATGGTCAACGTGTCTTGATTCACAAGTGTAGTATCGGTCAACCAATAAGTCAGCGTGTCGTTCTTCTGCGAGGCTTCCAGAATAAAAGCATTCTCACTATCGAAATTCAGACCACGAAGACGAGGTAGCGAGTCACTACCATAGGTAAAGAAGATGCCTAATCGGTTGGGATCCTTGCGTTCTGTTTTCAACAGATAGCGATCGGTCTGAGGCTCCTGAAAACACAGCAGTGTGATATCATCGGGCAGAAAATGGGTATAGCCCACCTGCAGGATATTCGCAATATGAAGAGAGTCGCGCCAAATGGTGTCCTGACGGATATCAGGGCGCCATGACGGAACGATGCTGTCATGATTGAAAGCTATCATCTCGCTCTTCTGACCAAACAAAAAATCGCCATCGGCATCCTGTAAGGCGAAACAGCGATAGGTGCCAGGAGCCACGCCTTTAATCGTGAATCGGCCACTACCATTCGTACGTGAGACGCGCATCATAGGCTGCTTATGGAAAAGAGAGTCTTCGAACGAGTCATACAAACCCACCAACATTCCCTTGATAGGTTCCAAATTCTCTGCATTCAAGCAATAGCCCGATACTTCCAGCGTATCTATATGGTCGCCCGTAGAAAAACTGAAGGTGTAGTTACCCATAGGGTTACCCTCGTTATTGTCTGTGATAGCATCACTAAAATCAATGGTATAGGTAGTATTCTCCTTCAGCGAGTCCTTCAGATCCACAACAATCTTACGACCAGCTGCCTTCACCTCGGCCTGTTCTATCTGTGGTGGTGAGATAATAACCTTATTCTGAGCATCCTCAATCTTAATGTATTCATCGAAATTAATGGTCACCCTACGAGACTTCACATTGACGCCCTTGTCGTAGGGTGTGGAACCGACCACACTTGGAGGTGTGTCGTCATACCATCCACCATCAGGAGTACCCATGCGAGCGCAGGAGTAGATGAAAGATGAAAGATGAAAGACGAGAGATATGAGAACCATATTCCCCAATATATCTTTCCACGATTTATTTCTACCAAATCTGATCATATCTTTCATTTTTCATTTCTCATTTAGCACGAGCAGTTCCTCCAAATGTTCACGGCTGTTACTGAGACGTGGCACCTTATGTTGTCCACCTAGTTTCCCCTTTGATTTCAGCCAGTCGTTGAAAAGATTCTCACGAGCTGGAATAATTTCCAAATGCTGCAAAGTGATGTCTTTAAAACGCTTGGCCTCATAGTCGCTATTCAGTTCTTGAAGCTTACGATCGAGGACTTCTGCAAACTGCTGCAAATTCTCAGGAGCCTTAGAGAACTCAATAAGCCACTGATGGCGGCATTTTGCATTCTGATCCATGAATACAGGAGCTGCCGTATATTCCAGAACCTGTGCGTCAGTTACGTCGCAAGCGTATTTCAGACCTTGTTCGGCATTATCGACGATGAGCTCTTCACCAAAGGCATTGATGAATGACTTGGTACGACCAGAGATAAAGAATTTATAAGGATTGGTAGAGGTAAACTGCACCGTGTCGCCAATCATGTAACGCCACAGACCACAGGAAGTAGAAATCAGCATCGCATAGTTCTTACCTGTTTCCACGCCCCACAAAGGCACAATTGTATCTGTACCCATCTCTTGGAACTCATAAAAGACATCATAGTCGAGCATCAGCAGCATGGATTTGTCTGCTGGGTCGTCCTGAATACCGAAGAATCCCTCACTGGCATTATAGGTCTCCATATAATGCATATTCTGACTGGTAATCAGTTTCTCGTACTGCTCACGATAAGGCGTAAAGGCCACACCACCATGAAAGAAGACCTCAAGATTAGGCCATACCTCCTCCAAATGGGTCTTTCCAGAGAGTTCCATCACACGATTCAGTACTGACAACATCCACGAAGGCACACCAGAGAGGTTGGTAACATTCTTGTTCATCGCCTCACGGGCTATGCGATCGCGCTTCACTTCAAAGTCGCTCAACAGGGCCGTCTGTTTTGAAGGCACACGAACCAAATTAACGATGGGGTTGATATTCTCAATAAGAATAGCACTAAGGTCGCCTACTAAAGAATCAGGAAGGTTATAGTTGGGGGCATGACTGCCACCAAGTATCAGTCCTTTTCCATCGAACATCCTACTTTGGGGATTATTACGCAAGTAGAGCGCTACCACATCGGCACCACCCTGATAATGAACACGTTTCAGACCATCAGGCGAAACTGGGATAAACTTCGACTTATCATTAGTGGTACCACTTGATTTTGCATACCATTTGACACGGCCAGGCCATAGGATATTAGCTTCACCCTGACGCATACGGTCGATATCGCCTTTCAACTCCTCATAAGTATTGACAGGGTTATTACGAACAAAATCCTCATAACCCCTCGTAGCTGCAAAGAGATGTGCACGACCATACTCTGTATCCTTGGCCTTGCTAATCAAATGGGCTAACACCTCACGTTGCAACTGTTCTCCTTGTGTATTATGTTTCTCCAGTTCCCGCCATCGCTTTGCAAACAGCGGTCTTACTATTCCTGTCAGACTCATCTTATTACTTTTATAGTCTGCAAAGTTACTGCAAACTTTTGTAATACGCGCAAGTTTTTACGTTTTTTAATAGGAACGGGTGCCTTACCTATAAATAAAATATACTTTCTGGACCCATATTAAACAGAAGGTCAAGAATGCTAAGATTAGGCAGAAAACCATATTTCTGCTGATAAACCTGATAATAAGGACGTGGTTGGAAGTCACTATCCTCAAACGGATGCTTGGGATTGATGCCTTGACGGAAATCACTAAGATTTAAGGGGTGGTTGCAAGAACTCAGAACTATTTTCGGTTGAATATCCAGCAACTCGCACATCTTCTGGTAAATAGACTCATTATAATCTATCAGTCGCTCCCAATGACGATCTGTAAAAAACGGACGCAGGTCGTCCTCATAATATTCAAAGAAAGGCGAATCGCCATAGGCTGTCTGTAAGGCCTGCCAATGTAAATGGCGCCAATTTCCATGATCAGAAATCCGGATATCACGAATCGCGTTACTCGCATCATGGACCACAGGCACTGTCAAAGCCTGAACGCCCTGCGTTGTGGCTATCAGACAACGATTACGATAGGTCTGCTTTTGGAATGTCTCCTGTTGGTCTATGACCACAGACTCATAGCGGTATAACTTCTGATACCACTGCAAAGGACCAAAATAAGTTGTAGAAAGGAGTGCGCTGATCATAGAGACAGAAGGATTCGGTTTGAACGCCACCCTTTCCAAAAAGGTCCTAATGGGTTGCGACTATATACAACCATGAAAGCGCGACCGACGAGATACTCCTCAGCAATAAACCCCAACTGATGGGTGTCGAGTGTCTCCAACCAGTAATAATCAGCATCGGCACAATCTTTCAAACTGGGCACCACAAGTGTCTTTCCTTCATGGACAATGGTATCACCTGGTAGGCCCTTACATCGATAAATAAAGATCTCGTCATTATTCTGAGGATTCTCGAAAGCCACCAAGTCGCCTTTCTCTACAGACTGTCGGGCTATGCGCCCATAGCCAAAGAAACTATCTTTCCCTCCTACCCTTAAGCCATAACTCCATCTGTTTACCATCACGCGGTCACCGGCTTGGAATACCGGTTCCAAGCCAGTGTCGCTGATAGTATAGAGAGTGACACCTATCGCCCTGACAACCATCATCAATGCGAAAGCTATCAGAAATGCCAATAGGAATCGAAGGGTCTTTCTCATTTACTTAATGTTATCGACAAATCGGAACAGGCGGCTCCAACGAATGCCACCACCAAAGAGGCCGCGGTCGGGGTCGCTACTCCACCAGATAAAGATAGGCTTACCCACGATATGGTCTTCAGGCACAAAGCCCCAATAGCGTGAGTCAGCGGAATTATGACGATTGTCGCCCATCATCCAGTAGTAGTCCATCATAAAGGTATAGCTATCTGCCTGTTCGCCATTGATAAATATCTTACCATCACGCACCTCAAGATCGTTATGTTCATAAACCTTGATTGGACGCTCATAGATAGGCAGGTTGTCAAGAGTCAATTTAATACTCTCACCTTTCTTAGGAATCCAGATAGGACCATAGTTATCACGTGTCCAGTCTTTCACCATATTAAGGGGATAAAGCTCAGCAGGATTTCCTCCTGTAACAGGAGCCATTGCCTGCACCAGATCCTTCCTGCTCTTCAGCAATGCTGCCGTTTGTTTTGTCATCGGCATAATAACACGGTTATTGCGGAATTGCTGCGTCAACTGTATTTGTCCTTCACTCTTGAAATAAGCCTTGTCGGCACTACTAAGTCCCAGGTCCTCACAGGTAATACCATTCTCCTTCAGGAATTCATTCGTCAGGATAGCACCATCGTTGAACAAAACATCGTATGTGTACTGCACATTATCAGGTTCTTTATTTGCCTTACCGTTCAGATAAACAACATGCTCGATTATCTGTAGGGTATCGCCTGGCAGACCTACACAACGCTTCACATAGTTCTCGCGACGATCGGTGGGACGATAGCCAATACCACCAAACTGTTGCTGATTAGCTGCTATATACTGACGACCTAAGCTATAGTATTCCTCAAAGCGACTTCTCTGTTCAGCTTTTGGCAAAGAGTCAACAGGGAGTGCCATGGGGAAATTCTGTTCAAAAATCTGACGACCATAACCATAGCACATGCTATAATACTCCGTTTGGAAAGGCATATTCTGGCAGATACTATCACCTGCGGGATAGTTGAACACCACAATATCATTGAGTTCCACCTTACCCAATCCTGGCACACGACGGTATTCCCAATGAGGCCATTCGATGTATGACTTCAAATCACCAATAGGCAGGGTATGTTGCGTCAGGGGCACAGTCAGAGGGGTCTCGGGGATACGAGGACCATAACTTACCTTACTCACAAAGAGGTAGTCGCCTGTCAGCAGAGACTTTTCAAGTGAACTAGAAGGAATAACATAGTTCTGGAAGAAGAACTGGTTAATGAAATAAACGGCTACCAATGCAAAGACGATTGCGTCAACCCATGACATCACCGTACGCATCGGACCTTCCAAGTCCTGCCACCATTTCCAGTTGATTTTCTTTGAGATATAAGCATCATAGATGAAGGGAATGACCAGTAATCCTAACCATGATTTCACCCAATAGAGGAAAAGCAGATAGCACACCATCACGATGATGAACTTGGCCCACTGCTTCTTCATATTCAGTTTCTTTTTTTCTCTTTTTTCCATAATTCTTTTAACTTCTTCTATCTCCTTCTAACTTCCTTAGAAAGAAAACATATCACTGATGGTCAACAGGCCATTGTGATCCTTGGTATATTCGGCAGCCAACACGGCGCCAAGAGCAAAACCACGACGTGAATGGGCGTCATGTGTAATCGTGATGATATCGGCGTCAGAGTCATAACGGATGGTATGGATACCAGGAACTTCACCACGACGTATATGATCTACACGTAGCAGTTTGGGGTCTGTAGTATCCTCTGCCCAAGCTTCCTTACGGTCGATATTCTCCACAATCTCCTCAGCCAGCGTGATAGCCGTACCACTGGGATGGTCGAGCTTATGTACATGATGTGTCTCTTCCATCTCCACATCGTACTGTGGGAACTGATTCATGATTTTTGCCAGATAACGGTTGACGGCAGAGAAGATAGCCACACCGATAGAGAAGTTTGAAGCCCAGAACAATGTCTTACCGTTTTCACAAGCCTGACGAACCTCATCACCATGTTCCTTCATCCAACCTGTTGAACCAGACACCACCTTTACGCCTTTTGCCCAAGCTTTCAAATAGTTACCATAGGCAGCCTGCGGAGCCGTAAACTCAATGGCCACATCAGCTGATGCAAAAGCCTCACTCTCAAAGTCCTGCTGATTGTCAATATCGATAATACTAACAATCTCATGGCCACGGCTACGGGCTATTTCTTCAATCATCTTGCCCATCTTGCCATAGCCGATTAAAGCTATTTTCATTTTAATTCGAATTAAATTGCGTTGCAAAGATAGTAATTTTTACCCATTAAGGCTCAACAATTAAGAATTTTTTGTATCTTTGCCCTCGTAAAAACCAATACTTTTGCAATTATGGGAAAAAAAAGAAGTGGAAAACGGTTGAACAAGCGTGATGTTGCAAACGCTTTGCAGGCCTTGTTTCAGGCTCATCCTGGCGAGACACTCAGTTTCAAACAGATATTTAAAGCATTAAAATTCGATACCCATCCCGTGAAGATGCTTGCCATCGATGTGATGGAAGAGATGGCATGGGACGACTGGTTGTCGAAAGTTGGCGACAGTGCCTACAAACTGAATCTGAAGACTCAGGTGCAGGAAGGCACTTTCATTCGTAAGGCCAACGGCAAGAACTCGTTTCAGCCCGATGATGGCGGCAAACCTGTTTTTGTAGCTGAGCGTAATTCTATGTTCGCCCTCAATGGAGACCGTGTGAAGGTGGCCTATATGGCACGCCGTCAGAACCACATCAAGGAGGCGATTGTTACAGAGATTCTGGAACGCAAGCACGACCAAGCCGTAGGTATTCTACAGGTAGAGAAAGACTTTGCTTTCCTGAATGCCGAAGGTAACTTCTTTGTTCACGATATCCTGATTCCCAAAAAGAAACTAAAAGGCGGCAAGACTGGCGAGAAAGCTGTGGTAAAGATTACCCAATGGCCATCAGCTGAGTCAAAGAACATTGTTGGTGAGGTTATTGATGTACTTGGCAAACAGGGTGAAAATAATGTTGAGATGCATGCTATCCTAGCTCAGTATGGTTTACCCTATAAGTATCCGAAACGTGTAGAGGACGCTGCCCAGAAGATTAGTGCTGAGATTCCTGAAGAAGAAATTGCCCGTCGTGAGGACTTCCGCGATGTGTTCACTTGCACCATCGACCCCAAAGATGCCAAGGACTTTGACGATGCGCTCTCTATCCGTAAGCAAAACAAGTACTGGGAGGTAGGCGTGCATATTGCCGATGTGAGCCATTATGTCACCGAAGGCAGTATCATCGACCGTGAGGCTGAACAGCGTGCTACCAGTGTCTATCTGGTAGATCGCACTATCCCCATGCTGCCCGAGCGTCTATGTAACTTCATCTGTTCGCTGCGCCCTGATGAAGAGAAGCTGTGCTATAGTGTCATGTTTGTTTTGGACGATGATGCCAACATCAAAGACTGGCATCTGGCCCACACCATTATAAAGAGTAATCGTCGATACGCTTACGAGGAGGTACAGGAGATTCTGAGCCTCACCCCCGACCCCTCCCGCGGTGGGGAGGGGAGTGGTCAGAACGATGCATTTGCTGATGCATTGCGAACACTCAACCACTTGGCGAAGAAGCTGCGCGAGCGCCGCTTCAAGAACGGTGCTGTAAAGTTTGATCGTGAAGAACTGCACTTTGACATTGATGACGACGGTAAGCCCACCCGTTGCTATTTCAAGAAATCGACAGATGCCACACAACTCATTGAGGAGTTTATGCTGTTGGCCAATCGTACGGTAGCAGAGTTTATCGGTAAGGCAGGGAAGACTAAAAAAGAGAATTCTGGCAAGCCCTCTAAAGGCAAGACCTTTGTCTATCGCATTCACGACCAGCCAGACCCACAGAAATTGGAAAACCTACGCACAGCCTTGGCACCCTTTGGCTATAAAGTAAAAACCAGTGGTACCAAGGGCGCCATCTCAAAGAACCTCAATAACCTGATGGAGGAAGCACAAGGCGAACGCGAGCAAAAACTCGTGGAGACACTGACCCTACGTGCTATGATGAAAGCTAAATACTCTACCCACAACATTGGGCACTACGGTTTGGCATTTGACTATTATACCCACTTCACCTCACCCATCCGTCGTTATCCAGATACGATGGTACACCGTCTGCTCACCCGTTATCAGGACGGTGGACGTTCTGTGAATCAGGAACACTATGAGGAACTATGCGAGCATTGCAGTCAGATGGAGCAAACCGCCCAAAATGCCGAGCGCGACTCCATCAAATATAAGATGGTGGAATTCATGGCCGATAAGGTTGGTATGGAGTTTGACGCCCATATCAGTGGCGTACAGTCGTATGGCATCTATTGCGAGATTGACGAGAACCACTGTGAGGGTCTTGTGGGTATGCACGACCTTGATGGCGACTATTATGAGTTTGACGAGCGTAACTACTGTCTGGTAGGTCGTCGTCATCATCAGAAATACCAACTTGGCGATGCCGTACGTATCAAGGTGGCTCGCGCAAATATTGAGAAACGACAGCTGGATTTTATCTTAGCTGATTAACGGAATTATGGCAATAAGATACACACACAAGGAGGAAGTTTGGAATTCATGGAGTCATGCTGGCGGTGCCATGATGGCCGGCGCAGTGGGCATCGCATTTTTCATCGTCGTATTATTGGGCAATAACGACCGCTTATGGGCAGCCATTGGTGTTGGTCTTTACCTCTTCGGAATGCTGGGCAGCTATTTGGCATCTACCATTTATCATGCCTTGAAACTCAGGAATCCATGGCGAGAGCGTTTTCGCAAGTGGGATCATGCTGCCATCTATTGGCACATCGCAGGCAGCTATTCGCCTATCACACTGATGGCACTGCGCAATGAAGGGTATTGGGGATGGACGCTTTTCACTTTTGTATGGGCCTGTGCCCTCATAGGTACTCTGATTAGCTTCATCAAACTGAAAGACCACTCAAATATCGAGACGGCGTGCTTTGTGATAATGGGACTGTCTGTTCTGGTAGCCTTCAAGCCTCTAGTGGAAACAGTATCTACCAATGCCTTTGTTTGGATAGTACTTGAGGGCATCTTTTATATTACGGGTGCAGTGTTCTACTCATTCAACAAAACGAAATATATGCACACCGTATTTCATTTCTGCGTATTAGCAGGTAGTATCTGTCATATCGTTGCAGTCTGGGACATCCTGATACGCGATATTTTCTAAAGAGAAACGCTCAGCGCCCTACACGGACACTGAGCGTTTCTTTTTCAAAAGTAATATCTTGACTTCGCTCTATAAACTCACTAAGTGCTCCACTTTGTGCCAATTCTTGAGGTGTTCCTATCTGAATACCATTAGAGCGTGTCATCAGCCAGATGGTGTCTGCCACTTGCAACGCCAGTTCCAAATCATGAGTTGAAAGAAATACCGTTTTCTGGGTCTCTCTACTGATACGGCTCAACAGCAAAAGCATATCCACTTTACTGGGATAATCCAAGAAGGCAGTCGGCTCATCCAAATAAATGATGGGCGTCTGCTGCGCCAATGTCTTCGCTATCATTACCTTTTGGCGCTCGCCATCACTCAAAGTCTCAATCATTCTGTTTATCAGATGGTCAATGCCTATCAAAGCCATTGCCTCTTCACAAGCCTTTCGATCATCATCATTCAGTCGTCCCCAGAACCCAGTATAAGGCGCGCGTCCCATCTCTACAAGTTCCATCGCCGTCATCTGCTGCACATCAGGTTTCTCTGTTAGCACAATTCCAATCGTACGAGCCAGCTCACGCTCAGTATATTGTCCCAACTCACGTCCTTGAATACAAATACTTCCACCCAGTTGTGGTTGGAAGGCAGACAACGTCTTGAGCAATGTCGACTTACCCACACCAT
>Ga0310691_10002370_pt1 | contig 25324 bp, 28 predicted proteins | sample 176DNAGHGlowgp2_FD_203887 | JGI IMG/M metagenome (GOLD analysis project Ga0310691, IMG submission 203887) | Sheep rumen microbial communities from Palmerston North, Manawatu-Wanganui, New Zealand - 1766 DNA GHGlow gp2 (v2) (version 2) | ecosystem: Host-associated > Mammals > Digestive system >...
TCGTCGTCTTTCCCCGTTAGCGTTGCCCCCTTCAACAGTTCCGTCAATGCAGGCAATACTTCCTCCAAGACCTCACTACGATTGTTAGATGTCGTCTTTTCCTTGATCCGTTTCTTCGACATGCGCTTGCCTGTGACAATCAACCCCTTTGAGGCTCGTGTGAAAGCGACATACAGCAGGTTCATATTATCGACAACATTCTGCAGATGCTCTTCTTTGTAATCCTCTTCATATACCGTTCCCATCATACTGTTCTTGGAAAAATCTACAGGAATGATAGGCAACTGATCATAAGGTTCCTGTTCTTTCTTTTCAGCCCAGATGGTATTGCCGAGTTCCAATGTCCAGTCGCACATCGGAATGATGACATAATCAAATTCCAAACCTTTGCTTTTGTGAATGGAAATGATTCTGATGCCATGATGTTCGTCACTTTGTATGGTGTTCTTGTGGAAGGTCTCGTCCCAATCGGCAAGAAAATGGCCGATATCTGCGGCATGCTCGTTCAGATAATCATTGAGCAAATCGTAGAAGGCACATACATAAGCACTTTGTTCTGTCAGCTCATGCAGTTGGAACAGTTCGAAAAGATAGTCAGCCAAATCCATCAGCGGCATGGTCCGAAGCGATTCCCCATTGATGAAAGCATCAGGTAGTCCGCTATCCAGACTATTGCCAACCAACAACTCTGTATCTGTTTTGCCGTTTTTCAGCACTTGCTGGTTGTAGGCTTTCACCAGTCTTGCCTTGACCAACAGGTCGTTAGGCTCTGCCAGTAGACGGAAAGCATCAATGAGGATATTCACAGCTAAGGACGCATCGAGTCGGAAGGCTTCATCGGAAATGATATTGATGTCTGGACGTTCCCGCATAAACAAGTCGGCAACCTCCTGTATCTCTTTGTTAGAACGCATCAGGATGGCTATCTCTTGCCATTCAACACCCTCTTGATGAAGGTTTTCAACGGTTTGCAGCAACTCGTTCATTACCGTATCATGATAGTCGGTACTGGGCAACAGCCTGACAGAGATATATCCTTGTCCGTTTTGTTGATGTACGCGCTGTTCCAACTCGTCCTGCTTGTAGGCTTTACATAAATCATCGTATGCTTCGATGCCGTCGTTTTTCAATTCGTTGGCAGTCACGTTGACAGCTTCATGAAAGAAAGCGTTGTTGAACAGGATGATTTTCTCAAAAGAACGGAAATTGGTTTTCAACGCTTCTTCCTTCATCTGTCCTGCCGAAAACTCCTTTTCTATATCGTTCAGCAAACGCCAGTCGCCAGAGCGCCACCGATAGATGCTTTGTTTCACATCACCCACGATTAGGTTATGCGACTGAGCTTGTGCCATACAGTTGTCGAGTAACACCTTGAAATTCTCCCATTGGATGCGACTCGTATCCTGAAACTCGTCAATCATCATGTGCCGAAGTTGTGCACCAATCTTCTCAAACACAAACGGCGAATCGGTATCTTTCATCAGCTGATGCAATAAGGTCTGTGTATTGCTCAGTTGGAAACGATTCGCGTTCTTGGTGATGTCATCAACGATTGCGGCGATAGCATGCAACAGGCGGAGTTGATTCATATAACGTAGTGTCAACACTGCCGACTGATAGTCTCTCCAGCCTTTCATGCGGCAGCTTTCCAAATCCTGCAGCATCTCACAAAGCTCATCTTCAGCCAACTGTATCAGTTCCTCCCTACATCCAGAATTCTTACTTGCCCACTTGCTTGGATTACTGATGCAATCGCTGATGCGCGACGAAGAAGGACTGCCGTCAAAATTACCTGCAGCAACCCTTTTAATATATTGTAGAACACTTCCTTTCTTGCCGTAAGGGAAGTGGTCGTAGTCGTCAAGGCCGTATTCATGCAACTTTGTAACCATCGCCTTGGCCTTTTCCACAATGTTGTTTTTGGCCCCATCTCTTCTGAGTCGCAGCGTCTTGGTGTATTCTGTGAAGAAACTGTCGTTCTTCATCAGTTCATCCAACTCGTTGACATGTTTCTTGTAGAAGTCGCGGAAGATATTCTTACCAAACTTTTTGATGTCTCCGATAACATTCCACGAACGGTCGTCCTGGATATTGTTGGCGATATACTCACGAATCCATTTGAGCACCTTCGGGTTTTGGTCGAGGTTGTCGATGAGTTCATCCACCGCCATCTCTTCTACCTGTTGATCATTCAGGTCGATGCGCAGGTTAGGCGTGAGATCCAGCTCTCGGGCCAGATTTCGCATCACGCTCTGAAAGAAGGCATCAATCGTCTGAACACGGAAATAGTTGTAATTGTGTACCAGATGGGAGAGGGCAATACTGGCGCGTTCGATAACCGTTTCCTCGCCCAGTCCCGTTTTCTCCATCACCTTCTGGAGATAGCTGTTTGAGTCCTCCAGACGCCGTGAAATACCGTACAGCTGACTGATGATACGCATCTTCATCTCTTCCGTAGCCTTGTTAGTGAAGGTTACAGCGAGAATGCTCTTGTAACTCTCTGGGTTGCGTACAAGCAGCGAGATATATTCGATGGCCAACGTGAAAGTTTTCCCACTTCCAGCGCTGGCCTTATAGACGGTAAGGGGTATGTTATTCATCAAAATGAATGAGCACTATTCGTCGCGTAGTTTCTTCCTGATGGCAGCATTGGCCTCAATCCAGTTGGTATCGAGCGAGAACTGCGTCAGGTAATCCTCGCGGTTGTAGTATGCCAGCACCAGTTCACGATCTGGATCGTTATATAACGGATAGTTGATGCTCACGTCGCGGAACTTCTTTAGCACAGCCTCCTTGTCCTTGCTCTTGTGGGCACGCTGATACTCTTTGGCAAAAAGGTTCACGTAGTCGTACATGAAGTATGCCAGACTGTCGCGACGGCCCATGATACTTGCAATTTCCTCCTTGCTGATTACACGGGTTGTGTCAGAAAGCTGCTCCAATGTCTTGGTGTTGATGTAGGTTAGTGCATCTACTTTGAAAGATGCTATTTTTCTCACACCCACATCTTCTTTGGGGTCGGTAGCAGCTTTGTAACTGCTGTCGTAAATCTCTTTGAACACATCTTGTGCCTGTACACTGAAACCTGTCAGCATCATCAGGGCTGCAATCAAAATTTTCTTCATATAATCAATTCTTGTTGTTTAATTATTCTGACGTTATATCATTTCTTTTGTTTAATCCAAATGCCGTTGCAGATAGAGGTGGTGATCTATGCAAGGCGGCAACTCCTGCTGGTAGTGTGTCACCATGAGCAGGGTTTTGTTTCTTCGCTGGCAGAACACTTCGATGACGTCCTTCACCAATTGACGGTTGATATTATCAAGTCCATGCAGCGGCTCGTCGAGAATCAGCAGCTCTGGGTCTTTCACGAAGGCACGTGCCAACAGCACCAGGCGTTGCTCACCACTCGAAAGCTGTAAGAACGGACGTTCTTCTTTGCCTTTCAATCCAAACACATCCATCCAGAAACGGCAGATATCGAGTTCTTCAGGACGTGGCTTCACATAAAGTCCTACGGAGTCTTTCAACCCACTTGCCACTACGCGGATGCAGGGGATATCCTGCTTGTAGCTGCGATGCAATTCAGGCGACACATAACCGATGTGTTTCTTGATGTCCCAAATGCTTTCACCTGAGCCTCGCTGGTAGCCGAAGAGTGCTATATCACAGGCATACCCCTGTGGGTTGTCGGCACAAATCAGACTCAGAAGCGTAGATTTGCCGCTGCCGTTTTGTCCGCTCAGCGCCCATCGCTCCCCGTTTCTAACAGTCCATGAGAGTTCTTTGAGAATGGTGCGCTCGTCATAGCGGATGCTGACGCTGTTCATCTTCACAACTTCCTGGCTGTTATATTCTCGGTCGCTGTAGGGTAGGGAGATGATGGCTTTTTCGTATGCTTCTGACAATACCCGTTTGGGGAAGGGTGCACGCTGCCGGAGGTATTCCTCGCGCAGCAAGGTGGGCAACACATGCATGTCTTTCACTTCCACAACGTGGGTGATAAACGTTGGAATGTCGTCACTTTTCGATAGGACGAGTATAAGTTGTAGCAAATGCTCCTGCGACAAGAGGGTCAGCAGGTCGCGCAGCTGGTCGCGTGTTTCGGCATCAAGACCGATAAAGGGATTGTCCATGACGAGCACGCGCGGCTCGGCAAACAGCGTGCATGCCAGTTTAAACTTCCTCAGTTCACCACTCGACAACAGAATGATGTATTTGTCCAACAAGTGCTCCATGTTGAACAGCTTGTAGATACGCTGCTGCATGGCTCGCCGTTCAGGTGTGTCAGCCCCGGCCATACGGTAGGCTTCTTCCAGTTTGGCACCAGCCGTAGGTGTTTCCTTGTCTATCTCCATCTGGTTCCAGCGTTGCTGCAAGAAATAGGTACGGTCATTGTCTCCTCCGTAGGTATCGCGGAAAGTGATATATTTGATATTGTCGGAGATGAGGTTGCTGCTGCTGTCAGGGAAATGATATGTTGCCATATCAGGGAAGAGCGGATGGTTGCCCACAAGGATATCCACCAGCATCGACTTACCGGCACCATTGGCACCGACAATAGCTAAATGTTCACACGCTTGCAGCGTGAAGTCGAAAGGTTCCGCCATATTCCATAGCGGATTCTTCGTCCTTCCTTGATGAATCTCAATTATTTTACAATTTGACAATTTATATTCTCCTTGCTCCATGTCCCATGCTCCACGCTCCTTGCTCCATGCTCCTTTACAAGGAACTTACTTTTCCCTTATTCTTATTTACAAAATCTTTCCAACTGCGATAGTGGTGCTCCGTTTCAGGTCTCCCTAATTGCATAAAATGACAGTAGGCAGCACCAACCGCATCGGTAGCATCCATGAACTTAGGCATATCGGCATCGTTGATTTTCAGCAGGCGCTGTAACATACCTGCCACCTGTTCTTTCGAGGCGCCACCATTTCCCGTGATAGCCATTTTGATTTTCAATGGCGCATATTCGTGGATTGGAACATCGTGGTGAATGGCTGCGGCAATGGCAACACCCTGTGCGCGTCCCAGTTTCAACATCGACTGCACATTCTTTCCGAAGAATGGAGCCTCGATAGCCATCTCGTCTGGCAGAAACTCGTCGATGATACCAGTCACACGCTCGAAGATACGCCCCAGCCGAAGATACGGGTCTTTCTCACGACGCATGTCGATGATCCCCATCACAACCAGCTCTGCTTTGTTGCCTGTTGCACGTATCACCCCATATCCCATCACGTTGGTACCAGGGTCGATGCCTAATATAATCTTCTCAGCCTTCACCTGTCCATATACGGATTATGTGCCAACTCGTTGCCGATGGTCGTCTGTGGTCCGTGACCAGAATAGACGACCGTTTCATCGGGCAGCTGGGCTATTTGTCTGAGACTTTGTATAATCTGCATCATACTGCCGCCGTCCAGATCGGTGCGACCGATAGAACCGCGAAACAGGGTGTCGCCAGAGAAGAGCACATGCTCCTTCTGACAGTAGAAACAAACTGAGCCGCGCGAGTGTCCTGGGCTTTCGATAATCTGCAGTTGCGTGTTGCCAAAACGGATGACTTCGTTTTTCTCAAACACATGGTCCACTGGTGGGTAGTCGCCTTCAATTTGCATCCCAAACATCTCTGCACCCTGTTTGGCAATCGACTCAACGAGGTGCTTGTCGGCAGCAGCCACACAGGGTTTCAAACCGAACTCCTTGTATATCGTGTCGATACCGAAGAGATGATCCACATGACCGTGTGTCGCCAACAGGTATTTCGGCGTGAGCGCGTGGTCACGGATAAAAGTCACGATGGCCTGCCGTTCTTCCGGAAAATAGGCGCCGCAGTCGATGATGACGCACTCCTTCGTATCGTCGTACATCACATAGCAGTTCTCCTGCAGCATATTACATACAAATCTTTGTATCATAACGGTACGTATATTACATATTTCTCTTTAAACCATTCCTCCTGAAACCACAAGCTGATATCTGATACCTCAGCTGTTTTGCGGAATTGATGAATCTCGCTGTCAATATTACCTCCTTTCAGCACAAAGATGCCGTTGAGCATAGCATTTTGCTGCTTGTTGGAGATATTCTTCCTAACGATTTTAATAAGGTCGGGTAGGGGCATCACGGCACGACTGATGACAAAGTCATACTTGCCTTTCTCCTCCTCGCCGCGACGATGTTCTGCCACCACGTTCTTCAAGCCGACAGCCTGCGCCACTTCTGTGGCCACGCGAATCTTCTTGCCTGTGCCGTCAATGAGTTTGAACTGTACATCGGGAAACTGTATCGCCATTGGAATACCAGGAAAACCGCCGCCCGTACCGAAATCGAGCACCTTTGTTCCTGCTTTGAATTGCAGCGCCTTCGCCAACGCTAACGAGTGGAGTACATGGTGTTCGTACAGGTTGTCGATGTCTTTGCGGGAAATTACGTTGATTTTTGCATTCCAGTCTCTGTACAATGCGTCGAGCATTGCAAACTGCCGCTCCTGCTCGTCGGTCAATGTAGGAAAATATTTCTTAATCAAATCCATCATATTCCTCTTTTAATACTCTGCCACTATATTCTTCACTCTTCAGTCTTTATTTTTAATTCAGACTCTCCGATTCCCACCGTCACTCTGATTTCCCCCAATGTATGCGAAGCAATCTCGTCACACTGGAAGATAAACTGGATGGCACCATCGCCCAAGATGAAGTTATCGGGCAGATACGGTTCGATGCCGATGAAGAGACCCTTGCTGCGCAAGCCCTCGATATCGTCCACCTCATAGTCTTCAGCCAGTTGTTTCACCACATCAGCCAGCAACGTCTTGTCGTAACCAGGAACGAGGATATCTTGAATCGACAGGATGCGCCCGTCAGCCTCACAGATATTCCTCACCACCGTCTGGTCGATGGGATACTGTCCACCCTCAAAGGTGTGTACATGGGCCATGTAAGCGATAACCCCTTTGCGATAGCGGCGCACATCCGTATTGACGCGATACATCCAGTTCAGTCCGTCGTTGCCAGGTTCCTGGTCGAGAATGAGTCGTCCGTCGCGCTGATAGTCCTCCACATAGCATTTGAGAAAGTACGACAACGCTTCTTTGTTTGGCGGAAGGGTGGTGGTGGCCAGATAGTCAGGCACCAGAATGCCGGCATGCAACAGACTTTGGTTGAGTTGTCGTGCATGCTGTCCTTTCAGATATTTGAAGCCGATGTGGACCTTACACGCAGGACTGTTCGCCTTGTTTGTCAACGTAGCCATCGTGTCAGCCGTGATGCTGTCTGTTTCCACAGGATCACCTTCACCAATATCCGCTTTTCCGCATGAAACGGTCAACAGGCAAGTGCTCATCAGCACCGCCATCATCAGTATCCACGCGCCACAAGAATATCTTTTCATCACTTTTTATAATGTAGTATTTCACCTTACTTCACAACGATTTTCTTCAAACTGCAAAGGTACTGATTTCAAATGAATTATCAAACAGATTTTCCACTTGATGTCTTAATATATGTTAATCCTACAAACAACTCCTCAACTTAAAAGTTGAGTTTCTATACTTGAGGTTTCTGTTTCCTGGCAAATTCAAACAGCGATGTGGGCAGATGACAGTAGCCTGTAGGGTTCTTGTCGAGGTAGTCCTGGTGATAATCCTCTGCCGTATAGAAATTCTCTAACGGCAGCTTTTCTACAGCTAACGGCAACGGGTAATTGGCTTGTTCCTCGGCATACACCTTATTGATAACAGGCAGGTCGTCAGCATCCGTGTAATAGATACCGGTACGATACCGCGTGCCCTCGTCGTGTCCCTGCTTGTTGACGCTTGTCGGGTCGATAGCCTTAAAATACATCTCCAGTAGGAATTCAAGTCCTACCACATCAGGGTCGTACTTTACAAGCACCGTCTCAACATATCCAGTTGTATCGGTATAAACCTCCTGATAAGTCGGATTCTCGGTATGTCCGTTAGCAAATCCAACCTCTGTTTCCATTACACCTTCAATCTGTTTGAAGAAATGCTCTGTTCCCCAGAAACATCCGCCAGCAAGGTAAATCTCTTTCTCTTTCATACGAGTCATATTTAGTTTGTTTTTTTGTATGATCTGTCTTTTAAATTGCAAAGATACTAATTGTTTCAGAAACCTCCAAAAAAAAAAAACTCTCACACAAGTGGAGAGGTTACCATAAGAGAATAAGCCTATTTTGATACACTCTCTTGTATGTTACTAAAGATAATAAATATTAATTTATTTTGCATTGTCTTCGATTATCAGTACCTTTGCATGTTAATTATAAGAAATTATCAATCGTAATAAAATAAGAAATGAAAGCATTTGTATTCCCTGGTCAGGGCGCTCAGTTCGTAGGAATGGGCAAAGACCTTTATGAAAACAACGCTATGGCAAAAGAACTGTTTGATAAAGCAAACGAAGTTCTGGGTTTTAAAATTACTGATATCATGTTTAATGGTACGGATGAGGAACTGAAACAGACGAAGGTTACTCAGCCTGCCGTTTTCCTGCATAGTGTGATTAGCGCACTTTGCATGGGTGACGCTTTCCAGCCTGATATGGTTGCCGGTCACTCACTGGGTGAGTTCTCTGCATTGACGGTTGCTGGTGCGCTGAGCTTTGAAGACGGTCTGAAGCTGGTTCATGCCCGTGCGCTGGCTATGCAGAAGGCTTGTGAGATTGCTCCAGGTACGATGGCTGCTGTCATCGGTCTGCCTGATGAGACAATTGAGCAGGTTTGCAAAGAAGTAAGCACAGAAGGCAACGTGGTGATTCCTGCCAACTATAACTGTCCTGGACAGCTGGTGATTTCTGGTAATGAGGATGCCATCAATACAGCTTGCGAGAAACTGAAGGAGGCTGGTGCACGTCGTGCGTTGCCGCTGCCCGTCAGTGGTGCGTTCCATTCTCCGCTGATGCAACCCGCAAAGGATGAGTTGCAGGCAGCCATTGAGAAGACCGAGATTCATGCACCGAAGTGTCCTGTCTATCAGAATGTGGATGCGAAGCCGCATACCGATGCTGCTGAAATCAAGGCGAACCTGATTGCTCAGTTGACAAGCTCTGTTCGTTGGACAGCCAGCGTGCAGAACATGATTGCCGACGGTGCTGACGACTTCACAGAGTGTGGTCCAGGCAAGGCGCTGCAAGGAATGATCGGTCGTATCGACAAGTCTGTTGCTGCGCACGGTATTGAATAATGTACTATAATCAATGCGTAATGAGTAATTCTTAATTCGTAATCATGAAACCAATTATATATCAGGTTTTTACGCGTCTATTCGGAAACCAAAACACCACTTGCAAGCCAAATGGTACGTTAGCCGAGAACGGGTGTGGAAAAATGAATGACTTTGACGAGAAGACGCTCAAGCAGATTCGCAAACTGGGTGTCACACACGTCTGGTTTACAGGTGTGATTCGTCATGCGTCAACAACCGACTATACGAAATACGGCATACCCTGTCAGCATGCTCAGGTGGTAAAGGGAAAGGCTGGCTCTCCCTATGCGATTACCGACTACTATGATGTCGATCCCGACCTCGCTGTGGATGTGGAGCATCGTATGGACGAATGGACAGCGCTGATAGAGCGTACACACAAGGCTGGCATGAAGGTCATCATGGATTTTGTGCCCAACCATGTGGCTCGCGAATATCATTCCATCTGCAAACCGAAAACGACACGCGACTTGGGTGAGTTTGATGATACGAGTAAGCATTTCTCTCCAGAGAACAACTTTTACTACTGTTGGGGACAACCGTTGGATTTATGTAACATTCCACTTCAGACTTCTGCTCTTGATGAAGGAGATTTGTTTGCTACAGGCTACGAGGAGAATCCTGCGAAGGCGACTGGTAACGACCAGTTCTCGAACCGCCCTGAACGCAACGACTGGTATGAAACTGTAAAATTGAATTATGGTGTTGATTACTGTGATGCTGGGGGCCGATCTACGCATTTCAATCCGATTCCTGATACTTGGCAGAAGATGACAGACATCCTGTTGTTCTGGGCAAAGAAGGGCATAGACGGCTTCCGTTGCGATATGGCAGAGATGGTGCCGGCGGCTTTCTGGACTTGGGCAACAGACAAGGTGAAGTTTGTGTATCCGGAGATGCTCTTCATCGGTGAAGTGTATAATCCTGCAGAATATCGCAACTATATCGCTGCTGGTTTTGACTACCTCTATGACAAAGTAGGCATGTACGACTGTGTGCGTAGCGTCATCAACGGTGGCCGCCGTGCTGGTGATATCACCTATCAGTGGCAGCATACCGACGATATCCGCAAGCACATGCTGTATTTCTTGGAGAATCACGATGAACAGCGTGTGGCAAGCGATTTCTTTGCCGGCGATGCAGTAAAGGGATTGCCAGGATTGATTATCAGCGCTCTGTTGCAAGCCAATCCGTTCATGCTGTATGCCGGACAGGAATTTGGTGAGCCAGGAATGGATCAAGAGGGATTCAGCGGTAGAGATGGGCGCACGACAATCTTCGACTACTGGTCGGTAGATAGCATTCGTCGCGGATACTATGACCGTCGTCATCTGTCGGAATATGAGAAGCAACTGGAGAGCGTTTATCAGTTTATTCTGAATCTTGCCAACTCAGAGAAGGCATTTAGCGAGGGCGACTTTTTCGATCTGATGTATGTGAATCAGCATATTGCCGACAAGCAGTTTGCGTTTATGCGTCAGGCTGATAACGAGAATATTCTCGTTATCGTAAACTTTGACGGCGAGGATGCGCTGATCGATTTGAATATTCCAGAGCATGCTATCGATTACTTCGGTATCGAAAGAAAGAACTACACCATAAAGGATCTGTTCTCCGGCGACTCCATTGAAGCTGAAGTATTTGGAGAGCACGCCATCTCGGTAGAGATTCCAGCCTACGGTGCACGATTCTTCAAAATGAAACTATAGAAATGAGATGAACGAAAACCCATCAGCACGCTCTGCAGACGACATCAATCTGGATTCAAGATGTATTGATTTCCTGCGTTGTATGCTCATCGTTTTCGTTGTAATCATACACACCAATCTGGTGGCTGACACCCCCTGTTCGGATAGTGTCTATGCACAAGGATATGATATAATTGGTAATCTGTTGTGGCTTTGCAATCCGTTGTTCTTTGCCATTTCAGGTTACCTTTTTTTCTATTCGGTTGATTTCTCAGGAAAGGTGTATGCTGGAAAGATGAAACGCCGTTTCCACACACTGCTGGTGCCGTATCTGTTGTGGAACACTATCTATCTGCTGCTGTTCTCTGCAGTCTATCAGTTTGCTCCTTCTGTTATCGGAACACATGTCGTTCCAATTCAAGAGATGGGACCTGTTGACTTTCTGAGAAACTATTTCTGTGTATATGGTGACAGCGTATTTGGTGAACCAATCGACGGCCCCTTGTGGTTTATCCGTGATTTGATGATATTATCCATACTTGCTCCTGTCCTGTATGCGCTGATACGAATACATCGGTTGACTTTCTTGCTGTTTATAGGCCTCTATCTGTGGTATCCGTTTCAAATGGTCGGCTCTTTGGTGTTTTTTGCGATAGGCTGCTATCTGAGTATATGGCATATACAGCCATTTGTGCTGAGTAGGAAATGGGGGAGAATAGCTGTTGTGGCTTTCCTTTTGTGTACCTGCTTGAATGTGTGCTTATCGCTTCAAGGCGTATGGTTTCTGGCTCTCTTTTTGGTGCAGCAAGTAACAGGAATGATAATGTTGGTATTTGGGGTTCAATGTCTGTTACGACGCTATCCGAATGCTTTACCTCAAACCCTCAACCACAGTTTGTTTATCGTTTTTGCGCTACATGCTATCATCGCCCGTTTCCTGACGAAAGCTGCCGCCGCGTATCTGGTGGCGCATCAAACGGATCCGTTGTATTACCCAATCGTACATCTCGCAAATGCCACGATCAGCTTCAGCTGCTGTGTGCTCGCGTACCTTATTATATATAAGATAAGTCCGACAAGCTGTCGGCTATTAGGTGCAAGAATATAATCTGAAGAAGAATGATACAAGAAGAACTGTTATTGAATGACCACAACAAAGAGGAGTTTCCACCAGCACATACGGCGGAGCATCTGTTGAACCAGCTCATGATGCGCATGTTTGGATGCGAACGTTCAAACAATGCACATGTGGAACGGAAGAAGAGTAAAATCACCTATATCCTCGACCGCAAACCTGACCGCAAGGAAGAGAAGGATATCGAGGTGCGCATGAATGAGCTGATTCGTGAAGACCTGCCCGTGACCTTTGAGTATGTGACACGTGTGGAGTTGGAGGGAATGATTATGGAAGCAGACCCAGATTCACCAGACGCAAAAGTGTCGCTGGACCGTCTTCCTGACAATTCCAGCGACACGATACGCTTGGTTCGAATTGGCGACTATGATGTTTGCCCGTGTATCGGAAAACATGTTCGTTCTACTTCACAGATTGGTCGTTTCGAGTTGTTGGGTACCAACTGGGACAACGACAAACATACTTTCCGAGTACGTTACAAAATTGTTTAGTGCCCTTTGGGATTCGATCCGAACCGGTTTTCTCCAGCCTCACTGTCCAACAAGGTGAAAACCAATAGGATGAGACCGCCGACGAAAGGTACAAAGCTGATGAATATCCAACCTCCGCCTTTTCCTATGTCGTGAAGACGACGGACAGTAACTGCTAAAGAGGGGATGATGACACCGAGTCCGTAAATACCTAATATTCCGAATACGATCAAGGCTAATGTTTCTGATCTTGTCGAAACGGCAAGGAAGATTCCTACGGCATAGAATATAAAGTAGATGATTGCATTGAACAGCGCGAACGACCAGTATTCCTTGCGGCGAGCGCGTCCGTCGAAGGAGGCATATTTATCCTTCAGACATTTCATGTAGAATCCCCACAGGCTCAGTTCGTTGTCGTCTTCCTGATAGCCATAGCCATACGAAGGTTGCTGATAACCGCCTTGTTGGTATACTTGTTGTTGGTAGCCACCTTGCTGATATCCACCTTGTTGATATCCACCTTGCTGATAACCGCCTTGTGGATAGCTTCGCTGTTGTAATTCTGGAACTTGCGAAATGGGGAGCCAGTCGGCCATTCCCTCTCGCCAAACATAAGTGTCACCACTCAGACGCATATTGATAATGGTCTGTTGGTCGTAAGGTCCTTCCTGTTGACCGTTTCTGAAAATGTAATAGGTTGCCATAATGTGATATGTTTTTAGTTAGTTAATATTGTATATGTTCCTGATAACGAACCACGCCAAATATAGGGCAATGTACAGATGAAGTATCCACTTGTTGATTTTAGTCAGTCTGACGATTTTTGCCGATGCCTGCGAATGTGTGATGATCAGTTCGTTGGTACAGGCAAGGATGAGAATTGGAATCGAGATGATGAGGAAGGGATTAAACGCCAACGATGCTTGTATGTCGCCATGTAGCAACGCGTGCAACGCCCGTTGGAATCCGCATCCTGGACATTCGATATGCAAGTATGTTTTGAACACACATCTGGGCATGAAATCAGATTGGCTAGGGTCAAACCAATAATAGATTGGTACAACCATAGCCAATAGGAAGATAATTGCAATGATGATGTATTTTCTTTTGAAGAGTGGCATCATATTTTAACTGTACGCAGCCATACTTATGCCGAAGACGAATATCATCAATACGTAAGCTAACCAAGCGATCAGCGAGATGACGATGCCGGCTATCGACCAGTTCATAGAACTCTTCGATGCCTCAACTGCTTCATCGTAACGGCCTGCAAAATACAGACTGTCAACTTTACCCGACTTCACGATTGCTACAATACCCGTAGGCAGACAGCACATCAGCGTTGTAATGATAGCCAGCGCCATGTGTGAACTGGGCTTTGGATAATTTGATGAAGAACCTTGATTGACAGCGTAAGCTGGAGATGGCCCGTAATTCGGTTGTCCGTAGTTCGGTTGTCCGTAGTTCGGCTGTCCGTAGTTTGGCTGATAGGGAGGGGTAGGAGCTTGCGGCTGTTGCAACTCAGGGATAGTACCGATAGGCTGCCAGTCGCTCATCGTCTCATTCCATACAAACGTATCGTTGCTGAGACGCATATTAACGATGGTCTTCGCTTCATACGGTCCTTCCTGTCTGTCGTTTCTATAGATATAGTATTTCATAATGAGGAATGCTGTGAGTTACACAAAAGTATCTTTCCCCTGTTAGAACAGCGGGAAAGAACTTTCTGTATAAACGTATTTCTGTTGGAACTGCTCTTCGGTCATTGTCAGCATCATAATGCCTTGAATCAATGCCAACAGAGAGGGGATACCTGTACAGCACAACAGCAAGAATACGATACCTCCTGTGGTTTTACCCAGATAGAAGTAGTGGATACCAAAACCACCAATCAGGATGGCAAGGATGGCAGCAGTCACCTTACTCTTTTCGCTTGGTGCAGGTTGGTAGTTGTTGGGCTGTTGATAAGCCTGCTGGTACTGCTGCTGTGGACCTTGCTGGTATTGCTGCTGTGGACCTTGCTGGTATTGCTGCTGTGGTCCTTGCTGGTACTGCTGCTGTGGTCCCTGCTGATACTGCTGCTGTGGTCCCTGCTGATACTGCTGCGGACCCTGCTGATACTGCTGCTGATATTGTGGCTGCTGGTATTGAGGACCACCCTGAGGACCAGCCTGTGGTGGAGTCTGCGGAGGAACCTGCGGTGTGAAGCGTGGTGGCTCCGGCTGCTGGGGCTGTTGCAGTTCTGGTACTTGTGAGATGGGTTTCCAGTCTGTCATACCCTCACACCATACAAATGTGTCTGGACTAAGCTTCATGTCAATAACAGCTTTTGCCTCATACGGACCTTCCTGTTTCCCGTTTTTGTAAATAAAGTACTTTGCCATAGTTTTGTTATTATTTAAAGGTTATTGCGTTAATTGACGACAAAGATAGTGTTTTTTTTAATAATTAGAAAAAAAAAGGAAGTTTTTTTGTCAAAACTCCCTTTTTTACTCATTTTGCGTCGATTTCTTCTTTCATGTCAATCAACTGACGCTGCGTATCATAGAATTCATATTGCAGGAACGCCAGTTTTTGTGAAGGAATGACGCGCACGCCAAATCCGTATTTCATTTGCCAGCGGCGCTTCATGCTAACCATACCTTGATTGATATAGGCTGCTACATATGGATGGACGTGCAGATAGAATTTCTTAACGCCAATCTTGTTGACAAGGTAATCAATTTTGTTCTCCAGTTGGTCTGTGAAAAGAATGCTGGATTTAATCTTTCCTTTTCCGAAACATGTTGGACACTCTTCTTCCACATTGACGTCCATTGCAGGACGTACTCGCTGTCTGGTAATCTGCATCAGTCCGAACTTCGACAACGGCAGGATGTTATGACGTGCGCGATCCTTTTTCATATTCTCGCACATGCGCTCATAAAGCAGCTGTCGGTCTTCAGCCAAGTTCATATCGATAAAGTCAACAACAATAATGCCGCCCATATCGCGTAGTCTTAGCTGGCGTGCCAGTTCGTCGGCAGCTCCAAGATTGGTTTCCAGAGCGTTTTGTTCTTGTCCGTTCTCCTTCTTCGTGCGGTTTCCGCTATTGACGTCAACAACATGCATCGCCTCTGTGTGCTCAATAATCATGTAAGCTCCGTGCTTGTAGTTGACGGTCTTTCCGAATCCCGATTTGAGTTGTTTGGTAACGCCGAAGTTGTCGAAAATAGGCACATTGCCTGTGTACAGTTTGACGATGTCCGCCTTTTCAGGGGCAATAAGTGAGACATAGTCCTTTACCTGATTGAAAATCACTTCGTCGTTGACATAGATGTTTTCATACGTCGGGTCGAAAAGATCTCTGAGCATAGCGACAGCACGACTCGTTTCTTCAAACACGAGTTGTGGTCGCTGACTTGTTTTCTGCACCTTGGTGATGGAATCGTTCCATCGTTGCAGGAGAACTTTTAGTTCAGCGTCGAGTTCGGCCACTCTTTTCCCTTCAGCCACCGTCCTAACGATGACGCCAAAGTTTTTAGGGGTGATACTCTGCATAAGCTGCTTGAGTCGTGCCCGTTCTTCGCCGCTTTTGATTTTTGAGGAAACGCTGACTTTATCATCAAAAGGTATCAGCACGAGGTATCTGCCAGCAAAGGACAATTCACACGTCAGTCGCGGTCCTTTGGTAGAGATAGGCTCTTTCACAATCTGCACCAATACTTCCTGACCTAATGTGAGCGTGTTCTGTACGCTGCCTTCTTTGGGAATGATTGGCAGTTTGGATGCCTTGGTGATAGGGTAGAGGCGTTTCCTGTCGCTTTGCACCTGTTTCAGGTACTTTGCATAGGAGTTGAATTGGTTACCTAAATCAAGATAGTGCAGAAAGGCGTCGCGCTCAAATCCAACATCTACGAAACAGGCATTCAGCCCTGGCATCAGTTTCTTGACCTTTGCCACATAGATGTTTCCAACCGAAAACGTAGCCTGTCGTGGTTCGTTCTGGTATTCTACCAGATTCTTGTCCTCGAGCAGGGCAATCGATATGGCTTTCGCTTGGACATCAATGATTAGTTCGCTTGTCATTTTTTCTGTACTTAATAATTAGGTGATGTGTGTTGGGAATGGATGTTCCCAACGATTTCATTGAAAATGGGTGATGGACTATGGTGTGTTCAACAACACCCTTGCACCATCACCCATACTTCCATTGAGAAAGATTACTTGCTCTTATGTCTGTTCTTTCTCAGTCTCTTCTTACGCTTGTGCGTAGCCATCTTGTGTCCTTTTTTCTTTCTTCCGTTTGGCATAGCTGTTAATTTTAAATGGTTTATGATATTGATTTATATTTGTTCTGACAACGGTATTAGTCTTTCATCTGCTCAATAAATGACTTTGCGGGCTTGAATGCTGGCAGGTCATGTGCTGCGATGACAATCGTTGTGTTCTTGGAAATGTTTCGTGCAGTCTTTTCAGCACGGTGTTTTACGATAAAACTTCCAAATCCTCTCAGGTACACATTTTCTTTCTTGTCCAACAGGCTGTCCTTGATAGAATCCATGAAGCATTCTACTACAGCTGAAACATCTTTCTTTGCGATACCTGTGTTAGTTGAAATCTCGTTAATGATGTCTGCTTTTGTCATTTTCGTATTCTTTATTTGTTGTTATTTGATTTCTATAACTTTCTAACGGACTGCAAAGGTAGTGATTTTTAGTAAGATACGAAAATTTATTTGCCTTTTTTTGCAAAAATAGCTGATTTTCAGTCCGTTTTTCGAAAAAAACATATACCTTTGTGCACATATTTAATAAAAATTATGGGAATAGCAATAGGAATTGACGTGGGAATATCCACTACGAAAATCGTCGGATTGAAGGATGGAAAGATTATTTCACCTTTGCGTATCAAGGCTACAGATCCTGTGACATCTCTTTATGGTGCCTTTGGAAAATATCTGTACGACAACAAGATAGACCTTGCCGATGTGGAAAAAGTGATGCTGACGGGCGTGGGGTCTGCCTATATCGACAAACCTGTCTATGGATTAGCCACTGAGCACGCTGAAGAGTTTCTTGCTGATGGTTTGGGTGCACAGTATGAATCCAAGTTGAATCGGATGATTGTCGTCAGTATGGGAACAGGTACCTCGTTGGTGGAATACGACAACGGAAACATTCACCATATTGGTGGTATCGGTATTGGTGGAGGTACGCTGAACGGCCTTTCCCGTTTGTTGCTGAAGACAGATGATGTGAAGCAGATTGCATCTTTGGCCATGCAGGGCGACATCAAGCATATCAACCTGCTGATTGGCGATATTTCGGCAAAACCGCTTCCTGGGCTTCCGATGGATGCTACCGCATCGCTGTTTGCAGCAGCTCAAGCCAATGCGTCGCGTGAAGATATTGCATTGGGGCTGATATGTATGGTATTGCAAACAGTTGGTTCCGCAGCGATACTTTCATCTTTGAATAGTGGTATTACCGATTATGTGATGATTGGTAACCTGACGTTGCTTCCTCAGTGCAAATACATTTTCCCATTGATGGAACGCCTGTATCATGTGCGTTTCATCATTCCAAAGCATTCGGAGTTCTGTACGGCAATCGGCGCAGCGTTGTCTTATAACCGTTGAGCAGCGTTTACTTCTTCTTACAAAAACTCGTACCATCGAAACAATGGGTGCATATCTTGCACTTCGGCATTCCGATGCTTTCGATGAGTGTTTCCAGTTTAGCAAATTTCAAGGAGGTGAGTCCAAGACGTTTGGCGATTTCCTGTACCATTCGCTCGTATTCAGGCGAACCTGTCTTTGTGTATTTCTCCAGATTCTTGTTCTCGTCACCTTCAAAATCCTTGATGATTTGACGAGTAATCAGTTCCAGATCGCTCTTCGATGAGGTGAAGCCGATAAACGGACAACCATAAACCAATGGTGGACAGGAAATACGTACATGTACCTCTTTGGCTCCGTTGTCAAAAAACTCACGAACGTTATCTCTCAGCTGTGTGCCTCTTACAATACTGTCGTCGCAGAAAACGATACGGTTGTTTTTCAGAATGGCAGGATTGGGAATGAGTTTCATCTTCGCCACCAAATCACGACGAGTCTGTGTGCCAGGGGTAAATGAGCGTGGCCAAGTTGGCGTGTATTTTACAACAGCACGCTTGTAGGGTATCTTGTGACCGTCGCTGTAGCCTAATGCCATTCCTACTCCTGAGTCAGGAATACCACAAACAATATCAGCTTCCACATCGTCTTCCTTACCCATCATCTCACCGTTCCGCTCGCGCACCATCTCTGTGTTGATGCCTTCGTAGTCGGATGAAGGGAATCCGTAATAAACCCACAGGAACGAACAAATCTGCTGACAATCCTTTGCCTTCTGCAGTACCTCTATACCATCGGCACGCAGGCGGATGATTTCTCCAGGACCTACATCGCGTACAGCCTCAAAGCCCAGATTGGGGAACGCTGTGGTTTCAGAGGTGGCCGCATAGGATCCTTCTTTCTTACCAATCACAATCGGTGTGCGTCCCAGTAGATCACGGGCGGCGATGATGCCGTCTTCTGTCAGGATGAGCATCGAACAGGAACCTTCTATCTCGTTATATACATTATTGATACCATCGGTAAAGGTCTCGCCCATATTGATGAGCAGCGCTACCAACTCCGTCTGGTTGATGCGGTTGGCACTTTGCTCACTGAAATGCATGTGCTGGGCCAGTAGCTTATCGGCAATTTCGCGTTGGTTGTTGATTTTGGCAACGGTCACGACGGCATAGCGTCCTAAATGGGAGTTGACGATGATGGGCTGCGGATCGGTATCGCTGATGACACCTACACCACAATTACCTGCAAATTTCTCCAGTTCGTCTTCAAAACGTGAACGGAAGTAGTTGCGTTCCAAGCTGTGAATAGCCCTGTTGAAACCTTTTTCTTTGTCGAAAGTGACCAAACCAGCGCGTTTGGTGCCCAGATGAGAATTGTAGTCTGTTCCGTAAAACAAATCATTGATGCAATCTTTGACCGAAATAGTACCGAAAAAGCCACCCATGTTGATTATCCTTTAATGTTCCTATTGAATATTGTTCTGTCTCTGATAGGGCAGAATGAATAAATTCAGGTGCAAAGGTACAACACTTTCTTGAAACACTCGATATTTTTTTGTTTTTTTATTTGCCTTCATCATCACATTTTTTCGCAAACGGCTGATAAGCTATGCTTTTTTCTTCGATTGCTAATGGTTATTGCTTCATCGGGATTCGTCACACCGATAGATTTTTGTTCTATTTGCTTGCAATTTTAATTTTTATTTGTATCTTTGCCCCTGTAAAGGAAATAAGCGATATGACATCAGAGCATTTGTTTTTTATAACATTCTGTGTAGGCAACCTTTCTGAGGCTCTTCATAAGAGTGCATCACAGGTATATGACGTTCTGCGCTCTTCAGGAGTGCTGAATGATTATATTATACCATGCTACGACGTTCTGCATACATTCAGTAAGGAATATATAATAGAAGACCTTACAGAAGCATTAAGAGAGAGAGGAGCAATAGCATGAGACTATATCACGCATCTACACTGTGTATCGAAAAGCCTGATGTTCTTCATTCCAGAGACAAATTGGACTTTGGGAGAGGATTTTATTTGACGAGCATACGAGAACAGGCGATCCTTTATTCTGAACGATTCACCCGAAGAGGCAAAGACGCCTTCATCAACGAGTATGAGTTAGATGAGGAAACGCCAGGGTTTACCATTAAAGCGTTTGAAAGCTACGACGAAGAATGGCTTGACTATGTGACCCTCTGCCGTAGAGGAGATATATCTGCACCTAAATATGATGCAGTTTCTGGTGGCATAGCCAATGATAAGGTTTTCAATACAGTGGATCTTTATTTCGCAGGTCTTATTACGAAAGAGGAGGCATTAGGTCGACTGAAATTCGAAAAGCCCAATCATCAGTTGTGCATTTTGAATGGTGAGATGCTCGATAGCCATCTTCATTTTATAAAAGCAGAGAGGGTGTAATCATGGAGGCAAACAAGACGGTACTTCAAATGAAATATGCAAGGATAGTAAATCTCTTTGCCAAAGAAACTGGTTTAACACTGGAAGATGCACTATCCTTCTTCTACAACTCCACCACGTACGAACTCATAAGTGAGGGTGTTGCTGACCTCCATTGTCGTAGTGATGAATATCTGGCTGAAGAACTGATGCTTGAATTCAAAGAAAAAGGAAATAGCAAATAAGGTGGCTGCAGGAGTGTGAGGAGTTGTAACTCAGCTTTTTTGAAGTAGTTAAGACACAAGGGACAGGAACAACGATACTACGCTTCAACGTGAATCAGGGTTCTTGTCCCTTGTGATACCTAACAACACAATCGTCTTAAGCGTTTGAGGAGTGTTAGGCGGGTTTATAGCCATTCCCCATTTAACCATTGTTTCATCAGGAAACTCCTTCAGCCACTCATTGAGCGGTAATAGTTCATCCATTGTAATTGGGGACATTTCCGGCATGAAGAAAAAAACGATTACTCGGTTAAACGGTTTATACAGTTCTGCTTTTTTCCTAACTTCTTCCATCAGAACCCTCATCCTGTGATCTATAGTCGCATTTACAGAGACCGTGAATCCATGTACTTCTCCTCCCGTTTGGAAAGCATCTTCAATAACGTTGACATCAATTTCGACAATAGTCCTCTGATTATCTAAGATTTCCTGGACAAACTTTCTATTATTGTCACAATTATCTTGACTTTTACTTTTATTGGCGATAAGCGTAAAAAGTTGCTCTATTCGTTGTGTATCCATATATTTTTTCGATTACCTTTGATGTTATTTAGAACAGAATATGACTGAAGACGAAGGAGGTCTGGAACAGAATAGTTCTTGTGTGTGCAGAGATCGTGAACAGCATAGCAGACACCTATACCTTCGAACTGCGGTACATCAAGACAGCCTTCTGCCCAAGACCCTATGCTGCCATCATCCAAATGGTCGGGTCCTGGTTTCTCCCCAAAAATCGTATTACAGGAATGAATCTCCGAATCTTCAGTCCAAGCGATTGCATCAATCATCTGTGAGAAATTTGAACCGTAGTCATCATCGTCATCATAATGCAGAATCTCTGCATCTTCATCCACATCTAACCTACTTTCTACAACAACGTCCTCCCAACAAGTAACAGACAAAATAGGATTGTCTTTGAGAGAATCCAACAACTGCTTATGTTCACTGAACATCTTGCGCGACAGTTCCTGCAAATGAGCGTTCACCTTACGAAATAGCGCAACCTCTTGCTCTGTAACATGTAGGCGGAACATCTTATCCATAATGAAATGACGGTCTGAAAGCAGATCTTCCACTTGTTCCTGCAATTCTTTCGTCATCATCCATCCTTGATTATCTATTATGTGGAGTATCTTATCCTCCACAAATCGGAGAGTGGCTTTTAGCTCTATCCACTCCTTGTTGTCTTTTAATGTATCCATCGTTATCTGCTTATTAGTTATTTAAAATGCTCCATAAGATAAGTCCTACTATAATCAAAATCAAAAGTAGTAGAGTCCATCGTAGTATTTTATGATGCGAGCCAGCCCAGCGTGCGGCCCTAAACATCCAATGATTATCGTTCAAGGTTCCGTTTTCATCATATATTCCCATATCTAAAATGCCGTTTTATCCTGTTGGCTTTTCAGTTTTAGTAATTTCACGATGCAAAGAAAACAAAGATCTCCGCCAACTGGTGGCAGAGGTCTGAGAAATATACATATCAGGAAGTTTATTATTCAAGAGGGGTGTACTCTTTAACTATAAGATTCTGCATAATGAAGTTCTGACGTTCCATCGTATTATTTCCCATATAATACTTCAAAATTGTCTCTATTTGTTCGTCTTTGTCGATTTGTACCTGTTCTAATCTGATTTCAGGCCCGATAAAGGAGACAAACTCTTCTGGAGATATTTCGCCAAGTCCTTTAAATCTAGTTATTTCTGGTTCAGGCCCCAGTTCTGCAATCGCTTTTCGGCGTTCCTCTTCATTATAACAATACCTCGTAATATAGTCATTTCTGTTACCGTTTCTTAAATCTGCTTTCTCAATAATTTGACGATTCTTTATCTTTGTTCGACGGTTACGTACTCTATAGAGCGGGGTTTGCAGAATATATACATGGCCTTGTCTTACAAGTTCGGGATATATATGAAGGAAAAATGTGAGGACAAGCAGGCGAATATGCATTCCGTCATCATCCGCATCAGTAGCAATTATTATCTTGTTATATCTGAGTTTGTCAAGGCCTGACTCAATGTTTAGAGCTGCTTGTAACAAGCATATCTCCGCGTTTTTAAAAACTTGTGGCTTTGTTAGACCATACGTATTGGGAATTTTCCCTTTCAATGAAAATACAGCCTGCGTGTTCACGTTACGTATTTTTGTGATACTTCCACTTGCAGAAATGCCCTCTGTGATAAAGATACATGTCTCTTCCCTTTGTGGATTCTTAACATCGCAATAATGTATACGGCAATCGCGCAGTTTAGGATTATGAAGATTGGCTTTCTTTGTATGCTCACGGACTATTTTGGTAACACCCGCCATCTCCTTGTGTCTTCTTTCATTATCTTTTATCTTCTGTTCGATTATCCGTGCAATATCAGTGTGTTTACGTAGATAATTATCAACCTCTTTACCAACAAATTCACTAACGAACTTATTGATACTAATGCCATCTGGTGATATTGTATTTGAGCTCAACTTCCTTTTTGTTTGCGCATCAAATATTGGTTCCTCTATATTTATGGCAATTGCAGCCACGATACCTGCCCGTATATCAGCGAACTCATATCTTCCGAAATAATCTCTTATTGTACGAGCAATGCTCTCCTTAAATGCACTTTGGTGCATACCGCCATAATAGGTATATTGTCCATTGGCAAACGAAAAATATTCCTCATTGTCTTTGCATGTATGTGTAAACGCAATATCAATATCACTACCTTTTATATGGATTATTGGATAAAGGGCGTCTGAAGTCATCCTGTCTTGAAATATATCTTCCAACCCACGACGAGAAATGAATTGCTTTTCATTTAGCTTGATAGTGAGTCCGACATTCACGTATGAATACATTTGCATCATACTCTCCAAATAATCATCATGAAAACGGTAATTTATAAACTTTGTGTTGTCAGGTTCAAACATAATATATGTGCCGTTTTCTTCATTTGTCGGTTCTATGATATCGTTTTTTAAAATGCCTCTTTCAAAGACCGCCGTTCGTACTTTCCCATCTCGATAGCTACTTACAACAAATTGAGAACTCAATGCAGTAACAGCTTTGATACCAACGCCATTCATTCCAATAGAATTCTTAAATACCTTCTTAGTCTTGTCTAACCCAAACTTTGCACTAGTTTTCGGTTCACTTACGCACTCAATGAGTTTTCCTTGTGGTATTCCTCTTCCATAGTCTCGAACAGAAATACGTTTACCATCTTCAACATTTACTTCTATCCTACTGCCTGCATTCATTTTGAATTCGTCAATAGAATTATCCATCACTTCCTTTAATAAGATATAGATGCCATCGTCAATCGATGAACCATCACCCAATGTTCCTATGTACATTCCTGGGCGATGACGGATATGCTCAAGCCCTGATAATGTCCGAATATTGCTGTCATTGTAATCCTGCTGCATAATATTCTTATTAGTTATTGACTATTTGAATTGATGGTGCAAAGAAAACAAAGACCTCCGCCAGCTGGTGGCAGAGGTCTGAGAAAAATGAAAGTATTATAAAAAAATACTATTACGCTGAGCGGAATACTTTGTTATTTCTTGCGATGTGACTTGATGAAATTAGGATGTTTCTCCAGAAAGTGATGGTATGCATTAGTTATTTGATTATACCATTCTTCTGCCCCTAGTCTTGCACTCAAATGCCAATTATTGATCGCAATATTGTTATTCTCTTCATCAAAATAAATCCAATTGTTATCTTGTTTGTTCAAACCGGGATAACATTCTTTTTTCAGGAAGTTTAGCAATAAATTACCGCTTTCCTCTACGTTTTCTGAATAACCACAACAAACAATGATGTCAGCGTCTAAATTAAGAATTTGCTCTTTAAGATATCTGCTATCTCGTTCAATATAGTACTTTAGGGTATGATTTGAGACCGAACTTACACCAGCTTCTTTCTTTGCGTTAATCCTTGCGATTGGAAATGAATTATATAGTTCAATAGCTTGTTCGTTGGTGAATTTGTAATCTGCTTTATATCCAGGTCTTGTATTAACTAATCCATACAACTGATACATCAGATTACGAAAGAAAGCATACGACAGATTCCCAGTTTCTCCTCTTACATCCCAAGCATCATATCCTCCTGCATTTTGGTCTTTTGTCAAAAATAAAAAACGCAAAGGAGCTTCGTTCCACATTTTATTTTCCTGGTCTTCATCCGAAAAACGTTCAGTGCCATAATCAAATTCCTCTATTTTCCCACGATACATTATTCCATCGTCGGCAAAGTTTGTTTCACCATTTTTTTCATTATTTTTTCGCCATTCATTGAGAATGCGTTCGTTTTCTGCTACATAATCTTTCATAATACAATTATTTTAATCAATTTTTTCCAAATCCAAATATCTTGAAGTAAAAGCACCTGCATTCTTTACGTCAACACCATATTTGGCTTTGAATGCGTTAATTACAAGCTGTTGTCCCTTTCCGTCGCTCAATAAAGAGAACAAGTTAGCTTTTTGGTGGAATGCCACTTCAACAGACATTCCTTTTT
>Ga0310691_10002371_pt1 | contig 25310 bp, 20 predicted proteins | sample 176DNAGHGlowgp2_FD_203887 | JGI IMG/M metagenome (GOLD analysis project Ga0310691, IMG submission 203887) | Sheep rumen microbial communities from Palmerston North, Manawatu-Wanganui, New Zealand - 1766 DNA GHGlow gp2 (v2) (version 2) | ecosystem: Host-associated > Mammals > Digestive system >...
AAGCTTTGATGAATTCATCCGGATCCTTATAAGGCCTTAGGTCTATGCTCTGAACGTTCAGATTCTGCGCTTTCAGTATAGGTATCGCTCGAAGAGCCGCTTTAACGCCCGCCCCGTCACTGTCAAAGGTCATATATACAGTATCACACCTAGACTTAAGCATCTTAGCATGAGACGTGGTAAATGCTGTGCCAAGCGCAGCTACAGCCATATCAAAGCCAGCCTGATGAAGCGCTATAACATCCATATAGCCCTCACAGATGATCATGTACTTCGCTCTGGTTCTCCTCGCAATATTCATGCCGTAAAGGACATTGCTCTTATGGAATATATCCGTCTCTGGAGAATTAAGATACTTAGGTTCGCCCTTTCCCATGATCCTTCCGCCAAATGCTATGACCTTCTTTTCGTTATCGATGATAGGGAACATAACACGATTCCTGAATTTATCGATAACTCCACGCTCGTTATATATGAACAATCCTGACTTCGAAAGAATATCATCACCATAGCCTTTATTCTTAAGCCACTTATATAATGCATCATATGAATCGGGAGCAAAACCAAGGCCAAAATCCTTAATAGTCTGCATGCTCAATCCGCGGCTTGTAAAGTAATCAAGACCAGGCTTACCTGCATCTGAGTGTAAAAGCTTAAAATAAAAGGTTGCAGCGTCTGTATTAACCGCCTTAAGCTTCTTACCAGAGTCGATCTTTTCCTTTTCTTCAGCAGAATACTGTGGTTTAGGAAGCTTATATCCAACCATATCAGCAAGTCTCTCGATAGCCTCAGGATACTTGATATTCTCATAATTCTTGATGAATGTAATTGCATTACCGCCAGTCTGACAGGCAAAGCAATTGAATATCTGAAGTCTTCTCGACACACTCATAGAAGGATTCTTATCCGAATGAAAAGGGCATATTCCCTTATAATCGGAACCCTGTGGCTTAAGCGAAACATACTTTTGGACTACATCAACTATATCAGCATGGGCAAGGAGATCATTGATTACATCTTCTTCGTAATACATCTAGTTCACCTTCCATGAATATGGCACGAACAACTCTTCAAACTTCAGTATGCTATACTGATCGGTCATACCGGCAATATAATCGCATACGATACGCTCCTTAGGATGATTCTTCATAAGAGCCCTGAAGTTTTCAGGCAATTCATCCATATGTTCTATGTAATATTCATACAGTTCAACAAGCATGATCTTGGCTTTACGCTCTTCGCTTTTCGCTCTGGGATTAGTATAGAGATTGTCAAACATATACTTCCTAAGATCAGTCATAGCCTGATATGTCGCATCTGTCATAGCAACCTTATCTGTGTCGATGCTGTTATATATAACATCGTTGATAAGCGTATTAAGACGCGCTTTGGTATCTCTTCCGAGATACTCTGCTATAGACTTAGGAATATCATCTTCCTTAAGAATTCCCGCTCTTATAGCATCATCCATATCGTGATGAATATAAGCAATCTTATCAGAAAGCCTGACAACTGCACCCTCAAGTGTAGAAGGATTGCCACTCGTCTCATGATTAAGGATACCGTCTCTGACCTCATAAGTAAGATTAAGTCCAAGACCATCCTTCTCAAGATAGTCAACAACTCTAAGACTCTGCTGTGAATGAACAAATCCGAGAGAACACACACTGTCCAAGGCACGTTCACCTGCATGCCCAAAAGGCGTATGCCCAAGATCGTGTCCTAAGGCAATCGCTTCCGTAAGATCTTCGTTAAGAGCAAGTGCTCTGGCAATACTTCTTGATATCTGGCTAACTTCAAGAGTATGTGTCAGTCTTGTTCTGTAGTGATCTCCCTCAGGCGCAAGAAAAACCTGTGTCTTATGCTTCAGTCTTCTAAAAGCCTTACAGTGCAGGATCCTGTCCTTATCACGCTGATATTCAGTTCTTGTCAGTGAAGGCTCCTCGCTGACTTTACGTCCTTTGGTCTTAGTACTGAAACTTGCATAAGGACTGAGAATCAGTTTTTCCTTCTCTTCTAGTCTTTGTCTGATATCCGCCAAAATACATACCTCTTATTCAGACCTCTCAAAATGGTCTCTATTTAGATATTCAACTAAAGCGCCTTATTTCCTTTTTTTACTTGACAAATATTTGAAAAATGTATACTATTATCTATGAATGGTGGCGGTTTATGACTGTACCGATCCTCTCATTCACACGTATTAACGTAATTTTTTTATAAATAGGAGATGATGAATAATTGGACCCCAGTCAGGTTATAATGCTGATCGTGCTTATTATTCTCCTTTTACTCTCTGCGTTCTTTTCATCTGCAGAGACCGCTTTAGTGTCTGTTAATCAGATCACTCTCATATCGCTTAAGGAATCCGGCAACAAGAAAGCCGATACCGCGATAAAGTGTAAGGAGAATACCCCTAAGATGCTAAGTGCAATTCTTATCGGTAACAATATCGTCAACATAAGCGCATCAGCTTTAGCGACTATGTTTGCCATCAGCTTTACCGACGACCAATCCTATGTAGGATTAGCAACCGGCATCTTGACTCTTCTCGTGTTGATACTCGGTGAGATCACACCTAAATCCTATGCAACCAACAAAAGCGTAAGATTAGCTTTATTATATGCGCCGATTATAAGCTTTTTGATGTTTATATTCACACCGGTCATCATAATAATCAATCAGATCTCAGGATTTCTTTTAAAGCTCATAGGTGGTGACCTTGAAGATAAGTCAGAGACCTACACCGAAGATGAGATAAGAACTATCGTATCTGTAGGACATGAAGAGGGCGTCATAGAAAGCGAAGAAAAGGCAATAATCAACAACTTATTTGATTTTGGTGACAGTGTTGCGAAGGACGTTATGATTCCGAGAATAGACATAACTTGTGTGCCTGATGACATAACATTTTCCGAGCTTGTACATATCTTCAACAAGGATAAGTACACAAGAATCCCTGTATATAAGGATTCGAGCGACGATATCATAGGCATAATCAACGTTAAGGATCTTCTTCTCTACTTCGACCCTACGAACAAGAAAGAAAATTTCAACATACACGATGTCATGCGTGAACCATACTACACTTTCGAGTATAAAAAGGTATCAGAGCTCATGAACGAGATGCGTGCACAGTCGATCAGTCTTGCTATTGTTGTAGACGAATACAGCCAGACAGTCGGCATGATCACACTTGAAGATCTTCTCGAAGAGATTGTCGGTGAAATCAGAGATGAATATGACGAAGATGAAAAAGAAACATTTAAACAAGTAGATGAACATACATTCATCATGGATGGTACTACTAAGCTTGATTTTATCAATGATACCTTGGGATTATCGCTCTATTCGGAAGAATATGATTCCATAGCCGGTCTTATCATTGAAAAGCTTGATGATCTGCCTGACGTGAACGACACAGTTATCGTTGACGGCATATCATTACATGTAAAGGCTATGGAGAAAAATCGTATAGAAACAGTCGAGATTAAGATACTAAACAATATGGAGGAAAAAATCATATGTTAAAGGAATTCAAGAAATTCATTATGCGTGGTAACGTTATGGATATGGCAGTCGGTGTTATCATCGGTGCTGCATTCGGTAATATCGTAACTGCTCTTACAAACAGCTTTATTAACCCACTCATCGCCGTTGCAACAGGTGGAGCTGAGAAGGACGAGAACGGTGTTATGCAGGTTGTAGGTGGAAAGTTCACTGTATCAGGTGTTGATTTTGATTATGGTTCATTCTTATCAGCGGTTATCAACTTCATTATCATCGCACTTATCCTTTTCATCATGATCAAGGCTGTAAACAAGGCTATGGATCTCGGAAAGAAGCCTGAACCAAAGGCTGCTCCTACAGAGAAGGATTGCCCATACTGCATGTCTAAGATATCTATCAAGGCTAAGAAGTGCCCATTCTGTACATCAGATATAGAGAAGTAATTCAAGGGGCTGTAAAAAACTATCACTAGGACACGTCAAGATTTCTATACTTTTGCAGGCGGCTTATTTGCAAGTGCTCCGCGAAAACTCGCCGCTATCGCGGCTCAAACAGTTCGCCCGCACTTGCGCCAGCCTGCAAAAGTATGACGAAATCTTGCGAATCGTCCCCGTGATAGTTTTTTACAGCCCTTCATATTGGCTAACATCCTTCCTACACTTTGCTATGAGGAAGGGGTCTTCTCCAACTGAAATAAACCGGTAATCGTGTATGAACACGAGTTACCGGTTTTTTTCTTGTAAAGCCAGAATCAGCTTTTGGCTATTATCTTCCTGTCATATATATAATATGTATAAGGTATCTCTCCTTCTACTCTCTGACTGTCAACAACCTCGAATTCTCTCTCGAATTCAGGGAAGAATCGATCACCATCAGGTATCTCAAGATCTACTACAGTGAGATATATTCTGTCTACAAAAGGCATAAAGTCTTTATATACACTTGCACCGCCAGCAACATATATATTCTTATCACAGCCTCTTAAGTACTCCAAAGCTTCAAAAGGTGTCGATACAGTATGACAATTCTCGGTTTCTACCTTCTTACTTCTAGAGATAAGAACCGTATTGCGATTTGGAAGTGGATGACCTATCTCATCATAAGACTTTCTTCCCATAATGATCACATTACCGGTAGTAAGCTCCTTAAAGCGCTTCTGTTCTCCTTTTATTCTCCACGGAATCATACCATTACGGCCTATGACTCTGTTTTTAGACATAGCAACTATAGCGCTAATCATAAGCTGAGTTCCTCCACGATTTTCTTAAAGTTCATGCCATGAGAAGCTTTGATAAGAATTATATCTCCCTTCATAAGGACCTTATCTTTCTCTTCAAGGAAAGAATCAACATCCTTATATTCATATACCTGAATCTTATCGCTAGAATCAATAGCAGAAGCTATATTCTTAGAAAGCGAACCTATGCAGACAACAACATCTATCTTCTTTCTGTTGATGTGCTCACCTATAGACTTGTGATATGCTGCTTCTTCACTTCCAAGCTCGAACATATCTCCAAGAACAGCAACTCTTCTTCCATCGCCCTTATCAGCCTTAGAAAGAACATCTATAGCCGCCTTCATAGAAACAGGATTTGCGTTATAGCAATCATCTATAAGAACATACTTATCAGTCTTGATTATATTATTGCGTCCACCGACAGCCTTGAGATTCATGATGCCTGCAAGTATATCCTTCTCTTCTATTCCGAGAATACATCCTACAGCAATACCAGCCAAAGCGTTATAAACCATATGCATACCAGGAAGAGGCACACATACCTTTTTCAGCATCTTATCGCCAACATATGCATCAAACATAATTCCTGATATACCATTATCGACTATATTATCCGCATGAACATAAGAATCCTTGTTCTCAATACCGTAGAATACAGGCGCGTTAAATGTTACGCCAGAGAGCATATCATCGTCTTTGTTGAGGATCACCTTAGTATCAGCATTTGCAAAATCGAAGATCTCAGTCTTGGCTTTAAGAACACCTGCTCTGTCGCCGAGAGTCTCAAGATGGCAATAGCCTATGTTAGTTATGATACATATATCAGGCCTTGCTATATCAGCAAGAAGATGCATCTCGCCAAAATCACTGATACCCATCTCAAGTACTACAACCTGCTCATCTTCTACCTGAAGAAGAGTAAGAGGAAGACCAAGCTCGTTGTTAAAGTTACCTATAGTCTTGTAAGTCTTGAACTTAGTAGCACATACTGAAGCTACAAGTTCCTTGGTGCTTGTCTTGCCGACACTGCCTGTTATACCGATAACCTTGAAGTTCTTCTTCATACGGTAATACTTAGCTATATCCTGAAGAGCACGAGGTGAACTCTCAACCTTGATATAAGGCACATCAGCGCTTAAATCCTGCTCAGATATAACCACCTTGGCACCTGCCTTAACAGCTGACTCAGCATATATATGTCCATCTGTATTCTCGCCCTTAATAGCCACAAACACGTAATTACTCTTAACGATACGACTATCTATAACAACACCATCAATCTTCTCTTCAAGAAGGCTCTCACTGCCGCAGAATGTACCGTTACAGGCAGTAACCAGTTCCTTAATACTCAAATCCTTCATAAAAACACCTCATATAATCATCAAATGTACTTATTCATCGATACTTCTATCAACTCTTCGCAAAGCTCGTTATAATCCTTACCTAATACAGAAGCCTCCTGTGGAAGCAAAGATGTAGGAGTCATACCCGGAAGAGTATTGACTTCAAGGCAATATATCTCTTCCTTATCAGTCATAAGGAAGTCAATTCTTGCATAGCTTGAAAGCTCAAGTGCATCATAAGCCTTCTCAGCAACAGCCTGCATCCTCTTAGTAGCCTCATCGGATATAAGAGCCGGACATGTATCCTTAGTCATACCAGGGATATACTTGTTCTTATAATCATAAAAGCCTGTAATAGGTGCAATCTCTATGATTGGAAGCGCCTTACCGTCTATAAGACCAATAGAGAATTCTCTTCCCTTTACATATTCTTCTACAAGTATCTCATCCTCAAGATCAAAAGCAATCTCAAGACCTTTCTCATATTCTTCCTCGTTGTTACAGATACTTACACCTACGCTCGAACCACCACAACATGGCTTAACAACAACAGGGAATTCAAGACCATCTCTAAGTCCTTTGTTCGAATCGCTCTTTACAAGAAGAATACCCTTAGGCATCTGAACGCCATAAGACTTAAGAACACTCTTCGTTATAGCCTTATTCATGGATATAGCACTTCCTAAGTAACCGCTTCCTGTATACTTAAAGCCAAGAAGATCAAATGTTGCCTGAATCTTACCATCCTCACCATTAGAACCATGCAAAGCCATAAATACTATATCTGCTTCACGACAGAGCTTGATAACATTCGGGCCAAAGAAAGACTTGCTGCCCTTCTTACGAAGCTCAAGCGCAGTCTTAACTGTAGGAGAAAAAGACTTAAGAATCTCAGCTTCCTTATCAACATCCTGCTTGTTTTTAAAAAAATCAGCATACTTCGAATCTTCTACACCAAAGAATACATCCAAAAGTCTAGCATCATGACCATTCGAAAGCAAAGCCTTACAAACACCAGTTCCTGTAACCAAAGAGATATCTCTTTCGGTACTTGTACCACCACATAATACAACTATCTTCATAACTACTTCCTTTTATTCTTAATCACACCAAAAGGCACACTAATAGTGTACCTTTAGGATATAGATAACATTATATTTATTTGTGAATTCTAAGCCACTCTGTATATGCAAGAAGGAATGGACCAACTCCCTTAGCATCATCCTCTACGATAGGCTCTGACATATAATAAGCAAATGTACCATCTCTTCTCTGCTTTCCGCCAAGACCGCTCACGAGACAGATACCGCCAAGGTGCATGTTACCTTCTTCTGTATGAAGGTACTTATCACAGATACCAGTCATAGACTTATCAGCATACTGGGTATATTCCTTAGGAAGGAATCCGAATCTTACGCCCTTATATATAGCATAAGCCATGATCGCACTTCCGCTGGTTTCAAGATAATTCTTATCAAGACCACCAAAGTTAACTACATCATACCACATACCAGATTCATCCTGATACTTAAGCATGGTGTCAACCAACTCAACAAATGCCTTCTTAAGCATCTCATAATCAGCTTTATGAGTTTCATCATTCTCATCAGCCTTATCCATAGTATCCAGAAGAGCCATAGCAAACCAACCCATAGCGCGAAGCCATATAAGCTGTGAAAGACCGGTAACAGGATCTGCCCAGTACATCTTCTTACTTGTATCGATAGCATGATAATAAAGACCTGTGTTAAGATCCTTCATATTACCGATAACAAAAGAAAACTGCTTATAGATATCTGCATAATTCTTCTTGTTATTATATCTCGTCTCATATTCCATATAGAATGGCTGACCCATATACAAACCATCGAGCCATACCTGATTCGGATATATATCCTTATGCCAGAAAGAACCCTGTTTAGTTCTTGGCATCTTCTCAATCTGGCTGTAGATAAGATCTATAGCCTTACGATACTTCTCCTTACCTGTAAGGTCATATAACTCAAAAAGAGTCTTACCTGCGTTAACATTGTCTATATTAAGCTCATTAATATCGTAACCTGCGATATCACCATCTTCTGAAACTCTTACATCGATGAAGGCATCTGCAAAATCAAGATACTTCTTATCCCCGGTGATATGATACATCTCTATAACAGCCTTGATCATAACACCATCAATATAATTCCACGACAACTCCTTATGACCGGCTCTGATCTTCTCAATATTCCACAATGGTTCATAAGGTGTGCTCTTATCGAGCAATTCATCAATATACTTTCTGATTATCTCCATGCAAATAACCTCCATGCACAATTATCTAACATAAGTATAACATAAAAGCCCCTAATAATCAATTATTTTTTGTAATCCGAGAGGTTTGGATCATCCATAATTCTTTTCACAAATCTCGAATATCTCTTCCTCACTTTATCGTACGTATCATCCTGTTCTTCTGCTATACTTCTTAGTGTCTCACCATCAAATATGTGTCTGTACGCCACATCAGACCCACTCCCTTCGATACTCTTCACATAGCTTTGGATATTCTTGTTGTACACTGTTTCAAATGTTTCGTCATCATAAGCATCCTCGGCACACACAAGGCAATTTTCCTTAAGCTTCTCTATTATTTCCTTTTCTGTTTTGCGCTTATTAAGAAGTCTTATATAACGACAACGAGCTGCCTTAATGATCAGCCATTTAATGTGTTCATCCTCATAATCATCATATCGTGTGTGATTCCTTTTTAGTATATCCCGAATAACATCATGCAATATATCTTCTGCTTTTATCAAATCGTGATAAAACCTTTTTCTAATCTCTTTCAGTAGTTCATCATAATTGGCCACAACATAATCAACGACCCTGCCCATGTAACGTCCTCCTTTTTATGCCGCTAATATATAAATGTCATTACACATAAAAAAGGGGACAAAAAAAGACAGGAAATATCTACTTTTTACTTAAAAAAGCAAACATTTCCCGTCTTATAACTTAATTATCTAATGATGATAGTCCTTAAGCCTATCTTTATAGGTCGAAACAAGCATAGATATCCGCTTGTAATCTTTTTCTTTGATTCTGTCCTTATACTCTTCACACTTTAATTCAAGCTCCTTAAGAGCATTAAGAGCATTGTCCTTATAATTATTCTCAAGATTGGATTTCATAAGGACATAAAGTTCGTCTAATTCTTCAACCAGCGGATCCTTCTTGCCAAAAATCATAGCATATACCTGCCTTACTTAAAAAGACCTTTTTTCTTCTTAGTATTCTCTTCAACCTGTGATGTTCCACCATTCATAGCCTTATCGAATTCAACAAGTGCATCCTTTTGTTCCTTGGTTAGCTTCTCAGGTACAACAACTCTAAGTGTCACGTACTGATCACCTCTAACCTGAGGATTCTTGTAGTAAGGAACACCCTTACCGCGAAGTCTAAGCTTTGTATTAGGCTGTGTTCCAGGCTTTACATCATAGTCCACATATCCATCTATAGTCTGAATCTTAATTGTCGCACCCAAAGCTGCTGTAGCAAAGCTTATAGGAACTGTAGAGAATATATTAAGATCTTCTCTTTCGAACACTGGATGACTCGAAACATTGACAACAACATAAAGATCACCTCTTGGTCCGCCATTACCGCCCGGTTCACCAAGACCACCTATAGCGACCTTATTGCCTGAATCAACACCTGCAGGTATCTTAACTGCAATCTTCTTGCGAACAGTCTGATAACCTGTACCATAGCAAGATGCACACTTCTCCTTATAGTACGAACCTGCTCCCTTACACTGAGAACACTGCTCGTTGCTCTCCATGATACCAAAAAGAGTTCTCTTCTGAATACGTATATGACCGGTTCCGTTACACTTAGTACAGGTTGTCTTAGCTGAACCCGGCTTTCCGCCTGTTCCATGACAAGTTGAACACTCTTCCTTAACGTTGACCTCGATTTCTTTTTCAACGCCCTTCATGGCTTCATCAAAGGTTATCCTGATGCTGGTCTGTATGTTAGCACCCTTATATGGTGCTGTCGAAGAATAACTTCTTCTTGAACTTCCACCAAAGAAATCGCCGAACATACCTCCGAACATAGACATGATATCATCCATATCGAAATCCTGAGGTCCGCCATATCCACCCTGCGAAGGATCGAATGCGGCATGTCCAAATTGATCGTATCTCTTACGCTTTTCAGGATCACTTAAGACTGCATAAGCTTCCGAAGCTTCCTTGAACTTTGCCTCCGCATCCTTATCACCCGGATTTGCATCCGGATGATACTTCTTAGCAAGAACTCTGTATGCTTTTTTCAATGCGGTATCATCAGCGTCTTTGGAGACTCCAAGAACCTCATAATAATCTCTTTTATCTGCCATAATCAGTGTCTCTTTTCTACATTAAACTTCTCTATAATCAGCATCGATAACATCATCATCCTTAGATGAAGAACCCTGACTAGCTGACTGTCCCATATCAGGACCCATACCTGATGCATCAGCACCTGCAGTACCTGCAGCGCCTGAATTCTCATAGAGCTTTGCAAAGAGAGCCTGAGCGCTCTTCATAAGCTTTTCTCTACCTTCCTTCAAAGCGTCGATCTGTGTATCAGATACATTATCAGGACTTACGCTGTCAACAAGTGACTTAAGTTCGTTAAGATCAGCCTCAACCTGTGACTTCAAAGAAGCATCAAGCTTATCGCCTACTTCATCCAAAGCCTTCTGTGTCTGGAATACAGCATTGTCAGCCTCGTTACGTGCATCTATGCCTTCCTTACGCTTCTTATCCTGAGCCTCATATTCAGCAGCTTCCTTAACAGCCCTGTTGATCTCATCATCACTCATGTTAGTACCAGCTGTGATAGTGATATGCTGCTCCTTACCTGTGCCAAGATCCTTAGCAGATACATTTACGATACCATTAGCATCGATATCAAATGTAACTTCGATCTGTGGGATACCTCTTCCTGCTGGAGGGATACCATCAAGTCTGAACTGTCCGAGTGACTTGTTGTCTCTTGCAAACTGTCTCTCACCCTGAAGAACATTGATCTCAACAGATGTCTGATTATCAGCTGCTGTAGAGAATATCTGACTCTTCTTTGTAGGAATAGTTGTATTACGCTCGATAAGTCTTGTAGCTATACCACCCTGTGTCTCGATAGCAAGTGAAAGTGGTGTAACATCAAGAAGAAGGATATCACCGGCACCTGCATCGCCTGCAAGCTTACCACCCTGGATAGAAGCGCCAAGAGCAACGCACTCATCTGGGTTAAGGGCCTTGCTTGGCTCCTTGCCTGTAAGCTGCTTAACCTTATCCTGAACAGCTGGAATACGTGTAGAACCACCTACTAAGAGAACCTTAGTAAGGTCTGCTGCTGTGATACCTGCATCCTTAAGAGCATTCTGAACAGGGATAACTGTTCTCTCAACAAGATCATGTGTAAGCTCGTTGAACTTAGTTCTAGTGAGCGACATCTCGATATGCTTTGGAGCACCATCAACAAGAGCTATGAACGGAATGTTGATATCGTAGTTAGTAGCCTGAGAAAGTGACTTCTTCGCCTTCTCAGCCTCATCCTTAATTCTCTGCATAGCATTTACATCGTTAGAGAGGTCAAGACCTTCCTTCTTCTTGAATTCATCAACGATATAATCCATGATCTTCTTATCGAAGTCATCACCACCAAGTCTGTTATCACCACTTGTAGCAAGAACTTCGATAACACCGTCACCGATTTCGATAACAGATACATCGAATGTACCACCACCAAGGTCATATACCATGATCTTCTGCTCATGATCATTATCAAGTCCGTAAGCAAGAGCAGCTGCTGTAGGCTCGTTGATGATTCTCTTTACATCAAGACCTGCAATCTTACCTGCATCCTGTGTAGCCTGCTTCTGTGAGTTGTTGAAGTAAGCAGGAACAGTGATAACAGCCTCTGTTACCTTCTCGCCAAGATAAGCCTCTGCATCAGCCTTAAGCTTCTGAAGAATCATAGCTGAGATCTCCTGTGGAGAATACTTCTTGTTATCGATAGTAACCCTGTAATCAGAACCCATCTCACGCTTGATAGAAGAGATAGTACGTCCAGGGTTTGTAACAGCCTGACGCTTTGCGAGCTCACCTACAAGTCTCTCGTCTGAATCCTTCTTGAAAGCAACAACAGAAGGGGTAGTTCTAAAGCCTTCAGCGTTAGCGATAACGACAGGCTCGCCACCTTCCATAACAGCAACACACGAATTAGTAGTACCTAAATCAATACCAATAATCTTTCCCATTGTAATAATCCTCCATTATATATTAATTAACAACTTTTACCATACTGTGACGCAATACTGTGTCCTTATACATGTAACCCTTCTGGAATTCATCAACGATAATATTCGCCTCCTTCTCAGGATCCTCCTCATGCATGACCGCATTGTGGAAGTTTGGATCAAATTCCTTATTAAGAGCTTCGATCTTAACTACGCCCAAGCCCTCAAACAGATTCACCATCTGCTTATAGGTCTTATCCATACCAACCACGAAGCCATCCTCAACCTGCTCAGGCTTAACAGTATCAAAACCTCTCTCGAAGTTATCGATAACAGGAAGAAGCTTCTCAAGCACCTCCTTCTTGCCCATCTCATAAAGACCAGCTTTTTCCTTCTCTGTACGCTTCTTATAATTATCAAATTCAGCAAGAAGTCTCTTATACTTGTCAGTCAGTTCTTCGATCTGGATATCCTTCTTATCCTTCTTTTTCTCAGTTTCAACTTCAGTTTCAGCTTCAGTTTCAGCAGCTTCATCTTTGCTTACTTCTTCATCAACTTCCTCTAAGATTTCTTCTTTCTGAGGATTTTCTTCCTGAAGATTCTCTTCGTTCTTCAACTCATATACCGCCTTTCTATTCTTTTCTAAATGTATCGTCTAGCTGTCGCTTTATCATCTTGATGTTATCCACGACCTTCTCATAATCCATCCTTTTCGGTCCTACGATACCTATAGTACCTCTTACTCCATCCTCAAATTCATACGTAGCAGTAACCACACTGCAGTCCTTCATAGAACTTATCGGAGTTTCGTTGCCTATATAGACCTTAATTCCGGCATCCGCATCATCCTCGGTAAGCAGAAGGTCAAGCCCTTCCTTTGCTTCAAATGTCGAGATGATCTCGCTTGCCTTCGACTTATCGCTAAGTTCCGGATACTTGAAGATGTTGTTGGCACCGCTTGTGTATATCTCAACATCCTCATCCGGTGCACAAAGCTCACATATCGATATAAGAATATCGTTCATAAGCTTCTTAATATCTTCATCATCAGGACTGATCTGACTATTCAGCTTAGACAAAGTCGATATGCTGATTTCTTCAGCATCCTTACCTGCCATAACAGTGTTAAGAGATACATTGATCGTAAGAAGTAACTTATCATCAGGTGTAGCCTTAACCTTCAGAACCTTGTTTCTGATATTATTGCCTTCCATGACCATAACAAGCAAAAGTGAATGATCATCAACCTTGGATACCTGCATGAACTTGATGCGGTTCTGGCTGTAACGTGGCTTACTTACTAAAGAAGCATAGTTAGTATTATCCGCAAGAAGCTTTGCAACATTCTGCAAAAGCGTATCGACCTTATCCACTTTTTCAATCAGAAATTCCTCCTTACGATTAAGACTTTCTTCTCTTTTCTCAAGCTCATCAAGCTTTTCGTTCATGAGATTATCAACATAAAGTCTGTAACCCTTATCTGAAGGAATACGTCCTGCTGAAGTATGAGGCTGAATGATATAGCCCAACTCCTCAAGATCCGACATCTCGTTACGAATAGTCGCAGAACTAAGATTCAAATCCGTATACTTCGATATGGTTCTTGATCCTACAGGCTCACCTGTCTCAAGATAATTCTTGATAACAGCAGTCAGGATCTTAAGTTTTCTCTCATCTAAGTCCATCCATTCACTTCCTTTTAGGTTGTTAGCACTCAGGTTATAAGAGTGCTAACACTTAACTATAATTAAAATATCACTTATACTAGCATTTGTCAAGGGTAAATTTAGAAAAAATCTCGAAATTTCGAAATTTCGGTGCACCACAATACAAACTCCCTTTCCGAATCTGTGCGCATACTCGCGGAGCGTTTATTTTAGTCGGAGAACGGACCCCGACCACAATAAAAAAGCCATAAAAAATCACAGGAACATTTTATCCATATGATTTTTTACAGCAAAACATCTAATTACATGATTTATAATTCTTATTCAGCAAATAAGACACAATATGCAGTCCTATTCCAATAATAAAAAACCATACATACTTATCTGTTAATCTAGTATAAGATAACACTTCTGTCGAATAAATCTTCAATGCAGCCATCACTTTGTTATCCACATAGATAGTCATATTGTAGACGATGAACAGTACATGTATAAGCACTGTATGTATGATATTCTTCGTGAGCATAACGCAAAGATACAAAAAACCAGTCACAAATATGATAATTATGTAAAACCTTATACATTCGCATAATACATTCTCTTTTATCTCTTTTTCATAATTCCTTACCATGTAATTAAGTAAGATACAATGCGGAATAAGCATGACCATCTCTATAAGCTCATATACGATCATAATCTTAAGATTACTGTTCTTATATCTTAAGAGTATCTCATTGCCCATAGATTCAGTCTGTTCACCCAAAACAGCATATACAACTACAAATGCTGTTGCCATCACTATCCACACAGTGACAGGTATTATATTGTTAGTACATGTAAGTCCATCAAATGACTTATACCAGTAATTATATATATCCTGATATATGTTTGATACCACAAAAGCCACAAATATCAGCACAAACCACAATACATCTTTTTTTAATCTTGCTTTAAGACACATAAGAATCCTTCTTCTAAGAGTGCACTTCCGCTCTTCTCACCGCCTGGTTCTGCCTTACTTTTTAGCTTATCAAGCGTATCATTAAAAAGTATCTTACCATCGTTGATAACCATAACCTTATCACAGACATCCTCAACATCAGATACGATGTGCGTAGAAATTATCACTATTCGATCCTTAGGTATGTTCTTGATGATATCCTTAAATCTAGCTCTCTCAACTGGATCAAGACCAGCAGTCGGTTCATCGAATATTATTATCCTTGGATTGCCAAGAAGTGCCTGAGCTATACCAAGCCTTCTTACCATACCACCAGACAAAGTTTTCACTTTATCGTTGATTCGATCAGAAAGATTAACTTTCTCAAGACACTCTTCCACATCGACTTTAGCTTCATCTTCTTTCATACCCTTTAAGGCTGCAAGATACATAAGAGAATCCCTTACTTTCATATCCTTAAAGAGGCCAAAACTCTGCGGTAGATAACCGGATGAGTTAATATATTCTCTATCAGTTACATGAAGTTTCTCATCAAGAACTATATCACCACAATCCTTTTTTAAATTATAGATACCTGTAAGGCACCTTATAAGAGTAGTCTTTCCAGCACCGTTAGGACCAAGAAAACCATATACACCATTATCAAGTTCTATATCAATCCCCTTCAGGATCTTTTTGCCACCTATCATATACTTTAGTTGTGTAATATTCAGCATATTTATCCAATCCCCTTTCCATATTCCTTAAAGAATCCAAGCCCAAATCATACGATGAAGCTGTAGCTATATACATACAATCATAGCCAAAAAACCAATTTTTTTGTATAAATCTTCCACCAGATCTGCCCAACATACCAGCCAAACCATACTTGCAAAGAATGATATATTTATCTTTTGATAATCCAAGATTATATATAGAATCCAGTTTTATTATTACATCAAGATAATTACCGACTTCAGAATCTATATCATCTCTTGGGTAGTCTTCGATTATAAACTTATAACCATCAACTTCTTTCACATGATACAAACCACCTATAAACATAGGTCCATGTGCAGTACCCTTATACTCATTATCTCGTGTTTTTTCAAGATTTGAATACGGATTATCACCACTATGTATCCTTACATGATAATTACTAAGATATGTATTATTCTTATACGTCATCTCTCCATCTTCAATTAAATCATATGAAAGCATCTTCTTATGCCCGCTTACGGGATAATAATCAAATTCTAGTGGAAGAAAGACATCATCCTTTCTTGCCACGAAGCCATCAAGATAACCATGATAATTGATTGTCACAGATGACATATCCCCCTTAGAATAGATAGTTATATAATCCCATTTTCTATCATAAGAAAGCTTATCACCAGATGCATTGGTAACACTATCTATCTTAAGTCCCATATAAAGCATCATCTTGTACTCTTTAAGATCCGCATTATCAAGATTCATCTTAACTTTAGCTTTGAACATTTTCTCAAAGTACAGGTCCATATCATAAGAAGTTATCTTGTATCCACCATCTGTTAATTCAAAACTATTAAGAACATTTTTTTCTTCTTCTAATAACACAGTTTCTAATCCATAATAGTTATTAACAGGTCTTGAATCTGGAAAACAATATCCTATTATACCAAGAATCATCACAAACGCAGATATAATCAAAACTCTTTTACGTAGTTTAAACATGATACCAAATACAATAATTGCACCAGCTATATGAGCTATAATTCTATACATAGAATAATCATACACTCTATATATAATACCATCCAGTATATTCACACCAAAAATATCAAAAAAATTTGATATAAGAGGCTTATATGAAAAAATATACTTTGGATCAAAGTTAGATACAGGAGTAAACTTTGCACTTGATAAAAAGCTAGGACTATAAGTAAATATAAACAGAGCACAAAGTATATACTTCACAATCACTATTCTTATACGACCTATAGCCATTCCTATGAATATAGCATAAATGCCAGGTAAAAGATAAGTAGTTATATGAAGTGTAAAAAGCATCCACATAAACCTAAAATCAAAACCAGGCCTAATTCCCATGAATATACTTGATATGGAAAAAAGAATAAATGTCAATACCGAATTAATCAAGAGAAGAACAACAAGCTCTGATTTATGTCCGCTCTTTCTGTAACCGTAGATCAATTCACTAAGATTAGTTCTCACAATATTATGAGCAGATAAAAAAGAAAGTAAAAACATAATCGCAAAGTATAAAAAGAACGATCTTCTAAAAAGCGGAAGATAATTGACAGATGCTCTGCCATAATAATCACACACATTTATAAGATTACCTATTTCACAAAAATATACCGCACCATCATAATCAAGATTGATTACATAGATATATATAATACAGAATAAAAAGCCAGCAACAAAAAGAAATGTTACAAGCTTTGACTGAAAGATCTGTTTAATCGCATATTTTAATTTCATCGATTCCCCCTAATAATATTTTCGACCAAGAAGGAGGATACCTCCTCCCCCTCAGCCCATTCAACTTAGTCTACCCATATGTAACCAGAAGCCGAACCTTTAACATACTTCAGTTCAACGCGAACCTTTGTGGAGCCACCCGTAGGTACATAATGAAGTAATGCACTATTACCACCCTTTTCACCACCACTAAAAGGTTTCCAGCCTGTATGGTCACCATTTTTAGCATATAAGCGAATATCAGCTCTTCCATCATATACAGTTCCTTGAGCCTGTGCATAATCGAGAGAATCACAATCAAGCCACGGAGACTCGCCTTTTCCGAGCGGAAACCACCCAAAATACGAAGCATTCACATAAGTAAAGCTTCCTCCCGACGCAAAGACCTTGTCATTGCATGCCAAAACAAAACCCATCACCAACGCGGCCATTAAAACAGCCTTAAAATTACCTTTCTTCATCTCAAAGGTACCTCCATAATATAATATTTGGCAAGCAAACAATACTATGGACATATATAAGAAAAAAGCCGTAGTACTACTTGCCGTAGTACTACTTGCCTTAAATTCATTATACCAAAACCTTTCAGCTTTTGCAAGTGTTTTTTTGATTTTCTTTGAAAAAAATTTCCGAAACATTTTTTGAAAACACGCATCCGCAATAATTCTGCCTGTACAAACCATATTCCTTTGATAATTCTATAGATCTCTTATATCCATCCCTTTTCTTAAAATCCGATGGAAGGTAAGAAACACCATATTCTTTTTCAAGCTTAAAGCCTATCTCGTTGATGATACCGGCATTCTTAAGAGGGCTCAGTGTCAGTGTGGTCGCAAAGTAATCGCATGATTGCTCTATAGCCATACGGGCAGCCTCACGAAGTCTGAGTTCATAACATATAAAACAGCGCTCACCGCCTTCTTTGCATGATTCATAGCCCTTAACCGCATCAAAGAATACTCTCTTATCATAATCAGCGCCTATGCAAGCCGCACCATGTTCAAGCGGCATGAGTTCAAGAAGCTTCTTAAGCTCGTTAAAGCGCTTATCATACTCCTCGCTGTCGGTTATGTTAGGATTATAATACAGCGCCGTTATATCATAACAAGAAGTCAGCTTCTCTATGCATGAACTTGCGCAAGGCGCACAGCAACAGTGAAGCATGACTTTCTTGTCATAGCCTGTATCTTTAGACATAATATCTTCAAACATGCGATAATAGTCAATCTTATTCATACAGTCAGTCTTGTTCCTTCTTCATGATCTTATCGAGGAAATCATCATCAGAAAGAGGTATCGAATAATAGAAGCCCTGATAGAAGTCTACATTCACTTCTTCGAGTCTCTTTAACTGCTCTTCCTTCTCGATTCCTTCTACGCATACCTTGATGTTGTTCTTCGCACACATATCCGATATGAGTGTTATATATACAAGCTCATAATCATCTTCATCAGATTCATTGATTATAGACTTGTCGATCTTGATAACATCAACATCCATATTCTTGATGTAGTTAGTTGATGAAAGACCAGCACCAAAGTCATCAAGTGCGACCTTAACGCCAAGACTCTTAAGGTTCTTGATGCAAGCATTGACCTTATTAATATCACTGATTGCGATGCTCTCTGATATCTCAAGGATAACATTCGCCGGATTAATCTTAGTCTTCTCAAATACCTCATACAGCACATCGATAAGATCGACCTGCATGATCTGTACAAGCGAAAGATTGATGCTTATAGTGAAGTCCGGATCATATTCATCGTTAATCCTCTTGCAGAAGCGGCAAGCCTCCTCAAACACAAAATCACCTATATACACGATCAATCCAAGATACTCAGCAATAGGTATGAATTCGCTCGGATTCATAAGGCCAAGAACCTTGCTGTTCCAGCGAACCAAAGCCTCACAACCGCTGACCTTACCAGTCTTATAATCAACTATCGGCTGATAGTGTATTATGAATTCCTGGCATTGCGATTCAACAGCCTTCCTCATGCGGTTACCAACATCGAACCTCTTGATTCCCATAGAGTAGGATTTGTCATCATCATAGAAAGCCACCCTGTTCTTACCGCTTTGTTTAGCGTTATACATGGCAACATCCGCCTTCTTGATGATATCCACAACAGCGCTCGCATGCTTCGGTATCTCAACAACACCCATACTCATACTTGTGTAACACTCTTCGTCAAAGAGATAAAAAGGAAACTTGAAGATATCCTGTACCTGATCTATAACCTTACCAAGCTTATCCACGTACGCCGGCTTCACAAGGATCATGAATTCATCTCCACCCATTCTGTAGATAGAATCCTTGATTTCCTCTATCTTCCTAAATTCCGACGCAAGTCGCTTTAGAAGCTCATCGCCATACTGATGACCGAGAAGATCGTTGATGTGCTTAAAATCATCAAGGTCTATAGACAGAACATATGCCTTCGAGCCTGACAAAGCCGTGCTAACTATAAGATCGTTGATATCGCGTTCGCATTTCATACGATTATAGAGACCCGTCAGGAAGTCGTTCTCAGACTGGAATCTGATCTTCTCGATATTCTCCTTCTTCTGGGTTATATCAAAGACAGCGCACATAGACACACGCCTGTTGTTGATCCACGTAATCTGCGAAAAATGTATCTCATACCACGCACTGTCTTCACTCGAATAGCGTTCTATGACTGTCTTTTCGCCGCCATTGTCATCCTTTTTGTTATCAAAATACCACCTTACAGCCTCAGAAATAACCGCTCTGTTCTTGGTATTATTCCTCGCCATACGATTCTCAAACTGTACCTCACCACTCTGATTATCGTAGACGATGACCTCACAGCCCACGTTATTAAGCACTTCCTGAAGTGCATTGTAAGAACAGATCAAAGAATCATCCATAATCTTCTTCGAGAGCAAAGCGCTTATAACATTCGAAACATTCGTCGCAAAGATGATATCCATCTCATCATAAGCCTTCTCTGCAGGATTATTCTCATCGGTTGCAAGCACCATATACATAGCGATATCATCGTTGATCTTAATAGGCGCAGTAAATATACAGGCCGCCCCGACTCTGTCGAGATACTCCTTGTATATTGCTCTTTCATCAGCACTGTTGACAACCGTTATACTGTCTCCGAAAAGAGCTTCAAGAGGAAGATCCTTCGGTAATTCACGCTTAGGATCAGTCCTTTTATCAACCTCAACCATGAGACTCATACCGATATATTCAAGCTGATATATGGCTGCCATATCCGCACCGATGCACTCGCAAGCCATATCAAGTATCTCTTTGCTCACATCCGTAAAGCTTCCATCTTTGGTAAGCATCTGGACTATCTTTGCAAGAGTTTCATTCTCCCATAGATATTTTTCCATCCCGACTCCTTTCTTAAAAAACAAAAACCTCAAACCCTTTAGATAATTATATCACAAAGTCTGTAAGGTTTCAAGCATAGCAAAAAACAACCATAAGGAAAATAACAGGAATTCTGCATGTTATCCTTATGATTGTTCTTTACAAAACTTTTTAGGAAATTACTTTATGGCATTAGGAGAAATCACTTTTTAACATTAAATGCATCCATCTGTGGATAGCAGGCAGAATCACCTAATTGCTCCTCAATTCTAAGAAGCTGATTATACTTAGCTACACGCTCTGAACGAGAAGGAGCTCCTGTCTTGATCTGACATGTATTGAGCGCAACAGCAAGGTCAGCTATAGTTGTATCAGCTGTTTCACCCGAACGATGTGAAGATATAGCAGTATAGCCAGCCTTATGAGCCATCTTGATAGCCTCAAGTGTCTCAGACACAGAACCTATCTGGTTAAGCTTGATAAGGATTGAATTACCGGCACCAAGCTTGATACCCTTTGCAAGTCTCTCTGTGTTGGTAACAAAGAGGTCATCACCTACAAGCTGTACCTTATTACCAATCTTCGCAGTCATCTTAACCCAGCCATCCCAATCTTCTTCATCAAGACCATCTTCGATAGAGATGATAGGATACTTATCAACAAGAGCTTCCCAGTGTGCGATAAGCTCATCAGATGTGAACTCCTTACCGCTCTTAGGCTGCTTATAGAAGCCTTTGCCCTTCTCGCTCTTCCACTCAGAAGAAGCAGCATCCATAGCGATCATGAAGTCCTTCCCCGGCTCAAAACCAGCAGCCTTGATAGCTTCAAGAATCTTCTCGATAGCTTCTTCATCGCTCTTTAAGCTGTTAGGTGCAAATCCACCTTCATCACCTACTGCTGTAACATCGCCCATAGCCTTAAGAAGTGCCTTGAGATTATGGAATACTTCTGCACACCAGCGAAGACCTTCCTTAAATGTAGGCGCACCAACAGGCATGATCATGAATTCCTGTGTATCTACAGCGCTGTCAGCATGAGCGCCACCATTCAAGATATTCATCATAGGAACAGGAAGCTTTGTTCCCTGTATACCACCTAAGAATCTGTAAAGAGGGATATCAAGTGCTGTTGCAGCAGCTCTTGAACAAGCTATAGATACAGCAAGTATAGCATTAGCTCCAAGATTAGACTTATCCTTAGTTCCGTCAGCTTTGATCATAGCCTTATCTATTGCATATATATCGCTTGCGTCCATGCCTACGATTGCATCTGCGATAACAGTATTGATATTCGCAACTGCCTTCTCAACACCCTTACCGAGATATCTGGACTTGTCACCGTCACGAAGTTCAAGCGCCTCGAATTCACCTGTAGAAGCACCAGAAGGAGCTGTTCCTCTTGCAACAGTTCCATCAACAAGAGTAACCTCAGCCTCAACTGTAGGATTTCCTCTTGAATCAAGGATCTCACGACCTACTACCTTTTCGATTTCCAAATAATTCATGTTTTTTCTCCATTCCGCTTATATAAGCATATATTACAAAGCGAGTTTACTCGCGTTGTTTTCGCGCAGGCTCTATATAATATGCCCTATCGCCCATAAGATCATATAAAGAAAGGAGCCTGCAAATGACTTATTCACAAGTTAGCTATTGCTAACCATGTATTAATATATCATAGCAAAAAAAGCTTGTCAAGTGTTTCAAAACATTTTTTCTTGTACTGTTTGAAAAATCCCCAGACCTCACGTGGAAGTCTGGGGTTAATCCGATTCACTTAATCTTATGCACGTCTCTTCTTCTTCGTCATAGCTGCTGTTACAAATGCTGCCGCCATGAGTATGAACCAAAGCTCCATATCGTTCTCATCGCCTGTAGCAGGTGTTAGTGGCTCCTCGATTGTGAACTTAACCGTTACATCATCGCCATCATCGAACATAACTGTAAGTGTATGCTCGCCTGCTGCAAGAGTCTCAAGATATTCTGGCTTAAGTGTTATGATTACACTACCTATCTTAGCATCATAGGACTTAGCATCAACTGCTGCACCATCTACCATGATACCTACGAAGTGAGCAAATGTTGCCTTCTCATTGACTGTTCTCTCAAATCTGAATGTAAGTCCTGGCTTGGTCTTATTCCATACAGATCCTGCGCCAGATGTGTTAACATATAAAAATCTGTCTGGTACTGCTTCGAGTGCATCAACTATCGCTTTCACAAGAACATATATCTCAGCATCTACTGTTACCTTAAGTGCTTCGTCATCTTTAGCAACCTCTTCTGCCTTAGCTATAGCCTTAGCAAGTTCTTCTGCCGCCCTAGGTGCATCATCCTTAATCTTCTCAACGACCTGCCTAGCAGATATAATTTCACTCTCAAGCTCAGTCTTATCTACAGGTGATATAGTTGCATCTACTGACTTAGCTACTGTTTCGTTGTAGTTAGCGTCTGCTGCTGCCTTATACCAGATGTGATATGTGCCGTTAGCCATAGCCTTAGGAATCTCTGCTGTATAAGCTGTAGCCGCTGGTTCTGCATCATCTGTTGCAAGTGCATATACCAAGCTTCCGCCTTCGCTCTGACCTGCCTTAACAAGTTCCTGCTCTTTTCCTGTATATGTAAGCTTAAGTGCTTCAGGATCTGTACTTACTGTCAAATCAGCCTTAGTTACTGTGAGTTTTCCGTCAGTGTAAGTTATCTCGTAGTTAGATGTTACATCCACATCACCCTTCTTAATAACTGCTGCTGATGCTACGTTAGCGCTGCTGCCTGCGTCTGTCTGTGTACCTGTAACTGTTACTGATTCAAAAGCATCACCAGTTGCAAGTTCTGTAGCTGTGTAGCTATTCTTAGTAAGTTCTGTACCATCGTAAACCTTAGTATCACTATCAGCTGTTATGGTAAGTGCCTTAGTTGATATTACGAAGCTAGTTGTAGCGCTGCCGCCAACATAGTTATCAGTCTCTTCTACTGTTGCCTTCACATACCATGTGCCTGCTGTACTTGGAACTGCCTCTGCATAAGTTCCATCTACTACATCACTGTATGTGTAAGAAACTGTTCCGAATGTAGCTGTTGAAGTAGGACTCTTAACCGCATCGCCATATGTCCAGCCTTCGATAGCTACTGTGACTGTATTCGTAGTTGCCTTAGTTACTGTAAGTGTTCCGTCAGTGTAAGTTATCTCGTAGTTAGATGTTACATCTACATCGCCCTTCTTAATAACTGCTGCTGATGCTACGTTAGCGCTTTCACCTGCGTCTGTCTGTGTACCTGTAACAGTCACTGATACTAAAGCATCGCCTGTTACTAGATCTGTAGCTGTGTAGCTATTCTTAGTAAGTTCTGTACCATCGTAAACCTTAGTATCACTATCGGCTGTTATGGTAAGTGCCTTCTGAGCGATCGTAAACTCCTGTGTTACACTTCCTCCTACATAGTTATCAGTCTCTTCTACTGTTGCCTTCACATACCATGTGCCTGCTGTACTTGGAACTGCATCTGCATAAGTTCCATCTATTGCATCACTGTATGTGTAAGAAGCTGTTCCGAATGTAGCTGTTGAACTTGGGTTCTTAGCTGTATCGCCATATGTCCAGCCTTCGATAGCTACTGTGACTGTATTCGTAGTTGCCTTAGTTACTGTAAGTGTTCCGTCAGTGTAAGTTATCTCGTAGTTAGATGTTACATCCACATCGCCCTTCTTAATAACTGCTGCTGATGCTACGTTAGCGCTTTCGCCTACATCTGTCTGTGTACCTGTAACAGTCACTGATGCAAAAGCATCACCAGTTGCAAGCGCTGTAGCTGTGTAGCTATTCTTAGTAAGTTCTGTACCATCGTAAGCCTTAGTATCACTATCAGCTGTTATAGTAAGCGCCTTCTTAGCAATTGTGACATCTACATAATCAACATCTGAATCGTTATGATTATCGTCACCTTCTACCTTGTAGTATACTCTGTAAGTACCAGCCGCTGTAGCTTCTGGAACCGACTCTTCATACGCTTCATCATCAGGTTCTTCAGTAGCAGTACCAAGTGCATATACGAGTGTTCCATCACTTGTTACACCTGCACTTACAAGCTTCTGTGCAGTGCCTGTGTATGTAAGACTCAATGCTGCCGGCTTAGTGCTTACCTTCGCGTCAGCCTTAAGAACTTCAAGTGTTCCGTATATTGTTGCGATGGTATAGTTTGAAGCCAAAGTTCCATCATTAAGTGTATAGGTAAATGTATTGTCTGACTGACCAACATCTGTCTGAGAGCCGGTTACATCATAAGTTGCACCCTCGCCTGTTACAAATCCATCACCTGTTACTAATACGCCGTCCTTAGTAAGTACAGTACCGTTGTACACTCTGCTTGCAGAGTAAGTACTCATAACTACAAGACGCTTTTCTATAGTGAATATCGCTGTATCACTTCCACCTACATAATCTGTAGTTGCCGGAACTACTGCCTTAACCTCGTAGATACCTGCATTCGTAGGTGCTACTG
>Ga0310691_10002372_pt1 | contig 25309 bp, 16 predicted proteins | sample 176DNAGHGlowgp2_FD_203887 | JGI IMG/M metagenome (GOLD analysis project Ga0310691, IMG submission 203887) | Sheep rumen microbial communities from Palmerston North, Manawatu-Wanganui, New Zealand - 1766 DNA GHGlow gp2 (v2) (version 2) | ecosystem: Host-associated > Mammals > Digestive system >...
AGGTAGGGTCGTGGCGGTCCCAAGGGGAGATATAGATGCCGAATTTGATTCCCTCCTCTGCACAGGCCTCGGAAAGCTCTTTGAGCACGTCTCCCCGGCCGCCGCGCCAGGAACTCTCCCGTACGGTATGCTTGGACACGGGATTGGGCCAGAGGCAGAATCCGTCATGGTGTTTGCCGGTGATGATGATGCCCTTGAAGCCGGCGGCCTTGGCCGTGCGGGCCCATTGGCGGCAGTCCAGGTCTGTGGGGTTGAAGATGTCTTCGGCCTCCGTTCCCTCTCCCCATTCCAGGCCGGTGAAGGTGTTGGGGCCGAAGTGGCAGAACATATTCAGCTCCATATCCTGCCATTCTATCTGTTCCGGCGTGGGAAGGGCTCCGAAGGGTGCTTCCTGCGTTGTGCAGGAGGCCAGCAGAAGGGCCGCGAGGGCAAGGTATGACAGTGTTTTATTCATATTGGGCTGCTTGGGATGCCTTGTGGGGGCTCAGGGTGAAGTTGTAGCTGTAGCTTTCCGTGCTCCAAAGGGTACGGGCTTTTTCCGGGCGGGAGCCCCAGCTGTTATAGCCGCCCACGCCGCTCATCCGGTAGTCTATGCATACCTCGGTGAAGTTACGGGGCGTTACGTCGCAAAGATGCGTCTGGGACTTCTGGAGGCCGCCGTCCAGGTCTTCCACGCTCAGGCGGAGCGCGTTGAACTCGAAGGGCTCCGACCCGCGAACCACCGTGACTCCGCCCACGGAGAGCCATTCGGTATCCGTGTGGTGGCCGCATTCCTGGGGACGCACGTAAGGATAGTATTCTTTATCTGCGGAAGACTCCCAGATGCGTTTGAAGGTGCCGGAGTTGCGGTCCCAGTAGTTCTCCACGGGCCCGCGGCCAAAGTAGCGGAAGGCGGAATCGGCCAGCCTGAAGCGGAAGCCCAGGCGGGGGATTTCCACGTTTTTGTCCGTGCCCGGAGCGGTGCAGACGCTGATGGAGAGCGTGCCGTCGGGGTAAACGGTGTAGTTCTCAGAGGCCCGCACGCCCCGGCCCTTCAGGGCAATGAGGACGGTGCCGTTTTCCTGCTTGGACACCTCCACCTGCTCCGGCTTTTCGGGTGTCTTGAACTGGAGGGTTCTCTCGGGGGCGTTGTTGCCGTAGTCATTGTCGATGGGGGCGCGCCAGAAATTGGGCCGGATGCCGAAGGAAGGCTCCACCAAATCCTTTCCCTTCACTTTCCAGCTCTTGACAAAGCCTTCCACCTTGTCGAAGACCAGCTCCATGGAGGCGCTTCTAACCACCACCTGCGTGTCTCCGTTGGTGTAGGAGAGCGCTCCCTTGGCCTCCCGGACCTTTCGTTCCGATGTGTCTTTGATGAGGACTTCGTCGCAGGCCAGGATGGTGCCCTTCTCCACCAGGGGAAGGTCTTGGGACGTGCTGATTTCGAAGAAGATGCGGTACTGGCCGGCCTTTTTCATCCTGGGCAGCCTTACTTTGAACTGCTCGGCCGTCTGGGGAGGCGTGGAGAATTTTTTCTTGCGGCGGAACCACCAGAAGGGACGCTTGCCGTCCCGTTCCACCCAGTATTTTACCGTGTATCGGCTCAGGTCCGTGAAATAGTGCCGGTTGAAAATCTCGAACAGGCCGCTACGCGCATCCACGGCGCGGATGCTCACGTCCTGGTAGACATGCTTGACTTCGTAGAAGCCGGGGTGCGGGTCCCGGTCGGGGTTCACCAGGCCGTTGCAGCAGAAATTGGCGTCGGAGGGGGCGTTCTCCCCGTAGTCTCCGCCGTAGGTCCATCCGCGCTCCTTGTCATAGAGGCCCTGGTCCACCCAGTCCCAGATAAATCCGCCCTGCAGCTGTTTGTGGTCGTAGATGTATTTCCACTGCCAATCCAGGGAACCATTGGAGTTGCCCATGGCATGGGAGTATTCGCAGGGAATCACGGGACGGCCGCTTTCCTGTTCTCCCATGCGGCGGAACCACTCGGCCCCGGGGTACATGGGATTGATGATGTCCGTGTTCCATTCCCGCTGGGCCCTTTCGTAAACGACGGGCCGGTTCTGGCCGTCGGTCTCCAGGGCCTTGAGAACCTTGTAGGTCTCGTAAAAGTTTACGCCGTTGCCGGCCTCGTTACCCAGGGACAGGAAGGTTACGCAGGGGTAATTGGCCGTGCGGTAGTACATGTTGAGGGTACGGTCCAGGTGCTTTTCGTACCATTCCGGCTTGTTGCCCAGGGTTTTGGAGAGGTCGTAGCCCATGCCATGGCTTTCGACGTTGGCTTCGTCGTACACGTAGAAACCCAGGGAGTCGCAGAGTTCGTAGAATTCCCGCTGCTGGGGATAGTGGCAGGTGCGGATGGCGTTAACATTGCAAAGCTTCATGAGCTTCAGGTCCTCCAGGATGTTTTCCCGGGTGGTGTAGTGACCGGTGTAAGGGTTGTGTTCATGCAGGTTCACGCCCTTGAATTTGACGGGCTGGCCATTTACCAGGAAGGCATTCACGTCCCTTTCCCCGTCTTTTACCGTCACAATCTCCAGGCGGCGGAAACCCACGTGGAAGCGGGTGTATTCCCCGTTCACCCGCAGCACCAAGGTGTAGAGCTCGGGCGTTTCGGCGCTCCAGCGACGGACCTCGGGTATCCTTTCCAAGACGGATTCCATGTGGCCGGAGAATTGGAAGGAGGCGTCGGCCACGGCTTTACCGTCTTTGTCCAACAGTTCGTAAAACACGTCCGTGGGCTCTGTGGCCGTCATCTTGAGCCGGAACAGGCCGGTGGTCAGATTGCTGTCCAAAGTGGAAACCACCTGGAAGTTGAACCCGCTGTGCTTTTTCTCGCTGGACAGGTAAACGTCCCGTTCCTCTCCGGAGATGCGCCAGAAGTCCTGGTCTTCCAGCCAGGAGGCTTGGGTGTAGCGGTAAACCTTCAGCATCAGCTCGTTCTCGCCGGGTTGCAGGGCCTCCGTAATGCGGAAGCGGGCCAGGTCTTTGGAATCTTCGCAGTAGCCTATCTCTTTGCCGTTTACATACACATAGGTGCCGCTCTTGCTGCCGCAGAGGTTCAGGTATACTTCCCGTCCCTTCCAACTGTCCGGAACCGTGAAACTGCGTCGGTACAAGGCGGCGGGTACGGCTTCCGGCAGAACGCCCGGGACGGGATTCTGAGGGCAGAAGTCGAACTGGACATTGGTGTAGATGGCGGTGCCCCATCCCTGGACTTCCCAGTTTCCGGGAACCTGGATCGTGTCCCAGGCGGCGGGGATGCCCATCTGGCGGTGGTCCTCAAAATACTTGAAGTCCCAGGTTCCGTTCAGGCTCCTGTAGTTTTCGCTCTCGCGGAAACCCTTGGAGAGGGCGTCTTCCCGACCGGCGAAGTAGATGACCTCCGTACGACGGGTTTCCGCATTCACGGAAGTGGTTTGGATGTCTTGCCAGAAAGGCAGAGCGACTGTCAATAGTAAAGCTGTGATATTCATGTGGTTATTATTGGTAATTAACTTTGGTTTTCAGGCGGATGTCTTCCGAGGAGGCTCCCACTTGGAGCTCAAATTCTCCGGGTTCCACTACCCTTTGCATGGCGGGGTTCACCAGCTCGAAGGCGCTGCGCTCCAGCGGCAGGCTCACGGTGACGGTCTCTCCCGGGCCGATGGCCTTCACGCGACGGAAGGCGCAGAGCTGCTTGCGCGGCCGGGCGGTGGAGGCGGTGAGGTCCCGGATGTACACCTGCACCACTTCGTCTCCGGCCAGGGTGCCGTTGTTGCTTACATCCACCTTTACGCACAGATTGTCCGGCAGCGTCCCTTCCACGCGGAGGTTCCGGTATTCGAAGGTGGAATAGCTGAGCCCGTATCCGAAGGGATACAGGGGAGCGGCGCTCTCTTCCACGTAGTCGTGGCTGTAGGGCATTTTCTTGTTGTAATAGACGGGAATCTGGCCCACGCTGCGGGGTACGCTTACGCTCAGGCGTCCGGCGGGGTTGTAGCGGCCCAGCAGGACATCGGCCAGGGCGGTGCCGCCTTCGCCTCCGGGATACCAGAGGGTGAGGAGGGCGTCGGCATGTTCATCGGCCCATTTCTTGTCCAAGGGACGGCCTTCGATATACACCACCACCAGGGGCTTGCCGGTGGCTTTGAGTTCCTTCAGGAGCTGGGGCTGGAGGCCCATCAGGTCCAGCGTGCTGCGGTCGAAGCCCTCGCCGGCCTCCATGTCGGAAACGGCGCTCTGGTCCACCAGGGCGGCGCCGGTGTCAATGTATTTGGTGCGGAAATCCCGGGCTGATGACCCGCCCACCACGGCCACCACCACGTCTGCGCGGCGGGCGGCCTGGACGGCCTCGGCAATCCGGGCGCTCTTGGTATCCCGCACGGCGCAGCCCTTCACATAGGTCACGGCGGCCCCGGCGTTCTTGAGCCCTTCAAGCATGGTAACCACGTTCTCGGGGGCCTGCGGGGCGGTATAGTCTCCCAGCTGGTTGTACTGGTTGTCGGCATTGGGACCCACCAGGGCGATGCGCGTGCCGGCCCTCAGGGGCAGGATGCCGTTGTTCTTCAGGAGCGTCACCCCTTCGCGGGCGGCCTGGGCGGCCACGGCCACGTTTTCGGGGGAACGGACCTCATCGGCCGCCCCTTCCGGCAGGTAGGGACGGTCAAAGAGGCCGGCTTCGAATTTTCTCACAAGGACGCGCTTGACGGCGCGGTCCAGGGTGGCCATGGGTACGCGGCCCGCCTCTACCGACTCCTTCAGGAGGGCATAGCAGTGGGCCCCCAGGTCCACGTCCACGCCGGCGTTCAGGGCCATTTCTCCGGCCTGCTGCCGGTCTTTTGCCACATGGTGGCTGGTATAGATGCCGTCGATGCTCTCCAGGTCGCTCACCACGAAGCCCGGGAAATTCCAGCGCTCATGCAAAACGCCGGTCAAGAGCTCTTCGTTGCAGGTGGAGGGGATGCCGTCAATGGTGTTGTAGCTGGTCATCACCGAGAGGGCGCCGCCGTCGATGGCCGCCTTGAAGGTGGGCAGCACATTCTCCTCCAGGTCCCTGGGGCCTATGTGGGAAGGGCTGCCGTTGTGGCCGCCTTCGGGAATGCCATAGGCCACAAAATGCTTGAGGGTGGAGATGACGCCCTCCGAAGAGGTGCCCCTCACCATGGCCGATGCCAGCTGGGAGGTAAGATAAACGTCTTCTCCGTAGGTTTCCTCCACGCGGGACCAGCGGGGTTCGCGGGAAAGGTCTATCACCGGGCCGTAGCCGATGGTTCCGCCCTGCGCCATCAGTTCCTTGCCGATGACGCGGCCCACCTCTTCCATGAGCTCGGTGTCCCAGGTGGCGCTGAGGCCTATCGACGTGGGGAAGACGGTGGTGCCTATGGCCATGTGCCCGTGGGGGGCTTCCTCGGCCAGGATGATGGGGATGCCTAAGCGGGTGGAGTCCATGGCATAGCGCTGCAAGGCGTTGTAGGCCTGGGCGGAGAGCCGGGGATTCAGGCCGGTCTCCAGGGTTTTGCGGGTCCAGGGGTCGGCCCGGAACGTAGCCCAGAGCATGCCTCCGTGCTGCTCTTGGATGAATTCACGGTACTCATCCGAGATGCGGACCTCGCTGTCCGACACTTTTTCATACATGGGCCAGCCCAGCGGGCACAGCAGCTGCCCCAGCTTTTCTTCCACCGTCATGCGGGCAATCAGGTCGTCGGCCCTTTCGGAAGAAGGCCGGGAAGCGTCTTTGTACAGCGGCGTCTTGGAACCGCAGGAAAAGAGGAGGGGTGCAGCCAGAAAAAGGGCTGCCAGGCTTTTCAAGAAGTTAGGACGGAATACGGTGTTTTGCATATTCTACAAATATACGCAAAATTTTGCGCAGAAATGCTTATCTTTGGGCAAAATTACAGACATGATTCAGGAATCCCTCATCAGCCGCGAAACGGCCGCCCTTTTTGAGAATATCCGTTTCCAGGACAAGCCGGAAGGCCTGTACGACCCGCTTCGTTACATGATTGCCATCGGAGGCAAGCGCATCCGCCCCAAACTGTGCCTCACTACTTATGGAATTTATGCCGATGCGTTCACTCCCCAGGTCTTGGAGCCGGCCGCCGGCCTGGAGGTTTTTCACACCTTCACCCTTATCCACGACGACATCATGGACCGCTCGCCCCTCAGGCGCGGCCATCCCACCGTCTGGAAGAAGTGGAGTGAAGACACGGCCATCCTTTCGGGCGACGTGATGTTCATCGATTCGTTCAAGCGCATGGCCCATGCCCCCCGGGAGGTGCTTCCGGAGGTGCTGGACCTCTTCTCCCAAACGGCCGCCCAGGTATGCGACGGCCAGCAGATGGATATGGATTTCGAGCAGCGGAGCAGCGTGCCCATGGAGGAATATATCCGGATGATCGGCCTCAAGACGGGCGTGCTCATCGCCTGTTCCGCGCAGATGGGCGCCCTCATCGCCGGGGCCGATGCCCGCAGCCAGCGCTGCCTTTATGACTATGGATACCAGCTGGGCCTGGCCTTCCAGGTGGCCGATGATTATCTGGATGCTTACGGAGACCAGAAGGTCTTTGGCAAGCCCATCGGCGGAGACATCCTGAACGAGAAAAAGAGCTGGCTCACGGTGAAAGCCCATGAACTGGGTGCTGCGGGGCTGGAAGAAGCGCTCACCGCTCCGGCGAAGACGCAGGAGCAGAAGGATGCCAAGATAGCCCGCGTAAAAGCCATCTACGAGAGTGTGGGCGTACCCGAGGCGGCCCGAGAGGAGATTGCCCGGCTCAGCAGCCAGGCCATTTCCTGCGCGGAGGATGCCCGGATGGACGAAGAGGGCTTCCAGATGCTACGCCGCTTTGCCGACGCCCTGGTAGGACGGGTGAGCTGATGAAAAGGGAAGAGCTGGAAATCATGGCGCCGGCGGGCAATTTCGCCTGTCTGCGGGCCGCCATCCAGGGCGGCGCCAATTCCGTTTATTTCGGTATCGGCCATCTGAACATGCGTTCGCATTCGGCCGGCAATTTTACCCGGGAAGACCTCCCGGAGGTAATGCGTATCTGTCACCGGGCCGGCGTCAAAGGGTACATGACCCTCAATATCACCTTGTATGGGGAAGACCTGGAGGAGGCCCGCAGCACCCTGGACGCCGCGCGTGCGGCGGGGGTGGACGCCATCATCGCCTCCGACATGGCTGCCATCCTGTACTGCCGCCAGATAGGCGTAGAGGTACATATTTCCACCCAGCTGAGCATCTCCAACGTGGAGGCCCTCCGCTTCTATGCGCAGTGGGCCGACGTGGTGGTGCTGGCCCGGGAGCTCAACCTTTCCCAGGTGAAGGCCATCCATGAGTCCATTGTATCGGAGCGGATTACGGGCCCTTCCGGGGAATTGGTGCGCATAGAGATGTTTGCCCACGGGGCCTTCTGCATGGCCGTTTCCGGCAAATGCTACCTGTCGCTGGACGCCTACGGGCAAAGTGCCAACCGGGGAGCCTGTATGCAGATCTGCCGCCGGGGATACCGGCTCACGGACCTGGAGACCGGCAATGAGATTGAAGTGGATAACAAATACCTGATGTCTCCGAAGGACCTTTGTACGGTGGAGTTCTTAGACAAATTTGTAGAGGCCGGCGTGAAGGTGTTCAAGATAGAAGGCCGGGCCCGCAGCGCTGATTATGTGCAGGTGACGGCTTCCTGCTACCGGCAGGCGGCCGATGCCGTGGCGGACGGCACCTTCTCCACCGCCCTGGGCGCCACCCTGAAAGAGCGCCTGGCCACCGTCTTCAACCGCGGTTTCTGGGACGGTTATTACTTGGGAGCCAGGATGGGCGAGTGGAGCCGGGTGTATGGCAGCCAGGCCACCCGCCGCAAGGTGTATGTAGGGCCGGTAACAAACTGGTTCGCCAAGATTGGCGTGGTGGAGGTGCAGGTGGATGCCGTGCCGCTCCGCAAAGGGGACACGGTGCTCTTTATCGGCCATACCACCGGCATGATGGAGATGAAAGTGGAAGAGCTCAGGGTAGATTTGGAAGCGGCCGATGTAGCCCCGCAGGGCGTCCGCTGCTCCATAGCGCTGCCCCCGGGCGATGAGCATCCCCGGCGCGGCGACAAAATGTACGTCTGGAAGGCGGATCAGGCTTCTTCCACCAGTTCGTAGTCCAGCAGTTTCTGTTCCAGGGAGGTGCTCTTCACGCGGATGCGCAGCGGGTCTCCCAGGCGGATGGAACGGTGCGTACGGCGTCCCACGGCACGGTAATGGTCTTCGTCGAAGATGAAGAAATCGCTCTTGATGGTGCGGTAGGGAATCATGCCCTCAATCTTGGTGGGCTCAATCTCCACGTAGATGCCCCATTCCGTCACGCCGGAAACATGGCCGTCGAACTCCTGTCCCACCTTGTCCTGCATGAATTCCACCAGCTTGTACTTGATGCTTTCGCGCTCGGCCTCGGCGGCCACCACCTCCCGCTCGGAGGCGTGCTTGCACTGGAGGGCGTAGTAATCGGCATTGGCGCTGTCTCCTCCGGCCAGGTAGCGGGCCAGCAGGCGGTGTACCATCATGTCCGGGTAGCGGCGGATGGGGGAGGTAAAGTGCGTATAGAAATCGAAGGCCAGTCCATAGTGGCCGATATTCTCTACCGAATAGCAGGCCTTGGCCATGGAGCGGAGGGCCAGAATCTGGATGGCGCCCATCTCCGGCTTGTCCTTCACCTCCACCATGAGCTGGTTCAGCGTATGGGCGATGTCCTTTCCGTTGTCGATGGGCCCAACTTTGTAGCCCAAGTTGCCGGCAAAGTCCCTGAGCCCGCCCAGTTTCTCCAGATTGGGCTCGTCGTGGACACGGTACACGAAGGTTTTGGCTTTGGCCTGGGCCCTGCCGTTCATCTTGCCGGCGGTGGCCACATATTCGGCCACGGAGCGGTTTGCCAGCAGCATGAATTCCTCGATGAGCCAGTTGGCCTCCTTGGAGAACTTCTGGTGTACGCCGATGGGCTTGCCGTTCTCGTCAATGTCCACCTTCATTTCCGGGCGGTCGAAGTTCACGGCGCCGGCGGCAAAACGCTTTTTGCGCAGTTTCAGGGCCAGTTTGTTGAGGATGAGCACGGCTTCCTTCACCTCGGCGGGAACCACCCCGCATTCGCTCCCGGCACCGAATTCCTGCTCCATGGCCTGGTCTGAGGCTTCGATGATGGCCTGGGCCAGCTCATAGTCAAAACGGTAGTCGGAGATAATGTTGGTGCGGCCGAACCAGGGGTTGAACACCTTTCCCTGCGGAGAGAGCTCAAAGACGGCCGAGAAGGTGAGTTTTTCCTCGTGGGGGCGCAGGGAGCAAAGCTTGTTGGAGAGTTTCTCCGGCAGCATGGGGACGGTGCGGTCCACCAGATAGACGGAGGTGCCGCGTGCCTGGGCCTCCTTGTCCACCGGGGTGTCCGGCCTCACGTACCAGGTGACATCGGCAATATGGACGCCCACCTCGTAGTTTCCGTTTTCCAGTTTGCGGAAGCTCAGGGCGTCGTCAAAGTCCTTGGCGTCGGCGGGGTCGATGGTGAAGGTGAGCACCTTCCGGAAGTCCCGGCGATGGGCGCGGTCCTGGTCCGTAATCTCTTCCGAAATGGTATCGGCCGCATTTTCTACGCTTTTTTCGAAGCGGTAGGGAAGGCCGAACTCCGCCAGGATGGCGTGCATCTCCGTCTCGTTCTCCCCGGGCATGCCCAGCACGTCCACCACATGGCCGTAGGGGCCCGAAGCGCCTCTTTTCCAGCCGTCCACCACGGCGGCCACCTTCATGCCCCGCTCCCCGCCTTCCGGGATGGGGACGGAGATGTCGTAGGGCATGGTCTTGGAGCTCATGAGTACCCAGGCCTGCTTGCCCACGATGTGGAGGAGTCCCACGAAAGGCTTCTTAGAGCGCTCCACGATGGCGATAATCTCTCCGCTGCGGCGCTTGGCCTGGCCCACTTTTTCCTGCGTCACGGCCACCCGCACCGTGTCTCCGTGCAGGGCGCCCCGCGTCTTGGAGGCTTTCACATAGACATCTTCTTCCTGCCCTTCGATGCGTACGAAGGCAAATCCCTCGCGGGACATCAGTACTTTTCCCTCGAATTCGGGAACAGAACGGGCTTTCTTCTTGTGATTCTTTCGGTTGGGGCTTTTCTTTCGTTTAGACATTTTTGTTCTTATTACCGCACAAAGATACGTAAAATCTGCCGTTCCTTCAAACGGGTGCAAAAAGGGCCTGTTTTGCCCCGCTAATTACCGATACAGTTCCCGCAGTACTTGCAGGGAGCGCACATGAATGTTGCTGTCCGTGTGATAGGAAAGGTATTTGAGAAGCGCCTCACAGAGGGCGTTTCTGTTTTCTCCGCTCAGGGGGAGCAGCATGCACTCCTCAAAACGGCCTTCCACAAAGGGCCTGAGCCGTTCCAGCTGCTCTCCGGCAAAAGGCGCCACGTCCTGCAGGGTGGGCCGGAAGCCCAACGCCCCGGCGAAGTCTACCAGGAAACGGATATGATAGTTGTAGAAATCGCTCTCCAAGGCATTGAGCGTGAGGATGCTTCCCACACACCACTCAAACAGACCGTCCTCGCAGGTGCCGTCCTTGAGCGTACGCAGAAGGACTTCTGCCAGGAACAGGCTCATGGTGTTTTTGTGAATGTTGTCCCGGATGCCGGAAAGGGCATCCCGGGGGGTGATGTTCCGAAGGCTCCAGAGTTCCGACTTGGGGTTTTCCACCACCTGCGCCTCCAGGATGTTGAGGGGCAGGAAGCGGACCATCCCCGCCTTTCGGGCCGACGGAACCAGGAAACCCCGCCGTCCCCACTCGCGGGAAAGCGTGTGAACCACCAGCGCATTTTCCCCCACCAGCGTGGTGGACAGGACGATGAGTTCGATGGTGTCCCGGTCGGGCATCTTATTTACGCAGGTATTCCGCCATGGCTTTGAGGGCCTTGGCGCGGTGCGAAATGGTGTTTTTCACCTGCTCGCCCAGTTGGGCGTTGGTTTGGGAATAACCTTCGGGGATGAAGATGGGGTCGTAACCGAAACCGCCGTTCCCCTTCTTGTCCAGGCCGATATGCCCTTCCATCACTCCGTCGAAGAAATGATGCTCACCGTTGATGATGAGGGTGACGGAGGTGCGGAAGCGGGCCTTGCGGTTGGCGTTGGCCGTGGTGATGCCGTTGGTGCGGGCCATGGCGGCCTCCTTTTCCCGGCGGGCCATCTCTTCCAGCAGTTTGTCCATGTTGGCGTCTGCATCCCGCTGAGGGCCGGCGTAACGGGCGGTTTCCACGCCCGGGGCGCCGCCCAGAATGTCCACTTCCAGGCCGGAGTCGTCGGCAAAACAGTTCAGTCCCGTTTTCTTGTAGATGTAGTCGGCCTTCTGCATGGAGTTGGCCCTGAGGGTGTTTCCCGTCTCGGGAAGGTCTTCCTTGATACCCAGAGATGCGGGGGTAACGAGCTCAAAACCCTCGCCCAGAATTTCAGCAGCTTCCCGGATCTTACCGGGGTTGCCCGTTGCAAAAACCAATTTCATAAAAATACTAATAACTAACCGGCCGCAAAGATAGTGAATATTTTTGTAACTTTGCATGATGGCATCTTCTTTGAAAAAGAATGGCGCAGTTAAAATGATGAATATGAGAAAAAAGATATGTGTGGTTGCCGCGGCCCTGTTTCTGGCCGCCTCTCCCTTTGTATCGGCCCAATCTAAAAACTTCACCCTGGCCAAATGGGTGGAGGTGTATAATTCCATTCTCAAGGAGTTGAACCGTTCCTATGTGGATTCCTTGGAGGTGGGGCGCATCCAGCGCACGGCCATCGATGCCATGCTCTCCTCCCTGGACCCTTATACGCAGTACGTCCCCGAGGAAGAGCAGGAGAACTTCCAGATGATGCTCACCAACACCTACGGGGGCATCGGCGCCATCATCTACAAGCCGGACGTGAACGGAAACGTGATTATCAACGAACCTTACGAAGGCTCTCCGGCCGCCCGTAACGGCATCCGCTGCGGAGATGAGGTGGAGGCCATCGACGGGGTTTCCACCCACGGGCTCACCAGCCAGGAAAGCAGCGACCGCATGCGCGGCAAGCCCGGCACCACGGTGATCCTCACCGTGAAGAAACTCCGTGGCCAGACCGTGGACATTCCGGTGGTGCGGGAACGCATTTCCCTGCCTTCGGTGGAATATGTGGGCATGCTCAATGAGAATGACGGCTACATCCTGCTGGAGAAATTCACCGAGGGCGTGGGCCAGGATATCCGCGAGGCCTATCACAAACTCAAGGACCAGGGCATGAAGCGCCTGGTGCTGGACCTCCGCGGCAATGGGGGCGGGCTCATGCACGAAGCCGTGAACATCGTTTCGCTCTTTGTTCCCCGCGGCTCGGTAGTGGTCACCTCCAAAGGACGTGACGCCGCCGAAGAGCGCGTGTACAAGACCACCACGGATCCGGTAGACCAGGAGATTCCCATCGTGGTACTGGTGGATTCCGGCTCTGCATCGGCTTCTGAGATTGTTTCCGGTGCCCTGCAAGACTATGACCGCGCCACCATCGTGGGCACCCGCACCTACGGGAAGGGACTGGTCCAGAGCATCCGCCCCCTGCCTTACGACGGGCAGCTCAAGGTAACCACGGCCAAGTACTATACCCCCTCCGGACGCTGCGTCCAGGCCATCGACTACTCCCACCGCAACGAAGACGGTTCCGTGGGCTTCATCCCGGATTCCCTCACCCATGAATTCACCACCGCGCACGGGCGCAAAGTGCGGGACGGCGGCGGCATCACCCCGGACTTCGAGGTAAAGGCGCACCGTTATTCCCGCCTCACCTATTCCCTGGTCCTGGGAGGCATCGTGGAGCAGTACGCCCTCAAATATGTGCAGGAGCATGAATCCATCCCGGCAGTAGAAGATTTCCACTTTGATGAATACGAAGACTTTGTGGCCTTCGCCTCCACCAAGGAGTTCGACTACCGTTCATCGGCCCGGGCCCTCTTTGACCAGATGAAAAAGACGCTGGAGGAAGACGGCCTTACGGAGGCGGTCTCTTCCGAGCTTTCCGCCCTTCAGAAGTCCTTGGACATGGACAAACCCACGTTCCTGCGGCTCAAGAAAGACGAGGTGATTCCCTTCATCGAAGAAGAGATTGTGGTTCGCTACTACTTCCAGGAAGCCGGTATCCGCATCCGTATCCGTTACGACAACCAGTTGCACGAAGCCCTCAAGCAGCCCGCCATCAGCTGGTAGGTCTCTTTCCCGGGGCAAAACAGGCCCCAAAAGAATCCGCCCACTCACAGTTCTAAACGGCCGCCGCGGTAGAATTCCAGCAGGGAGGTCTGGTACAGGCACTCGTAAGTGGCCTGCAGGGCATTGGACTGGGCCTTCACCAGGCGGGAGAGGGCCTCGTTGAACTCTGTGTTAGTAGCTTTCCCGTTCTCGTACTTGGCTTTGGTGAGCTCGAAGGCATCCTGGGCCGCGGCGGTGGCCTGCAGGGTGGATTCGTGCTTGGCGCGTGCCGTCACGGCGGCGTTCCAGGCCTGTTGAATCTCCTTGTACAGGTTGTTCTTGGCCTGCTGCAGCCGGATTTCCTGGCTGCCGTGGCGCAGTTTGGCCGTGCGCACGCCGTTCCGGATGGTGAAGCGGGAGAAGATGGGAACGCTCAGGGTAAGTCCCACGTACTGGCTGAAGTTATTGCCCAGCTGGTTCCAGAAGCCGGTGGTCTTGAAGGACGTGTAGTAATTGGTTCCCAGGCCGCCGCTCAGGCTCAGGGTGGGGAAGTAGGCCGCCTTGGCAATCTGAATCTGTTTTTCCGTGCCTTTCAGGCGCAGTTCCTCGGCCCGGATGAGCGGCCTTACGCCCAGGGCTTCGGCATAGATCTCGTCCGGGTCCGGAAGCATCCTGTCGCTGAACGTGACCTGGGGCCGCACGATGGAGAAACCCTCCCAGGAGTGGAACTCCAGCAGCTGGGCCAGGTCCAGCAGGGAAGCGCGGATGTTGCCGGCCTGTTGCACCACCGTAAGCCGGCTCTGGGCCTCGGTGGCCTTCTGCTGGGACAGTTCGGCGGCCGATGCCTTTCCGTTCTCCAGCAGTCCCTGGAGCCGGACCACCTGCAACGAGTCGATGCTGAGCTGGTGCTGCGCCACCTCGTGCAGCTCATAGTTGTAAAGGATCTGCACATAGGCCTGGGCCACCTTTACGCGGATGTCGTCCCGGGCTTTCTGCAAGTCCTTGGTGGCGGCCTCCAGGTTCAGGCGGGAGTATTCCATGTTGCGCGGGGTGGCCAGTCCGTCAAAGAGGGTCATGTTGGCCCCCACGGAGAAGCCGGTGGTGGCGGAATTGCCCCGCTCGTAGGTATTGTTGCCGCCGATGCCGCGGCCGAAGTTCACGTTCTCGCTGGCACTGGCCGATACCCCGGGCAGCCACTTCATCCGGGCCGTGTTGTTGTCCACCTCCCAGGTTTTGACCGTAATTTCCGCCGCGGCCACGGTGAGGTTCTTCTCCAAGGCCCAGTCTATGCACTCCTGCAGGTTCCAGGGATGGGAAAGGTCCGGCAGGGAATCGGTGGGCGCCATACCCAGCGCCAGGGCAATCAAAAGGGCTTTCATGGCTTATTTGCTGTTAATGATTTGCGGACCGCGGACTTTGTCATCGGCCTTGAGGCCTTCGATTATTTCGATGGTGACTCCGTCGGAGAGGCCGGTGACCACCGGACGTTTCTCATAGCCGTTTTCTCCCATCACATAGACAAAGGTCTTGTCTCCCTCGAACTGGATGGCACTTTCTTCCAAGGTCATCACGTCCCGGGCCTCCTGCAGCACAATCTCGGCGTTGGCGCTGTAGCCGCTGCGGATGGTGACGTCGGAGGGAACCTTTACCGAAGCCTTGATTTCGAAGAGATTGGTGCCGCCGGATTCCTTGGCCTTGGGCGAAATATACTCCAGGGCGGCGTCGAAGGACAGGTTCTGGAGGGCGCCCACGGTGATGCGCACCGGAAGGCCGATGGAAAGCCGTCCCACCTCCGTCTCGTCAATGTTGCCGTCGAAGATGAGGTCGTCCATGTTGGCCACCGTGGCGATGGTGGTGCCGTCGTTGAAGGTATTGGACATGGTGACGGAATTGCCCACCTTCACCGGCACGTCCAGGATGAGGCCGGAGATGGTGGAGCGGATGAGGGTGGTGCTCCCGCTCTTGTTGGAGGAGGACACGCCGTCCCGCACAATCTCCAGGGTCTCCTTGGCGATGGAGTGCTCCTCCTGTGCCTGCCGCAGCGCCTGCGACACCTTCTCGAAGGACTCCGCGCTCACCAGGTTCTGGTCAAAGAGCCTCTTCTCGCGGTCGTAATTCACCTGGGCCTGCTTCAGGTTCACCTCCGAGAGGCGCACCCGGCTTTGGGCCGATGACAGCTGGTTCATGTCCGGAATCACCTTGAGCTTGGCAATCACCTCGTTCTGCTGCACCGTTTCTCCGGCTTCCTTATACATCTCCGCGATGATACCGTTGATCTGGGGCTTCACGTTCACCTCGTCGCGGGGCTGGATTTTGCCCGTGACCACGGTGCTGCGCACAATGTCTCCCCGGGAGGGGGTAAGCTCCTGGTACTCCACCGCCTTGGGCTGGGAGCGTTTGAACAGGTAGGCAAAGGTGCCCAGAAATACCAGGGCCACCAGCGCAATCATCAGAATTCTTCCAAATTTTTTCATATCTGTTTCTGTTTTTTATTCGTCTCTCATGGCGTCCACGGGTTTAATCTGCATGGCGCGGGATGCCGGCATGAGCCCGGCCACCACGCCCAGGACGGTCAGGAGCAGGGCTGCCAGCACGGCCGTTCCGAAGGGCACCTGGAAAGCGGCCTTCAGAACGCCGTCCTCCGTCATGCCCAGCTCTACGGCCGAAAGGATAAGGACGCTGAACACTATCCCCGCCATGCCGGCCACCAAGGTGAGCACGATACTCTCGGAGATAATCTGTCCCAGAATCTGCCGGGGCGTTGCGCCGATGGCCCGCCGGATGCCAATCTCCGTGGTGCGCTCCTTCACGCTCACCATCATGATGTTGGATACGCCTATCACACCGGCCAGCAGCGTTCCCAGGCCGATGAGCCACACCAGGAAGTTGATGCCCTTGAACAGGTTGTCCACAATGCCGAAGATGAGCTGGGTGTTCAGCAGGAAGAGGGCCTGCTCGTCCGTGGGGTCCAGGTAATGGGAGCGGGAAACCACCTCCCGCACCCGGGGAGTGAGGTCGCTCATGGTATAGCCCGGAGCGGCCGTGAAGCACAGCAGGTGGATGGTGTTGCCCAGGTTGTAGGCCTTGCGGGCCTGCATGAGCGGGATGGTGACGGCGTCCTCCGCACTTCCGTTGATGGAAATGCCGCCTCCGCCCTTCCAGTCCACGCCCACCACCGTATAGTAGTTCCCGTCAATCCGGATGCGCTGCCCGCAGGGGTCTCCGCCTTCGGGGAAAAGTTCGTTGTAGACTCGCTTGCCAATCACGCACACCTTCCTTTCCTGGGCGTTGTCGGCGTCGCTGAGGTATCGGCCATACTTGAGAAGGGGCGTCTCAATCTTGGAATAGTCGGCCAGGGTGCCTTTTACCACGGCGCTGGAGGAGGTGTTCTCGCCACGGGTCACGCTCTTGCCCCAGAGGCTCACGGTGGGGGAGACGGTCTCCAGCTGAGGAATCATGTTCTTCAGGCGGATTACGTCCGAGTACTCCAGGTTCCAGCTGCGGCCTTTCTTGAAGCCTTTGTAGGGCTTGCTGGTGTTGTTGGCGAAGATGATGCAGGTGTTCTGGGCAAAGCCCTCGAAGTTCTGGGTCAGGAGGTCCTTGAAGCCCTGCCCTCCGCCGGTCAGGAGCATGAGCATGAAAATGCCCCAGAACACGCCGAAGCCGGTGAGGAAGCTGCGGGATTTGTTCCGCAGGATGCTGTCCAGGATTTCCCTGAACGTATCGGTATCCATCCACTTTTTCATTCTGCTCTGAGGGCTTCGATGGGTTTGACACGGGCGGCTTTCCAGGCGGGGATAATCCCGGCCAGGGTGCCGGCAAGAATAAGGACCAGGGTGGCTTCTACGGCCACATCTATGCCTACGCTGGGGTTCACCAGCATCTGGATTTTCTCCATGCCCAAGTCTACGGCGCTTTGGCCGATGGTCTTGTCCATCACCTGGCAGGCCACCATGCCCAGGAACATGCCCACATAGCCGAACAGGGAGGTGATCACCACGCTCTCCGCGATGATGAGGGACAGGATGTTGCGGGGCCGGGCCCCGATGGCTTTGCGGATGCCGAACTCATGGGTGCGTTCCTTCACGGTGATGAGCATGATGTTGGACACGCCCACGATGCCGCTCACCAGGGTGAGAAGGCCCAGAATCCACAGGGCGGTGCGAATCATCCGCCCGGCCTTGTTCATCTGCAGATTGTCCGTATAGCCGTTCCGTATCCAGATACCGCGCTGGTCGTCCGGAGCTATGCTGTGCATGCGCCGGATGGCTCCGCCGTAGTTTTCTTCGAAGGCCTTGTGCTCCTGCAGGCCTTGGATGCCGCGCAGGTTGAAGCTGATGCCTTCTATCTTGTCGGAGCTGTCGTAGATGCCTTTGTAAGTGGAGTAGGGGATGGGGACGGAGCGGCGGAAAGAACGCTCGTCCGTATGGTAAACACCCACCACGCGGTAAGAAATCTGGCCGATGGAAATCCATGTTCCCACCATGTCTTCGGCCTCCCCGGGCCTGAGTTCCTTGGCCTGGGCGGTGGAGATAACCACTACTTTCCGCTTCTGGAGCACGTCTTCCGGGTTGATGAAGCGGCCTGCCGCCAGCTTGAGCTTCTCCTGCTCCTGATAGTCCGGCATCACGCCCACCAGCCATCCGTCCACCGTATTGCCCAAAAGGGAAAGGGTGGCGCTGGTGGAAGGCGTGGTTGTGCTTACGTTCTCGATGACGCCTTTCCATTCGCTCCCCTGGGTATAGTTGACGTCCTTGGCGTCCAGCTGAATCCGTCGGCCTTCCTTGTAACCGGCATAGGGCTTGGAGGTGCGCCAGCCTTCCACGGTGACGCTCTGGGAGATATAGTCTTCCATATTGCCCATGAAGGAGTTCATGAGTCCGTTGCCGGCGCCCAGCAGGGCAATGAGGAGGAAGATGCCCCAGCTCACCGCAAAACCGGTGAGGGCCGTGCGCAGCTTGTTGTTCCTCAGGGAACTCAGGATTTCATGAAGGAGCTCTCTCATTACTTGATAACAGGGCCGCCCCAGGCGTCGTGCCGGGTATTTTCTTCAATCTGGCCGATAATGCCGTCCTTGATATGGATAATCTTGTCTGTCTCGTTGGCCACGCCGCTCTCGTGCGTGACCACGATGATGGTGATGCCCTCCTCCTGGTTCAGACGCTTGAGAAGCTGCATCACCTCCACGCTGGTCTTGGAGTCCAGGGCGCCGGTGGGTTCATCGGCCAGAATAATCTGCGGATGGGTGATGAGGGCGCGGGCTATGGCCACACGCTGTTTCTGGCCGCCGGACATCTCGTTGGGGAAGTGGCTGGCCCAGGGGGTGAGACCCAGCTTTTCCAGATACTCCATGGCCAGCTCCTGGCGCTTTTTCCGGGGGACGCCCTGGTAATAGAGCGGCAGCTCCACGTTCTCCAGCGCCGTCTTGAAGCCAATCAGGTTGAAGCTCTGGAAGATGAAGCCTATCATGCGGTTGCGGTAGTCGGCCGATTGCTTCTCCGTGAGGTTCTTGATGAGCTTGCCGTCCAAGGTGTAGGTGCCGGTGTCGTAGTTGTCCAGGATGCCCAGGATGTTGAGGAGGGTGGATTTTCCGGAGCCCGAGGCACCCATGATGGACACGAATTCTCCCCGCTCAATTTGCAGGTTGATGCCTTTGAGCACGTGCAGGGGCTGCCCGTTGTTATAGGTCTTGTTGATGTCTGTGAGCTCGATGAGGGCCATTTCGTACTGTATTAGTATCCTATTACACTGCAAATATAAGGCGGATTTTTCAATCCGCCAAATAATTATGCAAAAAACTTGCCGATATGTTAATTATTTGCCCGGTCCAGGCCCAGTTCGGGATGCCGGACGGCATTGGCACGGAAGAGGAAAGCTACCACCACCGCCAGCACACAAAGAGACGTGAACATGATTTCCACATGCACGGGCCCTTCCGCTCCGGTTCCCAGCACCACGCCGGAAATCCATTTGAAGGTAAGGAGACCCAGGTTCTGCACCCAGTTCACCAGGGCAAAAGTGGTTCCCAGCACTTTGTCCGGCACAATCTTGGGCACAGACGGCCACAGGGCCGCCGGCACCAAGGAGTAACCGAAGCCCAGGAACACCATGGCCAGATACCCCCAGAACGGCACGCCCGCCGGAGCAAAGGCCAGCAGGGCATGGGCAATCAGGGCCAGGAAGGCGCCCGCAATCATCCAGCGGGTTCCGTGGCCCACTTTATCCACCAGGATGCCGAACAGCGGGGCGAAGATGACGGTGGAGAAGGGCAGCATGGAAATCATCCAGCCGGCCGCTTGGGCGGGGATGTCAAAGCGGGGGATGAGGATGGCTCCGGCAAACTTCTTGAAGGCAATCACGCTGCTGTAGAACAGTACGCACAGCAGGGCCAGCAGCCAGAAGTTCCGGTTGCCCAGCACCTTCAGCACATCGGAAAAGCGGAAGGTTTCGTCCGGTGCTCCGGCCGGCTCGGAGGCGCTGTCCGGAGTCTTGCTTTTCAGGGCGTCCTGTTCTTCCCGGATTTTTTTACCGGCCGATGCATCCAAAGCCACGAAGACGGCCCAGAGAATGAGCCCCAGGGCCATCAGCCCCATGCCCACCACGGCGGGCTTGGCCGTTTCGGCCAGGGTATAGACGTGATCGGCCTGCTGCTGCACCAGCTTGGGAGAGAGCACCAGGGCGAAGGCTGTTCCCAAACGGGCGATGGCCAGCTGGATGCCCATGGCAAAAGCCATCGGCCCGCCTTTGAACCAGCGGGCGATGCTTCGCGTAACGGCTGTTCCGGCAATCTCACTGCCCAGGCCGAAAATCATCACGCCCACGTAGGCTACACTGAGGGAGGCGGAAGAGCCGCTCAGCAGGGCCCAGAGCACCAGTCCGGCACCTCCGGCCATCATGGCCACAAAGAGGGAGCCCGAGAAACGCACGCCCCACTTGTCCAAAAGGATGCCGCCCAGCACCAGGCCGCCGAACACGCACAGGACGCTGTAGCCGCTGGCATAGAGGCCGTATCCGGCCGAATCCCAGCCCAGTTGGGTCAGGGAAGGGTCTTCAAAGAGGTAGGAGATGCTGGAGAACATGTCGTCGAAGTAGTACGATGCGAACATCGGCACTACCAGACAGGCCAGTACCAGCCAGGAGGCGGCCCTGTAGAATTTCTGAGCGCCTGCCATTACTCCTGGATGTTAGGAAGTTCCAGGCCCAGGCCCTTCTTGCGGTCAACGGCCTTGAGCACGAAGCCCAGCACCAGGGCTGCCACGCCCAGGCAGGCGAGCATCACCAGGGGGGCGGTGTAATTGAAAGCGGTGGGGTCCGTCACGCCCGGGTTGGTCTTGTCCAGCACCTTGCCAATCAGCAGCGGGAACAGCCACAGGCCGATATTCTGAATCCAGAAAATGAGGGCGTAGGCACTGCCTATCACCTTGGCGTCCACCAGCTTGGGAACGGACGGCCACAGGGCGGCGGGAACCAGCGAGAAACTGGCGCCCAGCACCAGGATGGTCACATAGGCCACAATGACGCCGCCCAGGTCGTTGCCCTTGAAGGCGGGCAGCACGAAGGCAAAGGTGAGGTGGCAGGCAATGAGCAGGATGGCGCCCAGCACCAGCATGGAGGCACCCTTGCCCTTGTGGTCCAGGTAGTTGCCCAGGATGGGGGTGATAAGCACGGCCAGCAGCGGGAACACGGCGAAGATGGACTCGGCGCTCTGGCGCATGTAACCCATGTAGCAGTAAACCACCAGCATGACCACGGCGATGCCCAGGAAGATGTACTGCTTCACCTTGTCTTTCTGGAAGTTGGAGATGAAGCCGGCGGCGGCCACCACCAGCATAATCGCATACTGGATGATGGTGACGCTGGAGGAGGCCCAGAAGGAATCGGCCTCAGGCGGGGTAAGGGTCAGGTTGCACTGCAGCATGTTCACCGCGTACTTCTGGAAGGGGAAGATGGCGCTGTAGTACAGCACGCACAGAAGGGCCACAATCCAGAAACCCCAGTCGGAAAGAATCCGGCCGATGTCGCTCACCTTGAAGGGGTCGTCTTTTTCTTCGGCCTCACCCGTCTGGCTGTCCAGTTTCTTGTCCATGAAGAAATAGACGATGCACATGATGAGGGCGATGCAAAGGAGCACCACGCCGAAGGCCACGCTGCGGGATACGTCCACCTTGCCGCCCAGGCGGGCAAAGAAGGGGGAGAAAATCATGCATGTGGCAACGCCCAGGCGGGCCAGGGCCATCTCGGAGCCCATGGCCAGGGCCATCTCACGGCCTTTGAACCACTTCACGATACCGCGGCTCACCGTAATGCCGGCCATCTCGCAGCCGCAGCCGAAAATCATGAAGCCGCAGGCCGCCAGTTTGGCCGATGCCGGCATGCCCCGGTAGAAGGGAGACACGCCCAGCTCGTCAAAGACGGGGATGTAGTTAAGGTTATTGTTGAACCAAGTCTCCAGGCTTGAGCCCATGAAGGACTCGCTCACCGCATACCATTTGATAATGGCGCCCACCAGCATCACGGCGGCCGACAGAACGGCGGTAAAGCGCACCCCCATCTTGTCCAGGATAATACCCGCAAAGATGAGGAAGAAGACAAATACATTGAGGAAAACTTCGGAGCCCTGCATGGTTCCGAATGCGGTGGAATCCCAGCCGCGGGTTTCCTGCATCAGGTCCTTGATGGGGGAGAGGATGTCCATGAAAATGTAGGCACAGAACATCGCAAGGGCCAGGAGCAGCAGAGCCAGCCAGCGCATGGCGGCCGAATCTCTGAGTGTCTTTTGGGTTGTAGTACTCATATTTCTTAATACACTGTTCAGACTGCGAAATTAATTAAATTATTTTAAAACATCAACCTTGACGGCTTTCCGTTAAAAATGCTTACCTTTGTACACTATGTACGAATTGCTGGAAAGAGTTAACTCTCCGGAAGATATCAAGGGTCTTACAATGGAACAGCTGAGACAGCTGTGCGGGGAGATCCGGAAATATATGGTGGAGTGCTGTGCCGTGAATCCCGGCCACCTGGGCAGCAGCCTGGGTGCCGTGGAGCTTATCGTGGCCTTACATTATATATATAATACGCCGCAGGACAAACTGGTGTTCGACGTGGGGCACCAGGCCTACGCCCACAAGATTCTGACGGGCCGGCGGGAGGCTTTCCGGAAAAACCGCACCCTGGATGGCATCAGCGGTTTCCCCAAGCGGGAAGAGAGCCCCTATGACGCCTTCGGGGCCGGCCATTCCTCCACGTCCATATCGGCCGCCCTGGGCTTTGCGGAAGCGGCCCGCCTGCAGGGAACGGGGGAGCGGAGCGTAGCCATCATCGGAGACGGTGCCCTTACCGGCGGCCTGGCCTGGGAGGGCCTGAACAATGCCGGTTCTTCCAAGGCCGATATCCTAGTAATCCTGAACGACAACAACATCTCCATAGACCAGAACAAGGGAGGAGTACACGAGTATCTGCTGCACCTGACCACCCATCCCATCTACAACCGCGTCAAGAACAAGGTGTGGAACTCCATGGGAGAGGGGGCGGCCCGTGACTGGGTCCAGAAAAGGGTCATCGATACCAAGTCCAACCTGGTGCGCTCAAGCGGCGGCGCCCTCTTCGAGAGCCTGGGCTTCCGCTACTTCGGCCCCATCGACGGAAACGACATCGAGCAGCTGGCCTATACCCTGGACCGCCTGCGTAACCTGCATGGCCCCCGCCTGCTCCATATCCATACGCGCAAGGGCGCGGGTTATGCCCCGGCCGAGGCCGATCCCACCGTCTGGCATGCTCCGGGCCGCTTTGACGCCGCCACGGGCGAGCGCGTGAAAACGGTGTATCCGGCCGACCGCTACCAGGACGTGTTCGGAAAGGTGCTGGTAGAACTGGCCCGGATGGATTCCAAGGTGGTGGGCATCACGCCCGCCATGGCCTCCGGCTGCGGAATGACGCTGCTGGAGAAAGCCTGCCCGGAGCGTTTCTTCGACGTGGGCATTGAAGAGGAACACGCCGTCACTTTCTCTGCCGGCCTGGCCGCCGGAGGGATGAAACCCTTCTGCAACATCTACTCTTCCTTCTCCCAGCGGGCCTATGACAATATCATCCACGATGTGGCCCTGCAGGGCCTGCCGGTGGTCTTCTGTTTTGACCGGGCCGGACTGGTGGGGGAGGACGGTCCCACGCACCACGGCTGCTTCGACCTGGCCTCTTACCGCTGCATCCCGGGCATCACGATAGCCGCGCCCCGCAACGAGACGGAGCTTAAACGGCTCATGTATACGGGCTTGTCCCTCACCGGCGGCCCCCTGATTATCCGCTATCCCCGCGGGATAGGGGAGGGTGAACCCTGGCAGGAAGCACCGTATGAGGAACTTCCCGTCGGCAAGGGAGAAAGGCTTGTGGAAGGAAAGCGGGTGGCGGTGCTGGGCATCGGCCCGGTGGTGAACCGTGCCGCAGAGGCCGCCGCACGTCACAAGATAGATTACGGCGTGGCGCCTGCGGTGTATGACATGCGTTTCCTCAAGCCGCTGGACCCCGAGATTATGGAGGAGGCCGGAAAGTTTGACGCCATCATCACCGCAGAGGACGGATGCCTCAAGGGCGGCCTGTACGGTGCTGTCAGTGAATATTTTGCCGGTCGGGAGGATGCGCCCCTCATCAAGGGCGTGGGTATCCCGGACCGTTTTATTCCCCAGGACAGCCAGAAAGCGCAAAGGGCATCCTGCGGCATGGACGAGGCCTCTTTGTACGACCTTATCCTGGAGATGATGAAAAATCTTTGAAAATTTTTGGAGGATTCAAAAAAAGTATCTACCTTTGCAGTCCTTTCAGCGATGAAGGATTCGTGAGCGCCGATATAGCTCAGTTGGCCAGAGCACGTGATTTGTAATCTCGGGGTCGTGGGTTCGAATCCCTCTATCGGCTCGAAAGAGCTTTGAAATATTGAAAAAGCCAATGGGAGGTTCGCATAGTGGCAATTGCGGCGGACTGTAAATCCGCTCCCTCAGGGTTCGGTGGTTCGAGTCCACCACCTCCCACATCTTCGAAGGCCTTGCGTGTAAGCAGCGCGTCGGCAGGCGGAGTTCCGGTGCAAACCGAGAGAAAAGAAAAACTTGTTTTCTTTTCCGAGGTGCAGCCCGGAAACCCGCAAATTTCGAAGAAATTTGCGGAAGTAGCTCAGTTGGTAGAGCATCAGCCTTCCAAGCTGAGGGTCGCGAGTTCGAACCTCGTTTTCCGCTCCAAGACATACAGTAAGCCGGTGTAGCTCAGGGGTAGAGCGCATCCTTGGTAAGGATGAGGTCATGAGTTCAATTCCCATCACCGGCTCTTTTTTTGGGTTTAGGCCCTTTATATGATAACAATTGTTTAAACAATAATAAAACTATGGCAAAAGAAACATTCCAGAGAACCAAACCGCATGTCAACATCGGTACCATCGGCCACGTTGACCACGGCAAGACCACCCTCACCGCCGCCATTACCAAGGTGCTCGCAGAGCGCGTATCCGGTAACGCCGACAAGGTGAAGTCCTTCGACCAGATCGACAACGCCCCGGAAGAGAAAGAGCGCGGTATTACCATCAACACCGCTCACGTTGAGTACGAGACCGAGAAGCGTCACTATGCTCACGTTGACTGCCCTGGCCACGCCGACTATGTGAAGAACATGGTTACCGGTGCTGCCCAGATGGACGGTGCTATCCTTGTGGTGGCCTCCACCGACGGTCCCATGCCTCAGACCCGTGAGCACATCCTGCTCGCCCGTCAGGTTAACGTGCCCAAGATCCTTGTATTCATGAACAAGGTTGACCTTGTGGATGACGAAGAAATGCTTGACCTCGTAGAAATGGAGATTCGTGACCTCCTCGCTTTCTACAAGTTCGATGAGGACTGCCCCATCATCCGTGGTTCCGCACTGGGTGCCCTGAACGGTGAGAAGAAGTGGGAAGACAAAGTCATGGAGCTCATGGACGCTGTGGATGAGTACATCCCGCTGCCCGAGCGTCTGGTTGACAAGGACTTCCTGATGCCTATCGAGGACATCTTCTCCATCACCGGTCGTGGTACTGTGGTTACCGGCCGTATCGAATCCGGTACCATCCACGTGAACGACCCTGTGGAACTCGTCGGTTTCGGCGATGAGCCTCGT
>Ga0310691_10002375_pt1 | contig 25264 bp, 47 predicted proteins | sample 176DNAGHGlowgp2_FD_203887 | JGI IMG/M metagenome (GOLD analysis project Ga0310691, IMG submission 203887) | Sheep rumen microbial communities from Palmerston North, Manawatu-Wanganui, New Zealand - 1766 DNA GHGlow gp2 (v2) (version 2) | ecosystem: Host-associated > Mammals > Digestive system >...
TGCAAATATACGAAAAATAATTTAAATAACCAAAATATTTATAGAAAATTAACACATAGGTAATGAAAAAAATACACATACTAGAATCTCAAATGTTAAATGAGAGCCAATATTTTGAGAATGAACGAAGTGGACAATCATTGTAAACGCCATATTTTTCCCTTACATTTTCGATACATATCCCATAATTCAAAATAGTCTTTTAAAGTTGGCTTAACTATATAGGCTGACTCAGGAACCCCTATATAATTTGATGGTTCTCCAGCAAGGTTAACAGCAAATTCTGTACGCAAACTGTAACCACCGTCACAGCCATACAGTTCGTTTTTATCGCTCAGTAGAACTATCATATAGTTCCTTAGTGTGAACGTGGCAAGTGGACATATCATTTTTACAACAATTCCTCTTTTACGCACCTTTAATGATGGGTCGCGTAATATTTTCAGAATTGTTTCTCTTGCCATATTTTTTTTCATACCACTTAAATGTTTTTACCATTAATTGATGCGTTGATATAACAACACCCACAACTGTTACGATGGTATCAATTTTTTTTAATAATCCCATAATTATTATGTTATTATTTGAATTTATAAATTTCTTTTAACCCTTTAATAAATTCTTTCCACCCATTTATTTCAATATCGTTAAACTTAATTCCCAATACTATTTTTTTAGATGGAATTTTATTTGGTTCTATTTTCAATGTCTTAACGCTAATAAGAACGTTTGGGTAACGTACGCTCTTAAAAGTATACGTCACCCTATTGTTCTCACGTTTTACAGTGAAACCGTAAAACCAATTCTTTTCTAATATCTTAACGACTTCGTTATAGTCTATGAAATCACTATTTTCCATATTGCAAATATACGAAAAATAAATGTAACATCCAAATTATTTAAGATTTTTTTTCGATTAATAGTGTCATGGTATACTCTCCAGTTTTCTCAGTATCTGTACAACCATTTTTATTCCTCACTACTAACGATTTAAGAATTCCATCAACTGTAGCACCTAAAAGATTTGGAGCGCCACTCAAAAGGAGTTTACATATGACGTTTTCTTCCTTTATTGGCATTTCCTCTACATTTTCCCTAGGGATAACGTTAGTGGCTAGTACAAAGTATTTTATGAGGTTTTCTCTTTGCTCGTCAGTTAAAGAGATACCATTCAACGCTTTTTTATACTCTTCATACAAATGATTAATGGCGTTTTGAATCTCTAAAGGTTTTGCCTTAGTTGCTGCCACTGATTTAACTGCCTTACCATTATTAGGCTCACGTACTTCCATTAACATAATTATCCAAGAAGAGTTTTTCTGATTATGTTACCGTCAACATTAGGATATTTTGCCTTAACCTTCGGAACAATCTGCCCCATATCTCTCATAGATGGGGTATATCCCTCTTCCTTGGTGGCGATATATGCAGCAATCACCTCCTTGGTAAAGTTAACGATGTCTTCCTCAGTAGGCTGTGCTGGAGTGAATTCCTCAATGACCTTGAGTTCTGCTGACTCATTATCATAGAGTTTGGTATTACCGCTTTTGAGGTATCCCTCCATTGTTTCTTTATGGTTGTTAGCGAGTTTAATGAGGACTTTAACTTCCTCATTTTCAAGCATTTTATACTCAAGATTCGTATGATTTTTCTCATTTTCCCTAATGAGTTCTGACTTAATGAGTTTAAGCGCGCCATTTCTACTCTTAAGGCTCATTTCCTCAAACAGTTCCTCTGGGGTCTTATCCTCGTTCTTAATCAATGCTATAGGAGCAAGTTTCTCTGTAGTCTTTGTTATAGACTCGTCAATCTTTCTAAGGATTGACATTTCATATTCTTTAGTATTTGTATTCATAATTAAATTCCATTATTTATTCTAATTATTGCAGAAACGGTCATTCTAATCAATGACTCCAAATCCATATAATCGCATACTTCCACTTGTGTGTGCATGTTTCTGTTAGGAATTGAAAGCAAAAGAGTATCACAGTCCTCAGAAGATTGTTTAATGTGGACTGTATCTGTTCCACCGCTTCCAACTGAAAACTCTTGGTAAGGGATTTTATTTGTTTCACACACTTCTTTCAACAGTCGTGTAAGTTTTCTATTGCTATCCACACCGTGAGCAATTGCGCCACCCTTTCCAAGTTTGATGTCACCCCATTCATTAGGACTTACATAATCATCGTCAGTTGCAAACGTTACGTCATAATCAATAGAATACTGTGGGTTGATTTTAGACGCAGCACCGACAGCACCACTTGCTGACGTTTCTTCTTGTGTGCAAGCTACTCCATACACTTTGACATTCTGTAGATTAAGATTCTTCAGTTGCTTCATCACCTCTGCCATGACATAGACACCGACCTTATCATCAAGTCCACGTCCAGCGAAACGATTAGCACCTAACTCAAGAGGAATGTCACAAATTGTAATGGGGTCTCCAATTGAGATAAGTTTATTTGCTTCTTCTTTGGTTTCAGCACCGATGTCAATTTTCATATCTTTGACCTTGATGGCTTTATCCTTATCGTCTGTGCGATATTCAATATGAATTGGTGTTTTACCAATTACTCCATTTACAATACCTTTGGCTGTATGTATGGCTACGGTTGAGCCAGGTAACACCTTTGCATCTGTTCCTCCATCTTTGATGAAATGTACAAATCCTTTATCGTCAATGTTCTGAACTTGAAGACCTATCTCATCAATATGCGCTGAAAGCATAATGACAGTGTTACCATTACCAACTGAGAAAGCAGCATTACCAACTTTGTCTGTGAACTCATACTTTACTCCACATTCTTCTAAATAATCTTTTACTATTTTTGTTGCGCACTCCTCATAGCCACTAGGACTAGGTGCTTGAAGCAGATTTTTCAAAAAAGTTTTATTCATTGTCAATTGATAATATTTTAAATATATTTTCTAATCTTTTATCGTTTCTTGTTCCATCTTTTTTCAATTCAGATACAAGTTGTTTTATGCCAATATAACTTTTGAAATAAGGTGGTATATTATTCTGATGTGTTATAAGGAAATATTTCCACATAAAATGCCTATAGAACACAGGAGTACAACGTTCTTCTCCATAGCTATAATGGTTTTTTAAATTTTCTGTTGGTTCAAAATATAATGCTGTGTCAAAAATGTTTTGTGGGTAATGAACTAGCCAATCAAACCTTTTTCTTCTATTCAACACATTAGATTCAAACAACAAAAAATTAAATTTGTATTCATGGCAAAATTGTAGAAATAGTTTGGCTAGCCATCTTGAATGGTCTGAATAGTATTTTATATGTTCGATATACATTATCCAAAAACATCTTTAAATGGTTTTATGTTTCCATTTGGATTATGCTCACCGTTTGTAGATGACAAATCAATTATGGCGAAGTGTACCACTTTGAATAGTCCTTGATATTTTTCAGATGCAAGAACATCAGCAAAGAATTTAGCCATTTCCTCTGGAGGTGTTCCATATGCACCGCATCCAAAAGCACTAAGAACCAATGAATCATTGCCGTTTGAGAGGGCAATATCCAATATCTGTCTTATTTTATTTTTTATGACGGTTTCAACCCAAGGAACTATTTTGCCGTTTTCAGTCTTAGGATTCTTTACCGCTGGAAGAGTAATAACGTCCACATAGAACGGCTCTTCCATTAGTTTATAATCGGCATCGTCACTTTCCTTAAAGACAATGACACGAGGACTATAGATTCCCCCATAGTTATAGTCAAGTGGGTATCTTTCTTCTTTCTGTTCTACTCCAAAATCTTTTCCAATGTCGTGGAATTGATATAAAGACTTAAAGAGGTTTGTCCGTCTAAATAGGTTTTCCTCTTGCGCTGACGAACCTCTTGTAACACCACCTCCAGGAGTATGGAATGATGCCATATTTAGAACCGCTGGTCTCAAGCCATCGTCAATCATTTTTTTAGCCTCATAGAGGCAGTCATTGTTGACTACTTTAATTTCGGTTTCGTATCTAGGACGCTCCGTATAGTCAGCCCTAATCTTTTTATTGTAGAATCTAGTACCGTGTACCATGTAGTCATCTAACCCATCAATATGAATTTCGTTGCCATTTATTGTATAATATCCTTTATTACATAATGCAACTGTGTTTTCATATTCTTTTACTCTTTCCTGTTTATTCATGCTCAAGACGGTATTTGTAGTCCAAAATCATGGACTGATTTTTAGCTATTTCTTTACGATAGTTTTCAGCGTTTGCCTTGTCTTTCATACCTTTTTCTAAAAGAATGGCATTTGCTGAAACCAATTTATTAATTGCTTCACTTAAAACATTTTTTGATGCCATAATATTATATTTTTTGTTTATTGCAAATATATAAAAAAAAATCTGTATTACCAAAATGATTGGTAAAAATACAGATTTTTTAACATAAATTATTTTCTATATGATTATTCAAAACATTAAATTCGTTTTTTATTTCCGTCAAATCTGTTTGAATTGACGGTAATTTGGTTTCAATGATTGCTTTTAACTTGTCAAGATTTTTCAAAAGGGTTTGGTTTTCTTTATATAATTGGGCATTATCTTCCAAGAGTTTATTGATGTCAATTCGTTCTTTACCTCTTATTGAATTATTATGGTTTTGTTCCCATAAGTTAACAAGGTCTAGTTCTTGTTTGATAATGTATCCAAGTTCTAGGATTAACTGTTTTTCCTTTCTACTTGCAGCATTAGCGTTTAACTCAGATAATATATCTATACACCTATTTAAATCTTTTCCGTTAATCATATTACAAACCTTTATAAATTCCTCTATTAATCAATCTTTCCATTTCCATTGTAAAATAGTTTAATTGGTTTTCTGTGAGGTTATAAATCCAATCGTAAACATAGCGTTGATAACGATTGATATTGTTCACTTTGAATCTCCACAAGAGATATGTTTCTAATGATTTATCCATACATTTTAATCGTATTCGTCGTAATACCCATTATATCCATATGCATTATATTGGTTAGTATGGGATGCTTTATTTTTACTTAGTACTGCTGTTCTAAGTTTGCTTTTAAGTTCATTACATATTGGCTTAATTACATCCCCATTATACTCAATTTTAGGTATAATGATACGATGGAGTATTTCGCCAGTTTCGACATTTGTAAGAGTCATTTCTTCCTCATCCCAATCAATACCATAACTAGCAAGAATTTCCAATGCACGTTGTTTCTCAAGAGGTGTGCATATTGTCCACCAAGTATCTTCGCAAACAGTATCAATCGTTTTTTCGCACGGCTTATTTGGACTAGCAATTTCAAGAACAGGTTTGTATCCCCATCCAACTTCATTGTCTAGATTATTGCAATACTTATAAGAATCATAGAATGCGGCCAATGAAAGTTTCTTTGTGTATTGATATTCTGGTGCTAGGTCAATACCTTCAAATATACCAAATGCGAATTTAGTGTCATCGTTTGCGCTATTATATGTGCTATATTTAATGAAATCGCCTTTGTTAAATATTTTTTTCTCCATCTGTATATAAATTGAATTTTTTTATAATTTCCAATGTTTCTTTAGTAACATATGGATAAGGATTCATCCCTTTTGCTATCATATTTCTAACTAATGTTGAAGATGCGTCCATACGTTGCATTTTTACATACCAAAACCCCTTTGTAGTGTAACTATTCCTACTTCCCTCATATATTATAAATGGCAGTTTATCATTATCAATTTCCGTACCATCATTTCTTTTCACCTCAATGAAACCTACTTTATTTTTAATGTCGGTTTCAAACTTTTTCCACTGAGTAACCGCATCAATTGTATCGCTTCCGCAAATTATGAACAGTTCATCGTTTGGATATTTCTCACGTATTTTTTCTAACACTTTATAAGAATATGTAGGAGGCTCAATATTTTTTTCTAATGTGCAGACTTCGCATTTGTCTCCAAATGCTTCTATTGAGGCTGCAATCATTTCACAACGTAATTCAAATGGTGCAGGCTCGTGTTTTTTCCAAGGGTTATGTTTTGCGACAACAAATAATACTTTATCGCATAGGCCACTATTAATAGCGCAAGAAGCAATATTAACATGCGCTATATGTATTGGGTCAAATGAGCCAAGTAGCAATCCTATTTTCATAGTTATCACTTGTTAATGTGTTAAAGGTTCTAGCACCGAAAGCAGCCCCAATGCTAAACAAATAGTAGATAGGCCACCCCAAAGCACCATATATTGCTAACTTTTTTCCATTTTCGTGCAGATAGTCGTATATTCTTTCATCAATGATTCCATATTTCTGTATGGAATCACTTTTGTATTCTTTTATTCTGTCTATGATGATGTTTTCAGTAACGGTATACATCATAACGTAGAATGCTATTATAATAGTGAAAAATAAAATTATTATCATTTTTTGCAAATATATGAAAAAAAAATTAATTAGCCAAGATTTTTAAGTTTTTTTTATGTTTAAAAAAACTTGTTAATATCTTCTATGTAAACTGAATGAATTTCTCTATCACTAGTAATTCTATTAAGTGGGGCAACTGCTGACATTTTAACGTATGAATCAATGATTTCATCCACATCTTTTAGCGTATTGTATGGACCAATCCAGATTTTTTCAGCCCATTCTTTATGCCTCAAATAGTGTTTGCCATCTTTTGCTTTTCTAGATGTAAATGCACTACGCTCAATGGGTCTTTGATACCAAGGAAGATTGTTAACTTTTTCTTCAATGGATATGTTTTTTATTTGTTTTCGATGTTTGGAAACAAATTCTGATATACTAGTCATAATAACCAATTTAGACTAAAAAAACTACTTGAATTACAAAATGGATGCAACTTACAAAACGCCATAAAACAAAAAAACACAATACTTAATGATGATAGCATAAGCCAATAAACAAACGCTTTTTTTTTGTTTTCTATATTTCCGAAACATATAAATAGAAACAAAAAAATAGAACCTATCATTACAGCACATAACATTATATAATCAACTGTATCCATTATGAAAAAAGGCTAGCCTTCACCAAAAAGCTAGCCAACTTATTTAGTTCTTGATGAGTTTGGCTAATTTCTCGTCATACTCTTGGAATATGATAGGATAATACATAGAATAAAATTCACGGATACTATCTAGACCATAGTCTTTCTTCATCTGTCTCAGAATACATTTAGCTTCCAAGATGATAATCTTCTGGATATGTATCTCTGGAACTTTGCCATCACACCAATCTTCAGCCATCTTATTGAAGATACTGACATATCCTAGGTATTCTGCGAAAAGGATAAATAAAGGTGCTTCAACAATTATTGCCTCTTCATTTGGCTGATTCTCCTTAACCTCAGTTTCAACTTTAGTTACTGTTTTTGTTTCTGTACTCATATTTTTTTATGTTATTTATTACCAACTATCGTAATCTGTAATATTTTTGGTTTTTCCACAATAAGGGCATACTATATCAACACCGTTACCTATTCCAGTTGGCGTAAATATGTATTTGTATGGCGCATACTGCGGAAACATATCATTAGTGTTCTTTGGTCTGCACCTCTTATGCCATTGCTTAAAATCATTGGCTCTTTTTTCCTCTAAGTCATTTAATGTAAAATTAGCCATTTAATAATAAAATTCTGGATGTGAAGAACCCACATTCTTCTTATTTTCAAAACTAGGGTATTCACTATTAACATTTCCTCCTACTATCGTAGCAGCGGTAAAAAATGGCTTATTGCTGTAATCCGTTTGTTCCATCGTCTTCAATATCTTTAGCTATTGTTATTTTAAAATTCCTTTTGCACTTATCTTTCAACTTCTTATAAGGATTACTATACCCACTAGTATAACCATAATAGTCATAATCATAATAGTCACTATATGCTGTTGTAGGAGCATATCTACTATTATCAGTTGTTTTCCTTGCTGGATATGTCCTAGTATGACTGCTACTATTTTGATTGAGCGGTTTATGATTATCTCTTACTGCCCCATAGTCGTCGTAATCAGGAAAAAACCAAGATATTTCGTCAGCGTCTATACCGTTTCGTCTAAGATACTCTCTATCATCTTCATCAAAAAAAGAATATATCGCCCAAATCAATATTACAATTGGGAAAAATATATATTCATATTTATCCGTAGCAATCATACTTAAAATTGCCAAAGATGAAGGAAATATCAATAATATTCTAAAACTACTATAAAGCATATTTTATTCTTTTATGCAAAGATACAAAAATTTTTTTAAAAACCCTAATTTTTGCGTCTTAAAAAAAGTTAATATTTTTTCCTTTTCACAATGAACTTAGCAAATACGCTAGTGTCATACATTGTTCGTTCCTTCTGTTCAGTATCACCAATTCTTTTATAGGTGGCACTGTTTCCATTTTTTTTCAATATTACAATTTCTCTTCTCTCAAGAGTAATAATTGGTGGAATGTGATAAACACCTTTCTCTACAACTTCAGACCAAGGTGTGACACTTTTTAATGCAGATATTTCAGATTTTAAATCTTGTACTGTTTTATGTTTAGTCATAAACATTTAATATTTTAATACTTTTGTGATAAATACCATATCAATATCTCTAGGATATACAGAGGTCAAGACTTGGCTTTCTTTGCCATATTCGTCTATTTCGCTACAACGGAGTAGTGATTCTGTCTTAATTACAACCCTTACAACTTTCCTTGTTTGATGTAATATTTTTGGTATTACATATACACCACCTTCTTCGATGTCATCCCATTCTATGTGTTTGGGGAGTTGCATCATCTTTTCCCTTTTTTCGCTATAGGTCATAGGTTTATTTGTTTCTGTATTTGAATTTGCTGTTGATACATTATCTGGTGATGGTAATGACTTAACTTCGTTTTGCAAATCACTTGTTGTCAAATATTCTTTAGTTACACCTCTTTTCTTAGCACACCAATCTGGTGTAGGAAGAGGCAACATAGGACCAGTATTTGCTTTAATTATCCTAGGTCTATTAGTGCAGCCGAAAGCAATGAGCGTTCTGCCACAACAAGCGTTAAATTTAAGCCTTTCCTCGCCAATATAATTTTTAATCAAATTGTCGCAATTCGCACAAGAGTCGTAATTATTCATATGTTGATTACTTTTTTTAGGTTCTATAAATAAATCCTTGTCAAACTTACAAGTTTCACATTCATTACAGTTCATCCCATAACACGGATGGTTTATATTGTCATCAATTATATGTGTCATATCTTTTTATTAAAGTCAATCACCATTATCGCCAAGTCACATCCCAAGTCACATCATCATCCCAAGGATTGTTCCAATCCATTGCCGTTCTAGGCTCGTATCTTGAAGGTGGCTCTATACTTACTTTTAAATCGTCTAAATATCCTTGTTGTTTCAAGAAATCCATAAATTCTCTATTACCAAATAAGCATCTAGGGTCATCAACATTGTGATTTTCCATAAACATTCTTTGTGCCTCAAGTATTTTCTTTATATTATCTGGTAATCCTTTCTCTGTTTCATCAACAAAATTGTTACCAAATATCTTTCTACATACCATATCGAATGTTTCTCGTCCAATATCCTCAAGCTGATGAAAATCTGTTATTGTTTTCTCAACACAGCAGTGCATCAACGTATTAATTAACTGTGTGATTCTTGTTTGCACTTGTCCATTATCCCATTCATCTATGGTATCATGTTTACCAAGCATTGATTCAAATGCAATAATTACACTATCTATTGTGGTTGCACGGAAAAATGGATTTTCCGATGCTTGAGATAACGCTATATGAATTATTGGCTTCATACATTGAAACGAAGAGTACAAACCATAAATACAAGGTATTCTTGTAGATGTTATAACGTCCTCTCCATTACCAATAAAACATCTGAATCTATGATATATTTTTCTGTTTTTCAACACTCTGCATAGATATTTAAAAACTAGAATTTGTAAATCTCTATCACTAAATTTTCTCTTCATAATGCAAATATATAAGTTTTTAGTTCAATTTCAAAATATAAAAAGTTAATTTTTCTTAAAAACCTCCATATTATCATAATATTTACAATTGGGGCAATATAGAAATGGTTTCATATCGTTTTGGGGTAATGTGACCATTAGTGTTTTCCAAGGATAAAATTCTTTGCCACACTGAGGGCATTTTTGTACGTATTTATCAGCAATTTTTTGTATTCCTTTATCCATACTAAATTTCTAGATATAACGGTTTATATACCATTTTGTAGTTCTCATCCAACAAAGACACACAATAGACATCAGTTCCGTTATGCTCTGTTTTTTCGTGCTGTGTAGAATGGAGGTGTCCTTGTAGCACCAAAGAAGGTTTTGCTGCATCAACAAGTTTTCTCAATGATTCGTTTCCTATATGAGTTCCATCTGCCCACCAACAATCTTTTTGAAGCAACACATCACTGATACCATATGGCGCATCGTGAGATAGAATAATATCTATATTGCCAATAATATCTAAATATCTAGCATAACGAGCATCTTGTTCCTCGTATGACTCCATAAATGCCCATCTGCCAAATGGCTTGCACCAAGGAGTGCCAAATATGGTTTTGCCTTGATATTCAAATATCTCGCAGTCCAAGTAATTTACTTTATCACCGTTTTCCTTTAGCATCAATCTCATTCTATCTGGATGACGCAGTAAAAACCAATCATGGTTGCCCGCAATGAAAACTACCTTTTCGCAAGGTAGATTGTTGCACCAAGGTATAAAAACTTCTTTGAACCAAATCTCACTAGGAGTAGTGTATGCTTGGATGTCTAACGGCACAATATCGCCACCAATTAATATTATATCGCATGGTTCAACCTTAAAATCTAGTTGCCCATGCATATCTGAGAATGCGCATACTTTCATATCAATATTATATTTTTTTGGCAAATATATAAAAAAAAATTGAAATAACCAAATAAGTCATCCCAATTTTAATAATTAATCAAATGAATATACATACAAATTATTGATAGAGAAGACATTGCCTGTTGAATACATCTACTGCATTCTCTGTATCCATATGTGCACCTAAACGCATTACCCACTCATCAAGAGGAACATCTTCCTTAAGTAGCCAATTTATTTCTTGCTGAAATCTTCTTGAATTAGAGTTGATTTGCTCTTGGTCATATCCAAATATAGAGTTATCTACAGCTTCCTTCTCATTAGATATGAACATTGATGTGGCAAAACAATGAAGTCTAGGAAATTTTATGGCAAAAGATGCAGCATAACACCAAGAGAATACGACACGTCTTGCCTTTATCAAATGAACATTATTCTCATGAATTAGATATTCTCCTTTTTCCATGTTTGGAAACAACAATCCATAAGAAGTTCCATGACCGCAACAAATCAAGGTGTCTGTCTCCTTTGAAATTGCTTTATCAATAAGGTCTTCATAGTTCTCAGATGATGGAGTTATCTCAATAACGTGAACATCTTCGAATCCTTTCCACATTTCTTGAAGGATTCGGCAGTCATCATCTAAATAATTTGAATATATTACAGTCATATATTATTTGCTTTTATGAAATGGGTTGACACGTTTTCTTATGTTCTGTCATTAAACTCAAATATAATTGGATTTCTTCATCAGTAGCTATCCTTGCATTATCAATGAACGATAATGCTCTGCATACATATACAGAACCTTTGCCATCAACAAATTTTTTTGTGTGTAAATTGACAAAAGAATTCGTATGTATTTGACAGTTTTCTATCTCACCTAATTTGAATACAAACCAATTTTTGTGTGTCACAAAAGTATTAGGCTTGAATTTTGATAATATTACTTTTTTGCAAACATCATTCAATTGGGCTGTCAAAACCTTAATTTCTTCTTGAATGCCTTCTATTTTTTTCTCTTTGCTTTCTATTGCATCAAGAATAGAATTAATTTTTTTGTTATCGTCCATAGTTATTTCTTTTTTTTAGCCACATTATAAGGATGGGTTGTGATTCCCTCAAGAACAGTAATCCATACCTTATGTATATTTGGCTCACCGACTTTCATTAGTTCTGCGTCATCTGGACCATATCCATAGGGCCTAGGACCATATTTTGCATTATACATTTTTACATACTCTTCTTCATTATTGATGGGAACTTCTACCTCAATTTCTTTCCGCAGACAAATGAAACATCCAGATACACTACCGTCTTTTTCTTTGAAAATAAATTGCTTTCTTAAGCTATTCCATGCGGCTTTATCAGACTTGAATTCCTTTGGTTCACAATACCTTAAAGCATTTGATAATTTATAACGTGCCATAATTATTTTTTTTATTTATTTAACATTGCAATACAAAAATCTTTAACAGCTTGTTCATCATCGAAACTAGACCAACTATCCGATTCATAATAGTTTCTTAAATAAGATTGAAGCCATCTACGAGCATCAGATAATTTAATGACAGCATCTTTATGCAATGCATTATATTCTTTCACTCTAATGTCATTATCATCAAGAAGGTCTTTTTCTGTTAGAACAAGATTATCCCAATATGATGGGTTAATCAATGTCTCTCCATCAATTTCAACCAACTCTTTTATTTTATCCACTTCAAAAGAGCCGTGAAAATCGAAAAATATTAAATCACCAACTTTTCTTTCCATATTATTTTAATTTTTTGCAGTCAATAAACTTTATCCTCTCATTCATAGGATTTGTATTTGTAAGCTTCATCACAATATTGTTATTACGCTTCTGCGCATCCATTGGAGGAAAAACAATAGGACGATACTGCACGCTTGTATTCAATGTAGAGAAAATATCAGATGAATTTACACCTACACCACCACTGTCAAGTCTAATACCAAGAATGCCCAACTGTGCTGTATAAAATTTCTTTTTCATGTTGCAAATATACGAAAAAAAGTTGAACTGACAAAATATCAATTCAACTTTTAATATTGTTTAACATTATTCATTATTTTGGAGGCTCGTAGTGGAGTTGAACCACCCTCTTAGCTTTTGCAGAGCCACACCTTACCGCTCGGCCAACGAGCCATTTAAAGAAGCCTAGTCTATTTTCACAAACGGAACTAGGCAATGTACCAATCAATATGAACAAAAGTTATAACATTTAGAATTTACTCGCTTTTAGGCGTTCTACGAACAAAACGTCCGTTTTTATCTCTACCCATCATTTTGGCATATTTGCTACCATTCTGATTGAGTTTCTGAGCGAGTTTACTTGATATGTGAGTCATTGTCTCTTCAGTAGGAGTATTCTCCTTTTCAGCAGCCTTTTTAGCAGCCTTTTTTCTCACCGCTTTTTTAGGTTTTTCAGTTGGCGTTACCTCTTCCTTCACTGGCTCAATCACCTTTTTAGGAATAGTAACTGTAGCGGTTTTCAGTTTTGCGTTTTTGGTTAATGTAATATGCTCCAAATCGCAATTACTAGGAATCACTACAGCAGTTTTATTGCTTCTACTGCTAGTCTCGTCCTCATAAGTAACCTCAATGTTGAGCTTACCGTCTTTAGCCTCATATGAGAGTTTTTCACCAATTGACTCATCAAAAGGTACAGTAACTGAGAAATCCGTAATACTCTCTTTAACTTGTTTGAGCAATTCAGCGAAATCACCAAATAACTCGTTTCCTCTCTTGATAAGTTCATTCTTCTTCTCATTGAAGAAATCAATCTGTGCATCCATATCAAATGAATCTACAACATCGTTGAAACTTTCAATCAATGACTTTGCTTGTGACGCACCGTTGTCAATAAGGCTCAAAAGCCTGTTTTTGAAATCTACCATAGCTATAAATATGTTTATTATTTTAAAATTATTGCAATTATCATAGCGAAAAATGATATTAACAAAATAATGTCAAATGTTCTGTATAATAATTTTTTGAATTCTTTTTCACTTTCCATATGTGTTGCAAAGATATATGTATTTTTTTGAAAAAACAAGTAAAAAAACGTTTTTTAACATTTTATTCAAGTAATTTGCACTTTTCTTCACTGAAATTATTATGCAATTCTGTGAACCGCCAAATGAATGGCTCCATTTAGTTTTCCGCTTTTCGCTAAAGCTTTTCTTGCGTTTCTAAATGCAGTTAATAAACCAATTACTGGATTTGTTGAGAAATTACATCCAGCAGCAAAACACTCCCCATTTACAGAACGCAGTGTTACATTACATACATATGTTATGCCAATTCCATCATTTACTGCCCAAGGTTTTACTGATGCACGACAGCCATAATGTTTTTCAATAGTGCCAATTATTTTTTCGCATCCATGTAAATCAATTTTCAATTCTTCGAATAAAAACCCATCAAGTTTACCGATATACACAAGATTCCCATTATCATCTTTCAAATAATTGTCCATCATACATTTGTATATACCTCCAATATGGAATTTCGTAATTGCTTGAGGTTCATATTCATAATAGTTGTAGTTGCCATTATCCCAGCTATTAAAACGAAGGTATGCTTTACAAGAATTATTATGGAAAACTTTTTCTATAAATGCATTTAGTTCCTCATCATTGGCTTCTTTGCATTGCTTGCAAAGATAGTATTTATTTGTTTCAAACATAATATCTGATTTTACGAAGCATATGTACTAATTTAGATAATCTATTATTTATTTTGCTAGTAAAAAAAGCAATATCATCTTCAGAAATCGACCATTTGAATGCTCCATTAGATTTGTATATACTTTCGTCTACTTTTTTAATCACAAAATCAAAAATTCTATATATTTGCATTTTTCTCACCTTTTTGATGCATGACTGACTTTACATTTTTAGCACCCATAAGCCCTAACTTTTCTCCATGTGTACGTCCCAAATGAATCCCTCAAATATAGTTCTGGGAACAAATACCTCTCAACCTTAAAACTAAAAGTGCTTCCGCTTCTTGTAAATCTAATATATCCGCTACTATAGGAATATGAATAGGTGTGCGTATACCAATCTGGATTTTTTCCAACCGAAAATGTTATATCACACTTCCACTCATCAATGAACTTAATCTCTTTAAGCTCCATATCGCCAACATAACTAGGGTAATCCATTTGCCAAGTTCCCAATAGTTTGTCGGCACAAAATACGTCACCATATCCACCACCACTGTTACGGTTTGCATATCCACGATTGCAGTTTGAACATCCGTTTCTACTGAAATTGCAATATGCGCACCCATAAGGCTCACAGTATTCACAACCACGACCATCACAGTTCATACAGCAGTTAATTTCACATGATGATAATGAAATAACTGCAAATAGGAGTAAAATAATTTTCTTCATATTGTAGTACACTTAATTATACGATGCAAATATACGAAAAAAAATCGAATTAACCAAATATTAAAAAGAATTTAATAGCTCTTCATAATGAATACTAATAAATTTAGCTGCATTCTTGTTAAAATCAAGCCCACAAAATAAGGATTTTAAAACATCGGTTTTACTGTATGACCTTAACAAAAAATGTTTTGCGGTTTTGAGCGCATGTTTTATCGCAACTTCTTCAGAAAGAAAATATTGATTCTCATGAATGCCGTGTATTTCCGCTCTTAACATATTATTTTTTCGACCCAAATATCCTATCATATGTCTATCAAAACGGTCAAACAATCGGTAATAATATGCAATGGAATCATCACCCTCAGAATAAGCAACATGGGTTGTTATTTCAATTCTGAAACAAGAAAAAAACAAAGCCTTGAGTTTTATAATTTCAAAACTAGGAAGTGCCAATGGTAAGCCAATGAAATGTTGCCTATATATGTGAAATGGTAATACTTTAGACTCATAATGATTTCTTATTGGCTCGTATATTATCACTTCATTAGTCATCAAATGCGCCATTGGATAATAGCATCCTTTCTTAAATTTACCAATATCACATACGCACTTACAAGGTCTTGTTTCTAATGTTGTTCCTTCAACTTTTTTCATTTTGCAAACGCTCCCTTACCTCGTCTAATGCTTTTCCAAGCAAATTTGTCCCTAACCAATTCTTTTCATCGTCAATCAATGGGTCATTTTCACTTAATCCTACACCCCATATACGGTCAACTGGCGAGCTTTCTACGTAGTGCTTTCCATTAAACTCGTCAGAAAGTATATTATTTTTCAAGTCTTCGTTTGATGAAAATTTAAGATAGCAAGCATCAACCATTACTTGATAACGTTTTTCGTTCCAAACATTATCATCATAGTTTCTAACTTTACGCCCAAGTGTTTTCGCAGTTTTAGGGTTTTTACCCTCAAAGGCAATTTTCATGGCAATTTCTTCATCACCAAATGTCTTTGCTTTTATAAACATAAAATACTGTTCTGAATTGTAGAAAGTATATTTTTTCCCTTCATATTCAGCGTTGAATACACAAGGATACCAGTTTGAGGGCCACTCCCCCCAAAAAAATATATGTTTATCAGTTACTCTCATAGTTATTATTTTGTTGAATTATTTTTATTCATAGTAATTGTTTTATATTCATTTTTGGCAAATATATAAAAAAAACGTGGAATAGCAAAATATCCCACGTTAATGTATGTTAATGTTTATCCTATTTGCTTTTGGATATAAGCGCATTTCTCTGGATTTCCAAGCGTCTTACCCTTGTCGTTTGACAACTTGATACAATCAAGCCATTTTCTGTTTTCGGTGATTCTCATTCCAACAAGTTTGATGACGATATTGGAATAGGGGAACTTTTCTTTTGTTTCACTGTTGGTAACGTCAGCCATAAGATGTGTTCCTATACCATAAGAATCCTTCATACGCCCATCAAGCCACTTGTGCAAATCAATAGCCTTATCTATTGTAAGGGCATTGGAATATACTATTGACTTGGTTCTAGGGTCAATGCCAAGAGAGTTATATTTCTCAATCATCTTCTCGGTCTCTTCCCTTTCGTCACCACTGTCAATTCGGATTCCGTCAAACATCTTAGCCATCTTCTTGGAGAAATTTGACAAAAAGACATTAGAGCCAAAACAATCTGGTAGATAAATGCCCAAGTCACCGTCATAGACATCTGACCATTTCTTCATTAGCTGATGATTGCACTCAAACACACCACTTACACACTCTTCGAAAGAGCAAAGCTGATGACTCATAGTTCCAATAGGGGTAAGATTAAACTCCTTTGCAAACCATACATTAGATGTTCCAACGAATTTACCTGTGCATTTTTCGTTTAAAATACACAAAGACTCTGCATCTTTAAGCGCTTTAATAACATCATAGTGGTTTTGGAAGTCAAAACGCCTTCTAGTTCCCATGTCACTCAATAGAAGCCCATTACTAAATGCTTTAACACCTTTTTCAACAGCCTTCTCATATTCATAGGTTCTATCTACTTTTTCAATGTCACCATTGATTGTATGCATAAGTTCAGATATTGTTGAAAGAATAGGCATTTCCCACATAATTGTAGAATACCATTTACCTTCAATCATGATGGACAGATACCCATTAAGGTCTTGGAAAATATGTACCTCTGAGGGATTAAATCTAAAACCACGTAGAAAGTTGTAATACCATTCAGGAAGGAAGTAAATACGACTCTTCATAAATTTTATTTCATCCTCTGTAATCACAACATCTTTCATACTGTTAATCTGCTCTTGCAATAGTTCACCAAATCCCTTTGGATAGCGTGTGTTGTTGCGGTCAAAGAATGAATACCGAACCTCTGCACGAGGATATGTGTGAAGGATGTAATACTGGCAAGTAAAGGTATATGCGTCATTGTCAGTAAAATGTGTAATAATCTGTTTCATTTTATTTTTTTTAATACTATGTTAATTGTTTCATTTTTTCTAAGAGGAAACTGTTTGACTAGTTTTAAGCCTTTTGGGCCTATGACTACGCCACGTTTAGCCCTATCTTGGATATAAAAAAGTATTTCTGGGAACTCGTCATGTTCTGCAACTTTTATTATCTTGAAAAGTTGTTCATTACCATCTATCCTTCTTAAAGTATTAAGAGAATAATATGGGGGTTCACTACTACCAGTTAGAAAAGCGAATGCTTTAAAATAAGTAGAATAAACTTGCCCCCAATTTTTAACACGTACAATATCACCTACCCTAAAAGGACAATATCTTGTCCCAAAAGAGGTTTGATACGTAAATAGTTGCTCAATATTCGAGTCTAGGTGACGTTGTTGTGTCTGTATCTGTGTTAATTTGCTCATAGTCTATTTCCTCTGCTTCTTCAACGTTACCATATGTGTAACTCCTAGAGTTATTATAATATGGGTTATACCTATCAGTTTGGTTTTTTGATAGCTTGTTCATAAAATAAAATCCTTCTATGCAGCTACCCATTAGGCACAACACAAGTAGTGTTCTGATTATACCTCTAAACAAGTCTCTAGCCATTGCCCTATTTAAATATTTTCAATTAATTATCCTGTTTCTTCTCTCCATAAATTATCTTCCATTTTGTCGGAATGGGAAAATTCTATAATTTCGTCAATGTTATCACATTTAATTTTTTTCAGCATATCCAATTCAATTTCTCCATTATTGATGTCTTCAACAAGAGACAGCAATGTTTTATATGGGGTTAATAAATTTCTAAGATGTGCTCCTAAAGTTTCTGTTGCCATTTTTATTAGTATGATATTGCAGTTGACCTTTAAACATTTAATCAAAAACTTCATTCTCTAACTTAGTACATAACTCGTTGATTTTGTCTTTCAAGTTAAGAATGTACTTTTTGTTTTTAACATCGTTGTACTTATGTATACAAGTACAATCGGATATTTTTCTTGCTTCTCTTGCCTCTTGACTAATTTCTGTCAAAATAGCATGTATTTTAGTCTTTCTCATATTTTGGGTCAATTCCAATGTTATCACCTTTTTACTAATTAGTAGGACAACGTGGACTCGAACCACAGACCTCACCCTACTAGTGTTTCCACGTTCTAGTGCGCTCTCCCAACTGAGCTATTGTCCTTAACGCAATCTTCATATGGATAACCATTTTCCATACTCATCTAAGTGATTGCTTGATAATCGAATGTTTTACAATCTCGGTCAAACTAACTCCATTGCAAGCATCAATCTGTTCCGAAGTTGAGACTGTTATATCTTAGCAATGTCGTGTGGCAGGACTGCCCTCACCACGTCTTTCAATTACCGTTTTGAAGCTTCATGTTGCAAATGTACGAAATTAAATTGATATGACCAAATTTTTTATGTTAAAAAAACGTTATTTTTCAAAGATTCCTATTGTTGCGATAACGCAATATACCAACAACAACCCTAATATTGTTATCAATGCAGAACACCCCCATATGTAGTATATAAGACAGAACATTAAAATAAGCCCAACTACAGTAGAACCTATTCCGAACAAAAATTGATAATACAACAACGAATGCTTTATTGGATAAGATTTTTTACTCAAGTAATCTTCAGCATATAACTTTAAATAACTAGTTATACTAGTATTATCTAATTTTTCCCATTTTCTAACATCATAATTGTTTAAATTAATCATTCTGATAAGTATTTTAAGTCTTTTTATCAAATCAGAATGATTTCTCATATTATACAATGTGATGTCTTTCAAAGAGATAGGATGGTAATCTGTTATCGCATTTCTTTTTTCTACTGGAGAAAAGTCTGTTATCGAATATCTTATGCTGAATAAACCAAAAACTTTTTTGTCTTTTAACACCCTACAAAAATCTTGTACTAGTTGATGGTTTTTACTAATCCCACAAGATTTATCATCAATACTAGCATATTGGGCTTTTTTTATTTGTTCTTCTTCTAGCTTTTTGGCTTTTTCTAGTTCTCTTTTTTTTCTAAGTTGTCTTAGTTTTTTGTTTTTTTTCATCCTTTATAAACACTTCTTTAAATGGATTAACAATATTTTTCCAGCTAAAAATTCTGCTAAGAATTTTTTCGCTTTCTAAATCCATAACAAGGCTTTCCAAAATGCTTAATTTTTCTTTATATATTGCTGTTTCCTTTGAAACATCAACTAGAGTTTGCTCCAATGACTTAATTTTATTTTTTAAGCCATTATATTCTTCCATTGGTATTTCTATTCGTGACATATTATCCAATATTTACTCTTTCTGAATTATTGATAAACTTTATAACTTTTTCCTCCCCATCTTTTGTTATTGCTGGGCAAAAATCAATGAGAACGTGGAAATTGGTATTTGGAAAGGCTCTTAAACCGTCTCGTAATGAATCAAAAAGACACACGTCTAGAGCAATGCCAGCCAAATCAATATCAGTTACTTTCATCATTTCACAAATATTGGTAAGCAATGCATTAGATTTTTCATTCTTAAACACTGAATATTCCTCGTGGTCTTCATCAACCCCTTTGGTCAAAACAATGTAATCGCTGTTAATAGCGTTCAAAGCATCAATAATTGGTTGATATATTGCTGCATCATGCGTATGCTGTACACAATGCTCTGGCCACACTCCACCATTTCCTTTGAATGAACAATGCGTATGCGGATGCCAATCTGCTGTTAGAAATATCTTATCATACGCAGGACCGTTTTCACGTATAAATTCAGCAAGTCTATCCATTTTATGAGTTGCACCTTCCACTGGAAGATTACCGCCCTCTAGAAAACCATATTGACAATCTACTAAAATTAAAATCTTATTCATATAGTTTATTCTGTTTTATTATTATTTTCACAAACCGCAGCAACATTAGCAATACTGCTAACAATTTCTGCTATAGCTTCTTTTGTTTCATCAATGGATGTTTTCTTTCCATTTGTGAAGTCCTTAAGTTCCTTTAAGAATTTTTCCTTTTCTTGTTTCTCCTTATGCTTAGTAATATCATACGTAACGCAAGAGTTGTGATATTTTTTCGCAAATAGAGTAGTACAAGAATCCGTTTCAGTTTTAATGCCTTTTAAAGGACAGTTTTTACATAGTGTACCCATAGTTTTTCTTTTTTATGCAAATATACTAAAAATAATTTAAATATAAAAATATTATATAATATATTATATTTTATTAATATTATTTAATATATTATTATATTATAATTAAAGAGCCTAATTGGTCATACCGTTAGGCTCTTCAACTTATTTTCAACAATCTCAAATGCTTCGTCTTTAGTCATATCAGGATTTTCAAAATATGCTTCTTTAACAGCCTCTATAAGTATTCCAATATTTGGTCCGCTTTTTAAACGAAATTCTTTTATAATATCATCCCCAGAGATTGGAAGTTTAACGTTTGCTGCTTTTTCAGCATCTTCCATTTCCTCTATTCTATTGAGAATATCAAGAACTTGCCGTTTCTTCTTACCAAAGGTGCAATGAAGATTATTGGCATTCATTAGGTCAACAGTCGCCCCCAAATCATCACCAGTTAAATTGATGAATTTCCTAATCTTCTTATCTGGTGGCAACACACCATCAGCATAAATTGCAAAACCTCTATGATATTTAATGGCTGTTTCAACAGATTTAATAATATAATTAGGGAATTTCATGTCTTTCAAGTCGCTTGCAGCAATTTCTGCACTAAACTTATCTGGCATTACATCCCTACGTTTCTCTGTTATGATTCTACCAACGTCATGAAACAAAGCAGCCAATCTGTTTTCAAGATATGGCTGAACAGTATCTAACACATTCATCGTATGGTCAAATGTGCTAACCATAGGATTCCTTGACTCATAGGCGTAGGTTGTATCATAAATATCGGGCATTACTCTATGCAGAATACCGCAGAAATACATTTTCCGAATACCGATGCTTGGTTTTTCACAAAGTAGAATCTTGGATATTTCATCGCTTATTCTTTCTTGTGATATAATTTTAATACGGTGCGCATTTTTAATCATTCCTAACCAAGTGTTTTTTTCAACATCCCAACCGAATCTAGTTGAAAAACGAATTACACGTAAGATTCTCAATGGGTCATCATTGAACGTAACATCTGGGTCAGTCGGTGTCTTAATCACTTGGTTCACAAGGTCATCCAAACCGTTGTTATAATCGTGAATTTTCTCTGTGCTGATGTTATAATACAGAGAATTAATAGTAAGGTCACGCCTTTTTGCGTCCTCTTCAATGCTTCCGAATACAGTTTCTGGGTTTCTGCTTTCCTTGTGGTACTGTTCCTTTCTAGTTTGGACACATTCAATCTCTATATCTTTGAATTCATCGTTCTTGAATAATTGAAACTTCGCAGTTCCATAGTTTTCAAATATCACTGGGTTAGTATTTTGAACATAACATTGATGTTTCATTGCCATATATCCTGCAAACAGCATCCCCCCGTTCTTCATTTCAACAACGATGTCGATGTCTTTAATGGGTAATCCTAACAATGCATCACGCACACAACCACCCACTAGAAATACATGATTTTCAAACCTAGTGTTTTTAATTGACGCTTGTATGAGGTCAACTAGGTGTTTGATTCTATCATCAACTTTTTTAAATAATAGTTCGTTCATTTTATTTTATTAATTCTAACGGATACATAAATTTAGCCAATTCGTGTTCATAGTAGAAAACTAAGTCATAGTCGTTTATTTCCATCCCATTGAGTAGTTTATACACTTGTGGGTAATAAGTGTCAGGAACGCAATGTAAAGTGTGTTTCTTGCCATTTAAATAATCTTCTTTAATATATGCCGTGACAATTCTGTCAGAAACTCCACGTTTGAAGTCCTTGGACACCAATTTGAACTTATTAACTCTGAAACGGAAGCCATTAAACTCTTCGTTATTAACTTTCAATTTATTAAATTCATCTTCTGTACCCAAGAATTTGAGAATAATTTCGTCAGTCTTGATAGAGTAGAGTTTCATCTTACCCTCATATCTCTTTGCAAGCTCTTTTGCAAACAAGTTAGAGATATACTTTTCAATCGAAGCAGTTCTTTTACCATTTAGTTTACCGAATATTACTTGCCTAAGTTGTTTTGCATGGGCAAAATATTCGATGTCAGTAAACTTGCAAATAAACTCTTCATATGTGTTGCAATCCCTTACAATTGCTGGATTTGCATATCTCAATGCTTGGAAGTTTGCTTTAATCATATCGTAAGACACAAAGAAGCAACCACACTGTTCCTTCGTATAAAGCTCAGGAGAGCCTACAATTGGTGTCTCTGAGGGAATTGTACTCTTATCCCCATTAAACGCCTTGTAAGCCTCAGAATTGAGTATATAGCCTAAGATTTGGTCTTCTACGCTATGTCGGTATTCGAGGAACTTTTGCATATTGCCATCAAACTTATCCCTAACTGTTTCTAGTAGGTCTAAGTACTTAGTGCTTGCCTTACAATCATCCTCAAGTAGTTTTAAGTTCGCCTCAAAGTAAGGTGACTGAACCACTTGTATAGGAAGCTGATAGTCTTTAACAAACTTGCTTCTGAACTGTTTCAACAATAATGTATTTTCTTCCATAATGCAAATATATGAAAAAAAGTTGAATTGACAAAATATCAACCCAACTTTTAAGTTTGTTTAACCATTATTAATTGAACATTCAAAAATGGTAACTAAATCATTTGGTTTCAGCTTTTCAACGAATCGTGGGAAAAAGTCATTTATCCATCTTTCCTCGTTTCCATCGTCATCAACATCAACCCATCCATTCTTATCAGCGTAGGCATAATTCCAGTATGCTGTGCTATAGGTAACGTAAGCATCTTTTGACTTGAAGTTCTCAAAGTATGCTTTCCTATCCTTCATTGATTCGTAAATGGTCTTCTCTTGGTCGTTCTGTGGCTCTCTACCATCTACTACAAGTTCCCAAGCTGCTTCATATACATCTTTGTTAGCACCATTCATTGAATCCCAATCAACGTCTTTAGCAAGTGCGCTATATGATTCGCTGCCATCTTTTAGTTTAAGAGGAATGCAGAAATTCCTTCCAATCCTACAAGTATTATACTTAACGTTTGGGTTTTCTTCTGATAATGCATCCCCATTTTCATCATAGTACATACCATCAGTAAGTTCTCTGTAGTATTCAAACGGAGATAGTTTTTTGATGGTGTCTAGCCTATTTTCCAAAGCCTCTTTGGTTGTTGGCGGCAAACCTATTTTGTCAATATTCGCTAACATAGTATCAAGTGTTTTAATTGCTGTATCTTGATATTTTTTAGCGTTTAGGTATTTGTATTTCACATATGGCTCTGATTTGTATTCAGAACCATATTTTTCCACTATGCTTTTAGGGTTTTCACCGACAACCATCAACGAATAAAATTTGCTATTGGTTTGTGCCATTTTCTCCTCTTACATTTATTGCTAATGCTTCTCTAGTAACTCCAGTTATTGCGCCAATTCTTTCATAGACGCTTTCTTGCAATCTTTCATAATTCGCTGTTCTCTCAGCAGTTGCCATATTCGTATCAAATATTGCATTATCTTCAAGTATTCCATAACGTCCAGGTTCCCAACGTGTTATTGCATCACCTAACGCTGTTCTATTCATTTCGTTGGCATTTCCAACCTCATCTTGCGCCATTTCCATGTTTGGATTTTCCATTTCAAAAAGGTTGTCAGCATCTTCCATTTCTTCTTGTTGATTCTCAGCATGACCATCTTCGTCAATTTCTTCTTCTCTATCATCAGCATCAGCAAATACGTCATCAAGAAAATGTCTATCTATTGTTGACGAGAATGTAAAAGATTTTTTAGGCATTTCGCCATTTGACGAAAATTCATTTTCTTTAAGTTGTTTAGAAAAGTCGATGTTAAAGTATTCTGCTGCCGTGTTATTAAAGTTGAGAAACTGAAACGAGCACAATGACTTGAATAAAATATCGTTAATCACAGATTGATTTGAATCATCGAACCTACTATAAGCCCAAATATAAGGTTTGCTTTTACTTTCAATAAATTTATTATATATTCTATCCATTGTTACCCTTTCATCGTTAAGGTCATTCAAAAGAGCCTTATCTTTTTTGACCCAAGGGCTTTTCTTGAAAACGTTTGTTCCTGGATATGCAAATGATGGAGAACTAGGTGTAACAATGCAAGATATTTTATATTTAGAAAGTATCTCATTTATAGCGTTTTCATCAAACGTCATATGCTCGTTTTCCCAAAACATTTTTTTACCTATTCTTTTTTCTTGCTCAGATTTCCAAAGCCTATCCAATGAAATTTGCCCACCGATGCACAAACAGTTAAACTTGTTTAGCTTAATTACAGAATAATCTTGAATAGTTTTCACATTACTAAGATTAAGTAATTCATCCGTAAAATATTTAGGGTCATCATTACCTCTCACAAATAG
>Ga0310691_10002377_pt1 | contig 25258 bp, 20 predicted proteins | sample 176DNAGHGlowgp2_FD_203887 | JGI IMG/M metagenome (GOLD analysis project Ga0310691, IMG submission 203887) | Sheep rumen microbial communities from Palmerston North, Manawatu-Wanganui, New Zealand - 1766 DNA GHGlow gp2 (v2) (version 2) | ecosystem: Host-associated > Mammals > Digestive system >...
TTAAGACTTTATTCCTTTTCCTTGGATGAAGCCCCCAGAAAGGCATTTTGCGATGCCATGAAGCAGTATTATGCCAAACATATAGGAAGAAAGTTTAAGAGCTTAGAGATGATCGGGTAAAATGTGAGCCTTGGAGCCCCGAAAACAAAAAGGAATAAATATGAGTGATAATATCAAAAGACCAAAAAGCAGAATAGCATGGCTGTGGCAGAATATGAAGGGCTTTCATGCCTTATATATTGTCGCTATGTTTGGCACGATAGCCTATAATGCGCTGCAGCTTACAGTTCCTGTCTTTTCCGGGCAGATAATCGACAATTTCCTTACGGGCGAAAATGCAAGGGAAAACATGGAGACAAACAGCAGCTGGTTTTTTACCCTTGTGGCGCTGATGGTCGGGCTTACTCTGGTAAGAGTGGTGATAGTTTACACCGATTGCCTTGCGTATGAACACTGTTCGCAAAAAGTCCTGTACAGGGTAAGAGTGCAGCTTTATGACAAGATACAGCATCAGGATATGACCTTCTTTAAAAAGTACGGCACGGGCGATCTGATGACCAGAGTGACGGGCGACCTTGACGCCATAAGACATATGACGGCATGGGTCGTAAGAGTCATGATCGAATCGGTGTCTCTTTTTACCGCGGCAGCCGTTTACTTCTTTACGGTGGATGTAAAGATGGCACTTTGCATACTCGTCATATCGCCCTTCGTTCTTATCATAATAATAGCCTTCAAAAAGCAGGTTGCGCCCATGCATGCGGCCATCAGGGAAAAGTTTGCGGGCATGAACTCCATCGCCCAGGAAAATATTGCGGGAAACAGGGCGGTAAAGGCTTTTGCAAGAGAAGACTACGAGATAGAAAAATTTGATGTTTCAAATAAAGATTACAGGGACACGGCAAGAGCAACGGCAATGGTCTGGATCAAGTTCTTTCCTTTTATAGAAGGACTTGCAAACCTCATGCCCGTGACCATGCTTGTGGCGGGCGGAACCTTCCTTATAAACGGAAGCCTTACAATGGGAGAATATGTTGCGGTTTCGGGTCTCATCTGGGCTATCACCAACCCCATGAGAATGCTCGGAAACATAATGAACGAATTCCAGCGCTTTGCGGCCGCATCCGACAAGGTCATGGAGATATGCTTTTCCGAGCCGACCATACGCGATAAGGAAAATGCACTGCATACCACAGAAAGGCTTAAGGGAAAGATTGAATTTAGAAATGTATCCTTCAGCTACGAGGATGCGGATATCCCCGTGCTTGACGGCATCTCATTTACGGTAGAACCCGGGCAGACGGTAGCCATAATGGGAGAGACCGGCTGCGGAAAGACCACGCTTATAAACCTTCTTCCGAGATTTTACGAAGTTACCGGCGGAGAGGTCCTTATCGACGGTATACCCGTGGGCGATTACTGCCTTGCGGACCTCAGAAAAAATATCGGGCTTGCATCCCAGGATGTACTGCTGCATTCCGATACCATAAATGACAATATCGCATACGGTGACGGCAACCTTTCAAAATCGGATGTAAAGCGCTTTGCGCGCTATTCGGCGGCGGCCGGATTTATTAACGACATGCCCGAAAAGTACGAGACCATAATAGGAGAAAGAGGAGTGGGCCTTTCCGGCGGCCAGAAGCAGAGAATATCTCTTGCCAGGGCGCTTGCGGTAAGACCTTCCATACTTATACTCGATGACACCACATCGGCAGTCGATATGGAAACAGAACAAAGAATACAGGAATACTTAGAGCAGCTCGATTTCACAGCCACAAAGCTGATAGTTGCGCAAAGAGTATCGACAGCCAGAAGAGCCGACAGGATAATAGTCATGAAAGACGGAAAGATCCTTGAAGAGGGAACTCACGAAGAACTTGCAAAGGGAAACGGCTACTACAGCGACTTGGTACGCCTTCAGACGGGGGTGGTATAATGGCAAGAAATACATATAAAGAAGACGAAAGACTCGAAGAGGCGTTTAACATAAAGCATCTCTTCAGAGCCTTCAAATACATAAAAAAATACCGCCGCCAGATGCTTGTTGCCTTGTTCATCAGTGCTCTCGGCGGAATGTTCGGCTACCTTTCGCCCATGATAGTAAGGCGTGCGCTTGATGTGGCCGTTCCCGATCAAAACACCGCTATGCTCTATCGGCTGGCAGGAATGCTTGCGGGCGTATACATCTTCAGTATCGCTTTTTCGACCATAAGAAGCAGACTTATGATCAATGCGAGCCAGAACATAATCTACGACATAAGAAAGGATCTGTTCGCGCATCTGCAGGAGCTTCCCTTTGCATACTATGACAACAGACCTCACGGAAAAATACTCATAAGAGTAGTAAATTACGTCAACTCCGTTTCCGACATGCTCTCAAACGGACTCATAAATGTCGTTCTCGAAGGCTTCAACCTGATCGTCATAATAGCCTTCATGTTCGCGACGGATGTAGAGCTCGCCCTTGTAGTAATGGCCGGTGTGCCCATACTTGCGATTTTCATGTTCTGGATAAAGAACAGACAGCGAAAAGCATGGCAGGCCGTGTCCAACAAAAACTCGAACCTTAACGCGTATCTGCAGGAGAACATCGTCGGCGCAAGGATCACACAGATATTTGCCCGCGAGGATGAGAACCTCGAAATATTCGAAGGCCTTTCTAAGGACTGCAAAAAGACATGGCTCACCGCGGTCAAGTATTCAAACCTCGTCTGGCCCGGAATCGACTCCATCTCGGTATGCGTAAGAGCAGCCATATTTATATTCGGTCTGGTCATTTTCGGGCAGGGAAACAAATCCCTCGGAACAATAGTTGCCATCTCAAGCTATGCTTCCTTCTTCTGGCAGCCCATCATGAACCTTGGCAACATTTTCAACAACTTCATCAACAACATCGCGTATCTTGAAAGAATATTCGAGACGATGGATGAACCCGTTACCGTTGCAGACAAAGAAGGCGCGGTGCCTCTGCCCGAAATAAAGGGCGATGTGGCCTTTGAAAATGTGTCCTTCTCATACGACGGCGAAACAGACATACTTAAAGATGTCTCCTTCTCCGTAAAAGCCGGCGAAAGCGTTGCCCTTGTCGGCCCCACCGGCGCCGGAAAGAGCACCATAGTAAACCTTATCTCAAGATTCTATGAGGTACAAAAGGGAAAAGTCACTATAGACGGGCACGATATTTCGGATGCCACCCTTAGATCCATCAGATCACAGATGGGAATAATGATGCAGGATTCCGTCATCTTTACCGGCACCATAGAAGACAACATAAGATACGGCAGGCTCGACGCCGACCTTGAAGAAATAAAGATAGTAAGCAAGATCGTCTGCGCCTCGGACTTCATATCACAGCTTCCGGGCGGCTATCAGACCCAGCTCCGCGAACGCGGAACCACTTTAAGCGAAGGCCAGAAGCAGCTCATCTGCTTTGCCCGCACGCTGCTTTCCGAGCCCCACATCCTTATACTTGACGAGGCGACCTCAAGCATCGACGTAAAAACAGAAAAAGCCCTTCAGCGCGGCCTTAACGCAATGATGACCGGCCGCACATCCTTCATCATCGCTCACCGCCTTTCGACCATCATGAACTGCGACAAGATCATGTACATCGACGACGGGCAGATTAAAGAGTGCGGCACGCATGACGAGCTTATGAAAAAGCAGGGGTATTATTATAAACTGTTTACTGCCCAGAGTATGTAGGGTTAAGTGAGAGGGGCTGTTTTTTACAGCCCCTCATCCTTTTTTCACTCCACTCTGTTTTTTTCTTTATTATACTCCAGTCCCGCTTTCTTAAGCATTTCTTCAAGCTCGCTTGCGGCAATATCCTCCCCTTCGCAAAGCTCATCAAGAGAAGAATAGAAGTCGCGAAGCTTTGTATTCAGCACGCAGGCAAGCATAACAGGGTCATTTGGAAGATGCATGGTCATTACCTCCGTATTCGTTTTTGTTATTACCTCTATTAAAGCCTTTCGGATGCAAAATGTCAATAAGCATCCCCTCTCTCATAATTTAAAACAATTGTAAAAAACAAAAACTTGATTAAAATGAAAAAACATTGTACAATAGGTCGATAAAAGCCATGAAAAGAGCTTTATATATGCGAAAGGACTCATGATAATGAAAAAAATGAGGTTTTTACCGGTGATAGCATTATCGGTGTCGCTTCTCCTTGGCGGATGCCAGAGCAGTGAGACCCCAACAGTCACCTATACAGAACCGGAGACCAACACTCCCATAAACGATCATACCATGATCACAGATAACTCGGCAGTATTCGTCTACAGAGACGGGCGTGTAAGGTCCCAGGATGTTGAAAGCTTCGGTGAAGAGTATTACGATGTAAATGAGCTTAAAAGCGAATATATCGATCCGGCCGTAAGCGAGTATAACAGCGCTGCGGGAAAAGACAAGGTAAAGGTGGTATCTCTTGATCTGAAGAACGGGAACGCATCGCTTGTCCTCGATTATGCGTCGACCAAGGATTTCCTGGATTTTAACAAGAATACGAACCTGTATTTCAAGGACTGGAAAACGTTTGATACCTGCCCTTATTTAAAGATATCCGAAAGCGGATATGCGCTTCCGGCAAATCTTGTGGATCCTTCCGGCAATCTGGTTTCGGCTTCGGGCATAAAGTCTGACACAGAACTCTATCTTTGCGTTCTGGATCTTGGCGCGGGCTATCCCACAGGTTTTTCGGGCAAGCTTCTTTTTGAAGGCGATATCGCATATGCCAGCGGAGGTATAACATTCGATTCGTCAAACGGTATCACGCTTGCGGATGTTGCGGGCCTTCAATATATCATATTTAAATAAACAGAATACGGAGATTTTATCATGGAAAAGACAATGGAAAAGATCGTAGCGGTAGCAAAATCAAGGGGCTTTATCTACCCCGGTTCAGAGATCTACGGCGGTCTTGCAAATACCTGGGATTACGGAAATCTTGGTGTTGAACTCAAGAACAATGTTAAGAAGGCATGGTGGAAGAAATTCATCCAGGAAAACCCTTACAATGTAGGTGTTGACTGCGCCATCCTCATGAACCCTCAGACATGGGTCGCATCGGGCCATCTCGGTGGTTTTTCCGATCCTCTTATGGATTGCAAATCATGCAAGGAGCGTTTCCGCGCAGATAAGCTTATTGAAGATTATGCCAATGAAAAGGGCCTGACCTTAGAACCCGGCGTTGACGGCTGGTCAAACGAGAAGATGCAGGATTTCATCCGCGACAACGACATCGTATGCCCTTCATGCGGCAAAAAGGATTTCACTGACATCCGTCAGTTCAATCTTATGTTCAAGACCTTCCAGGGCGTTACGGAAGATGCGAAAAACACCATCTACCTTCGTCCCGAGACCGCTCAGGGTATCTTTGTAAACTTCAAGAATGTTCAGAGAACATCAAGAAAGAAGGTGCCTTTCGGTATCGGCCAGATAGGAAAGTCCTTCAGAAACGAGATCACACCCGGTAACTTCACTTTCCGTACAAGAGAGTTCGAGCAGATGGAGCTTGAATTTTTCTGCAAGCCCGGAACCGACCTCGAATGGTTCACATACTGGAGACAGTTCTGCATCGACTGGCTGCAGAGCCTTGGCATCAAGCCCGAAGAGATGAGAGCAAGGGACCACAGCCCCGAAGAGCTCTGCTTCTATTCAAAGGGCACCACAGACCTCGAATTCCTCTTCCCCTTCGGATGGGGCGAGCTTTGGGGCATCGCAGACAGAACAGATTACGACCTTACTCAGCATCAGAACGTATCCGGCGAGGATATGTCATACTTTGATGACGAGACCAAGGAAAAATACATTCCCTATGTCGTTGAGCCTTCTCTCGGCGCAGACCGCGTAACGCTTGCGTTCCTTTGCTCCGCATATGATGAAGAGAATATCGGCACAGAGGAAAATCCCGATATGCGTACGGTAATGCATTTCCATCCCGCGCTCGCACCTGTAAAGGCTGCTGTATTCCCGCTTTCAAAGAAGCTTAACGAAGGCGCAGAAAAGATATTTACAGAGCTTTCAAAGTATTACAACTGTGAATATGATGACAGAGGCAACATCGGAAAGAGATATCGCCGCCAGGACGAGATCGGAACTCCTTACTGCATCACATATGATTTCGACAGCGAAACAGACGGCTGCGTAACTGTAAGAGAAAGAGACAGCATGGAGCAGGTTCGCATCCCGATCGCCGAGCTTAAGAGCTATCTGGACGAGAAACTGGAATTCTAAGTTCTGAACCAGGTGTTAACATAACATACAGAAGAAACTCCATAATTTCGGCGGAGTTTCTTCTGCGTTTTGAGGAGTAAGAAATGGATAAGAAGTTTGCGTATAACAAATATGACAAAAAGACGATAAAAAAGGTAAATGCCTTTGCGGAAGATTACAGGGAATTCATATCGACATGCAAGACCGAAAGAGAATGCTGCAAAAGAGCTGTAGAACTTCTTAAGAAAGCCGGTTATGAAGATATCGAAAACATCATCGCTGCCGGAAAAAAGGTAAAGCCCGGAGACAAGATCTATGCAGTGTGCTATAACAAGCAGATAGCCGTTTTCAGGATAGGAAAAAAACCCCTTTCGGAAGGCTTGAATATCCTCGGCGCTCATATCGACAGCCCCAGGCTTGACATCAAGCAAAACCCCTTGTATGAAAAAGAGGGCCTTGCATTTCTCGACACACACTATTACGGCGGTATCAAAAAATATCAGTGGGTCACTCTGCCCATGGCTATCCATGGCGTAGTCGCTAAGAAGAACGGCGAAATTGTGGACGTTGTGATAGGTGAAGACCCCGCAGATTCGGCAGTCGGCGTTACCGATATCCTTATCCACCTTGCCGGAAAGCAGATGGATAAAAAGGCGAACGCAGCGGTCGAAGGTGAAAACTTAGATGTCCTTATCGGAAGCATTTCAAAGACAGATGATGACGGAAAGTCCAAAAAGAACGGAGTCAAGGAAAACATCCTTTCCATACTTAAGGAAAAATACGGCATGGAAGAAGAGGATTTCCTTTCCGCAGAGCTTGAAGTCGTTCCCGCAGGCCCCGCAAGAAATTTCGGGTTCGACAATTCGATGGTGATCGGCTACGGACATGATGACAGGGTATGCGCATATCCTTCACTTGTCGCCATAATGTCAATAGAAGACCCGGAAAGAACGGCGGCATGCCTTTTGGTGGACAAGGAAGAGATAGGAAGCGTAGGCGCAACAGGAATGCATTCGCGCTTCTTTGAAAATATGATCGCGGAGCTTTTGGAGCTCACAGGAGAAAATTCGGGGGTTGCCTTAAGAAGGGCCCTTGCAAATTCGTACATGCTCTCATCGGATGTGAGTGCGGGTCTCGATCCCCTTTACGAATCGGCATTTGAAAAGAAGAATGCCGCATATGTCGGCGCAGGTCTTGTTTTCAACAAATATACCGGCTCAAGAGGCAAGAGCGGCTCAAACGACGCAAATGCCGAATATGTGGCCATGCTTCGCAAAATGCTTGATGATGCGGGAGTCACCTATCAGACCGCAGAGCTCGGAAAAGTGGATGAAGGCGGCGGCGGGACCATCGCATACATCTGCGCAAATCTTGGCATGCAGGTCATAGACAGCGGCATATCGGTACTTTGCATGCACGCTCCCTGGGAGATAATCAGCAAAGCCGACTTATATGAGGCGGAAAAAGGATACGAAGTATTCCTTAAAGAAGCCGGCAGGAGGAACTGACATGGATAATTCAAAGGAAAACCCTTATCTGATAAATACACCGCAGATACAGGAATATGCAAAGCTTTGCGAGGATAATTCCACAATAGATCCCTCTCTTTACGAAAAATACAATGTAAAAAGAGGCCTTCGCGAAAAGAACGGAACAGGTGTCATGGCCGGACTTACCGAAATAGGTGAGGTATGCGGCTACAGCATAGAGGACCAGGAAAAAGTGCCCGTTCCCGGAAAGCTCTTCTACAGGGGAGTGAACGTAAGAAAATTCGCAAATGCCATTTTGGCGGAAAACAGATTCGGGTATGAGGAATGTGTATACCTTCTTCTGTTCGGCCAGCTTCCAAACAAAAAGGAACTTGCCGAATTCAAGAATCTTTTGGGATTTTACAGATGTCTTCCCAAAAACTTTGTAAGGGATGTCATGCTGAAGGCTCCCGCAAAGGATGTCATGAACAACATGATGCGTGGCTGCCTTGCGCTTTATCCGTATGATGATAAGGGCGATGACACCAGCCGCGACAACATGATGCGTCAGTGCATACAGCTTATTGCAAGGTTCCCGCTGCTTGCTGTATACGGCTATCAGGCTTACAATTATTACTACAACGGTGAAAGCCTTATAATCCACAAGCCCGATCCCGAACTTTCCATGGCAGAAGATCTCCTTCATATCATGAGAAACGACAAGGGATATTCGCCCCTTGAGGCAAAGCTTATGGATCTGTGCCTCATTCTTCATGCAGAGCACGGCGGCGGCAACAATTCCACATTTACGGACCATGTGGTATCTTCAACAGGTACGGATACTTATTCCGTTATGGCTGCAGCCATGGGCTCACTTAAAGGACCCAAGCACGGCGGCGCCAATATCAAAGTCCAGAGCATGTTCAAGGACATCAAGGCAAATGTCAAGGACTGGGGCAACGATAACGAGATAAACGAGTATCTCAAAAAGATCGCAGGCAAAGAGGTATTTGACAGGAGCGGCCTTATCTACGGTATAGGTCATGCCGTATATACATTGTCAGATCCAAGATGCCAGCTTTTAAAAGCATCCGTAAGAGATCTTGCGGCCGAAAAAGGACGCCTTGAAGAATTCGAACTCTACAATAAGGTCGAAGCTTTGGCGCCGGCCATTTTGCAGGAAAAGATCGGCACCGCAAAAGAATTCTGCGCAAATGTCGATTTCTACAGCGGCTTTTTGTATGACCTTCTTGGCATACCGCAGGAACTCTACACTCCGCTTTTTGCCGTTTCAAGAATATCCGGCTGGAGTGCACACCGCATGGAAGAGATGTATTCAAACAAGATCATACGTCCCGCTTTCAAAAATGTTCATGCGCACAATGACTACGTGCCGATAGATCAAAGATAAATGTCAGGGCGGGCATTTGCCCGCCCATTTATTGTAAAAAGGACAGTTGATATGCTTTCTGTAAGTCACATAAGTAAAGCCTTTGCGGAAAAAGAAGTATTAAAGGATGTTTCTTTCAGGGTAGAGGATAAGGAAAAAGTAGGACTCATCGGCATAAACGGTGCCGGAAAGACCACTCTGTTAAAGATCATCGCAGGTGAGATGATTCCGGATGAAGGTTCGGTCTCCCTTGCAAAAAATGCTGCTTTAGGCTATCTCACACAGCATCAGGATCTGACAGACGAACACACGATATACGAATCGGTCCTTTCGGCAAGGGCCGACATTCTCAGGCTCGAAAAACGTCTGCGCGATCTGGAACTTAAGATGAGCGATGGCGAGGCTGAAAGCGTCATGGAGGAATATGTTAAGGTCGGCCATGAATTCGAGCTTAAAAACGGCTATGCCTACAGAAGCGAAGTAACAGGCGTTATAAAAGGCCTCGGCTTTGCGGAAGAAGATTTCGAAAAACGCATATCGACATTAAGCGGAGGTCAGAAGACCAGAGTCGCACTCGGCAGGCTCCTTCTTTCAAAGCCCGATCTGTTAATGCTTGATGAGCCTACAAACCACCTCGACATGCCGTCCATCGCATGGCTCGAAGGCTATCTTTCTTCGTATCCCGGGGCTGTTCTCATTGTATGCCACGACAGATATTTCCTTGACCACGTCGTCACAAAGATCGTTGAGATAGATCTTGGAAAAAGCATATCATTTGAGGGCAACTATTCGGTCTACGGACAGAAAAAACAGGAGATGCTTGCAGCCGGGCTGAAGGCATATGCAAAGCAGCAGGCAGAGATAAAGCACGAACAGGAAGTAATAGAAAAACTCAAATCCTTCAACCGCGAAAAATCCGTAAAACGCGCCGAAAGCCGTGAAAAAAAGCTTGGACGCATAGAGCTTATCGAAAGGCCTATGACTGCGGATTCGGCATCCGGTATGAGCATAGAGTTTGATGTGGCGGTAGAAAGCGGCAAGGATGTACTTGAGGTTTCAGATCTTTCCAAAAGCTTTGACGGAAAAAAGATATTCGAAAACGTGAACTTTTGCATAAGAAAAGGCGAGCACATTGCGCTTATCGGCGCAAACGGAACCGGAAAGACCACCATATTAAAGATAATAAATGAGATATTGTCTCCGGACACAGGGTATGTAAAACTTGGCGCAAATGTTGAGATAGCATATTATGACCAGGAACAGCAGGTCTTAAATATGCAAAACACACTCTTTGAAGAGATGAGTGACGATCATCCGGACATGAACAATACCGAGATAAGGAACGTTCTTGCGGCATTTTTGTTTACGGGCGAGGATGTGTTTAAAAAGATAGGGGACTTAAGCGGCGGCGAAAGAGGCAGAGTGTCGCTTGCAAAGCTTATGCTAAGCTGCGCGAACCTTCTTGTACTCGACGAGCCAACGAACCACCTTGACATAATCTCAAAAGAAATACTCGAAAATGCAATAAACAGCTACAAGGGTACCGTGCTTTACGTATCCCACGACAGATATTTTATAAACAAGACGGCCGACAGGGTTTTAGAGCTTACCGAAAACGGAATAAACGAATATCTGGGCAATTACGATTACTATCTCGAAAAGAAGACGGATATGCAGGCAGTGGCGCTTACGGAAAAGGAACCGGAGACTGCGGCAAAGCTTGACTGGAAAGCGCGCAAGGAAGAAGAGGCCGAAAAGAGAAAAAAGGCTTCGGAGCTTAAAAAGGTGGAGGATGCGATAGAAAAGTCCGAAGCCGAAATGGAAGAGATAGATGCCGGGCTTTCCGACCCCGAAAACGGAAACAATGTGGCTCTTTTGATGGAGCTTACAAAGAAACGTACGGAGCTTGAAAAAAAGATAGAAGCTCTTTACGAAAAGTGGGAAGAGATAGGAAGCTGACGGCCATAAAAGCCTTTTAGGGGGAGGTGAGACCTTGAGGGAGATAAAAAGAGATATCGCAAACAAGACCTTCAGACATATATACCTTTTGTACGGCGAAGAGTCATACATGATAAGGGAATGCAAAAAAATGCTCGTTTCGGCTATAGCAGGCGAAGACACCATGAACCTCTTCGTGTCCGAGGAAGGCATGCCCGAGCTTAAGACTCTTAAAAATTTCCTTGACACATTTCCTCTTTTTGCCGATTACCGTCTCGCGGTGATAAATGATTCCGGTCTGTTTTCAAAGGCGAGCGACGGATTTGACGAGCTTCTCAAAAACCTTCCCGAGACCGCCATAATCATTTTTGCCGAAAAGAAGGTCGATAAAAGAGTCACTTTGTTTAAGATGCTGTCAAAGCTTGACGCATACATCTGCGAGCTTAATGAGGCCGACGACAGGACCAGGCAGCTTTTTGTCATCGGAAGACTCAAAGCAGTAGGAAAAAAGATCACTCAGGACACCTATAACGAGCTTGTAAGGCGCGAGGGTGAAAGCATGGAAAACCTGTCCTCGGAGCTTGAAAAGCTTATAGCTTTTTCGGGGGACAGAGAGCTGATCACAACGGATGACATAGAAGCAATATGCAGCCCTCATCCCGAGGACCAGATATTTGCGATGATAGACAGCGCGATAGACGGCGACAGAAAAAAAACAATGGAGCTGTATTACGACCTTCTTGCGCTTAAAGTTCCGCCCGTAAAGATAATATCCATCCTTGGCGGACAGTGTAACAAGCTCTATCTGGCATCGCAGATGCAGGGGGGCTCGCAGGCAGAGATCGCCGCAGCACTTAAGATACCGCCTTTTGCGGCAGGGCGTCTTTTGCAGAAAAGCAGAAGGGCGGGGGAGAGCAAACTGCTTTCGATGCTTAGTGCCTGCGTGGATCACGAATACATGGTAAAAAGCGGACGCATGGAAGAAACTGTGGCTGCCGAAAGGCTCATAGTAATGCTTTGTTCCGGACACATAAAAAACGGGCTGTAAGCGCTCTGCTTACAGCCCACGTTTTTAGCTAAGTACTTAAATTATGTCTATAACAAAATATAACAATAACTCCGGTACATAAGCTCTGACTGAAACTAAGTTTTATTCAGCCTTGGTTACATTGACAGCCTGGGGTCCTTTGGGTCCGTCGATAACTTCAAACTCAACCTTCTGTCCCTCGTCGATGGTCTTGTATCCTTCCATCTGAAGGCCTGAGAAGTGAACGAAAATGTCGCTTCCGTTCTCGTCAGTTATGAAGCCATAACCCTTCTGAGCGTTAAACCACTTTACTGTACCCTTGTTCATACGATACCTCCGTAAATCTGAAAACTTTGCAGGAAAGTTTTCTAAAAATAATATAAAATGATACAGTTTGTAATTTAGCATAGTAATTAAAAAAAGTCAAACGATTTTTGAAAAAAAACAGCAAAAAAAAAGGAAACTATAGATTTATAAGTGGGTTTTCTTGACGAATCGCGATATAAGTGATATCATTCACCTAGCATTGTTACCGGTCGGTCCGAAAAAAACTCAATAAACCGGAGCCGGCAAGGAAAAAGGAGTCAGTTTTATGAACAAAAGGTCAATTAGTATAAAAAGGCCATGGGCGTTGATCACATTGATGACCGCTTTTATTTTCGCTTTTCTTTTATTTGCTTCGGATTCGTTTGCGGCGGATGAGACTGTGCAGAAGGCGAAGGATCTTATGATAAAAGCACCGGAGGGCGCAAAGGAAAAGTACGAGCTCGATCTGTCATCGGCTGCGGCAGGCGGAAACGTGAAGATAAATTCCGATGCCGGGCAGACGTATGCCGACGGCTTTAAGGATGAAGGTGACGAGATAATCTTTACGGTGGATATAGAAGAGAGCTTCTATTACGACCTTTATCTAAAGGCCGAGGCAGAGACCGACAATGTGCTGAATTATGTGATCGTGGACGGAGACAAGTACTGCCAGGTAAAGACGGGCAAGGAAACAGGCTCCACCGTTTTGCACATTTATCTTGAAAAAGGCGAGCATAAGGTCGGTATATCAAAGTACCAGGGTCTTATAAAAATATACGGCGCAGAGCTTACGCTTAGGAGCGAGGCTTATGACCTTTCGGTAAAGGTCCCCGGATTATCTGTCACAATTATGGGTGTCTGTTTTTTTGCGCTCCTCATTATTTTGATATTGTTCTATGTTTGGATCAAGCATGCATATCCCGAAGACCATAAGGGAATTTGGGCGGGCTTTTTGTCTTATCTCCTAATATGTGTTGGTGTTGTTGGAATGCTTTATAGAGGGGAGAGTGCCCTTGTAAATCAGCTTATGTCAGGTGACATGGCAGATGGTCAAAAAACAGCGCTTGTTAATGTCACAAAAACGATAGGTCTCATGCTTGAGTGTATTGTAGTAACATTCTGTCTCTACCTTATGATGGCAAGGGCCTTTTTTAACAAGCATACATTAAAGTTTGGAAATGTATTGATGTTTGCATATGGTTTTGCACTGTTTGATGCAATCATGTGGTTGGGGCAACTTATCAGCAAATGGCTTATTGCAAATTCAATAAACGGAATGGGTATGGATTATTTGGTGAAAGGTATTGACAGTGACAAAACACTAGATAACCTTATGATAAGCCTTGAGGAACTGCTGAAAGCAGGACCCGGATTATACATTCTCCTTCTGCTCCAAAAACTTGCGTTCATTGCATTTGTCGTTGCTGTAGTTACCATGGTCTATCTTGTGGTAAAGGATGTAAAGCAGAAAAAGTTTCTGGTCATCGTCTGGGTGGCTTACCTGATGTATTACATTCCTTCTTTGCTTAAGAATTTCGGGCTCTTTGACAGCAATGTTCTTTTGATATTTTTGACCATCGCATTTATTGGCATTGACATAGCTGTCGCATGGAAGAGCTTTTCAATCTCACTTCCGGATGAATGGGAACATTACCGTGAAATTCAAAAACGCGGCGTTTATACAGTCATCTTTGCAAGAAGCACCGAAAAAAAGAAAAAGCCCACGGCCGGAAGCATCACAAAGAATGCGAAGAGAAATCTCGGTGAATGACGGCCGCACAAAAAGCGTTTCTGCTTGTCAAGGCCTGAAAAAAGGTGTATAATATCTGCATAAAAATCTGTATTTACAGGGGGTAACAAAATGGGATTTGATATCAAAGCAAAGATCGAAGAGATCGTAAAGAAAGTTCAGTCAGACCCGAAGATGCTTGAAAAATTCAATTCGCAGCCGACCAAAACGGTTGAAGGCCTTATCGGGGCAGATCTTCCCGAAGACACCATCGACCCGATCGTTGAGGGCGTAAAGGCGAAGATCACCGCCGACGGCATCAAAGGTGCCATCGGCAGCATAGGCGGTCTTTTCGGAAAAAAGTCCGAAGATTGAGCACTTCAAATATTATTGGACTTTTTTGTTGGTTTTGACTATAATAGTATCGGCGTTTTCAACGCCGATACTATTTTTTACAGGATTTTTGCAGGATTTTTCTAAGCGCCGAAGGCGCGAAAAATCCGTATCAAATACTTTGATCTTCAGGATGTATAAAGATGAACCTTAGATTTGAGGCAAATTTTTTCGATGTTAAAAAAAGAATAAGATTATCTCCGTTCCGCAAGATCATACTTGGCTTTGCCGGAGTGATCCTTTTGGCGGCGCTTATCCTTATGCTCCCCATATCAAGTGCGGAAGGGAAATTCACACCGTTTCTTGACAGCCTTTTTACAGCTACATCTGCCACATGCGTTACCGGACTTGTTGTTCATGACACCGCGACCTACTGGTCGGTGTTCGGGCAATCGGTCATACTCATTCTTATCCAGATAGGCGGCATGGGAGTCATAACCCTCGGCTCCATATTTGTAATGGCGGCTCATAAAAAGATAAGTCTTGCACAAAGAAGCGCCATGCAGGAATCGATCAATGCTCAGGAAATGGGCAGCGTCGTCGGCTTTACGGGCTTCCTTTTAAAGGGCATGGTGATAATAGAACTTACCGGGGCCGTCCTTTTGATGCCCGTCATGATAAAGGATTTTGGCATCAAGGGCATATGGTATGCCTTTTTCCATTCCATCTCGGCATTCTGCAATGCCGGCTTTGACCTTATGGGCGTAAGAGAACAGTATTCATCCCTTACCGCTTACACCGGCAACATCTATGTGAATACGGTGATAATGCTGCTCATCATAACCGGCGGTATCGGCTTTCTTACATGGCGTGATGTCTGCACCCACGGCATACATTTTTCAAGGTACAGGCTTCAGACGAAGATCGTTCTTGTAACAACGGCGATACTTCTTCTGCTCCCGGCTGTATTTTATTATGTCAACGATCTTGCACTTTCCGCTTTTGACGGGATGACACCTACGGAAAAGATCCTGGCATCGCTTTTCCAGTCCGTTACGGCAAGAACGGCAGGCTTTAATACCATAGACCTTGCGAAGATGTCGCATGCCGGGCTTACCATCATGATCATTTTGATGCTCATAGGCGGGTCACCCGGATCTACGGCAGGAGGTATGAAGACCACCACCATAGCAGTGCTCGTAATGTCCATGATAGCTGTTTTCAAGCAGAAGGAGAATACCGACTGCTTTGGAAGAAGGATAGAGGATGATACGGTAAAGCATGCGGCCGCGATATTCATGATGTATATTATCCTGTTTATGGCCGGTACTCTTGTCATAAGCATGAACGAAGACATACCCTTCCTTACTTGCATGTTTGAGGCGGCATCGGCCATAGGTACCGTCGGCGTTACGCTCGGTGTCACGCCGGGGCTCGGAACAGTGTCACATATCGTGCTCATACTCCTTATGTTCCTCGGAAGAGTGGGAGGACTTACCCTGATATACGCCACCGTCGCATCGGTGCGCAATTACGATTATAAACTTCCAAAAGAAAAAATAATGGTAGGCTAGGAGGACAATAACTTGAAATCATTTCTGCTCATAGGACTCGGAAGGTTTGGCACCCACATCGCAATAAACCTTTACGAGATGCACAACCAGGTAATGGCAATAGATATCGATGAAAACAAGATAAACGCGATCTTGCCGTATGTCACAAAGGCTCAGATAGGAGACTGCACCAACGAAGATTACGTCCGCTCGCTCGGCGTTAAAAACTACGATGTCTGCATAGTTTCTGTCGGTGATGATTTTGAGCACTCCCTTCTTATCACCTGCCTTTTAAAGGAATTCGGCGCAAAGCTCATAGTTTCAAGAGCTTCATCGGATATCCACGCAAAGCTTCTCCTTCGAAACGGCGCAGACCACGTCGTATACCCCGAAAGACAGCTTGCAAAGTGGACGGCTATATGCTACAGCTCGGAGAAGGTGTTTGATTATATCGAGCTCGATTCCGACCACGCCATCTACGAAGTTTCCATCCCCGATGAGTGGATAGGAAAGAAGATCATAGATCTTAATGTCCGCAAGACATACAATATAAATATTCTGGGCATCAAAAAAGGCAGCAGGACCAATATCTCCATAGGCCCGGACACCGTCATTGAAAAGGATTGCAACATGATCGTCCTCGGCTCGCACAAGGCCGTGCAGAAATGCTTCCGCATAGAGTGATGCGGGATTTGGCGGGATGATCGTAAGATTATATAAGCTCCCACGGAGCATGAACTTTTTTACGCTGTAAAGGAGGCAAAGCGTGCAACAGTATTGGATAGACAAACAGATAAAGGATGATTTCGGGTTCTTCACTTTGGAAGGTTGGGCTATACCCGACGACCCTTCAAACACACTGCAGGTGATAGTAATGTCACCGGGGCATAAGGTGGTGGATGCCGACATAACATTTATCGAAAGAAGCGATGTTGCCTTAAAGCTTCTGGGAAGCGGGCTCAATACAATGTTCGGCTTCAGGGTCATAGTAGACGGAAACAAAGACCCCGAGACCACCGTAAATCTTTATGCTATGGAAAATGAGGAAGACCACATCTCCATCACTCTTTCGGATGCGGCCATAGCAAAAAGAAAGCATAAGGCCGGCCCTCAGAAGATCATAGGGGCGGTCAAGGGGTTTGCCGCTGCCGAAAGCAAATCGGAATTCATAAAGAAGTTAAAGCACGACAATCCGAAATATAAGGACAAACAGTACAATAAGTGGTTCAGGAAACAAAAGGCTACCCTGTACACTTTGCGTATGCAGGCAAATGCCGAATTTCCCTACATGCCCATGATATCGCTGGTCGTTCCCGTATATAAGCCCAGGCCCGAACACTTAAAGGCGCTGGTACATTCGGTAAAGAACCAGTCATATCAGAACTGGCAGCTCTGCCTTGTAAACGGAAGCGGAGAAGATATAGAGACCGCCAGGCTCGTAAGGGCGCTTACCAATTCGGACTCCAGGATCGTGTCGGCAAGACTTAAGGAAAACAGAGGCATTTCGGGGAATACCAATGTCGGAGTCCAGATGGCCGAAGGCGAATGGGTGGCTTTCGCCGATCAGGACGATGTGCTCGAAAACAATATCTTCTACGAATATATAAACGCCATAAATCAGGATGAGACAATAGATGCCGTATACTGCGACGAGGACAAGCTCGACGATGCGACCGGAAAGCTTTTCTGCCCGAATTTCAAGCCCGATTTCAATCTCGATCTTTTGCTCTGCAACAATTATGTATGCCACATGTTCATGGTGCGCCAGAGCGTGCTCGACGAGGCGGGGCCTCTTAGAAGGGAATATGACGGCGCGCAGGATCATGATCTCATCCTTAGATGCAGCAGGATATGCCGCAAGATAGAGCATGTCTCAAAGGTGCTTTACCACTGGAGAAGCCATGCAAAATCCACATCCCAGGATGCGGATTCAAAATCATATGCATTTGATGCCGGCGCGGCGGCCGTAAAAGACTATTACCGTTCCCGCGGTATAGAGGTGGTGACCTCAAGGCTCGACACCCCGGGCTTTTACAAGACCGATTTTGTGTTAAAGAAGCGTCCCCTTGTTTCCGTGCTCATACCCAATAAAGATCATATAGACGATCTTGAAAAGTGCATATATTCGTTCGTGAGCCTGAGCACATATACAAACTACGAGATACTGATAGTGGAAAACAATTCCAAGGATGAAGAGACATTTGTCGGCTACAAGAGGCTCGAGCGCGAGAATACCAATGTAAGGACCATTACATATGAGGGAGAATTTAATTACGCTGCCATAAACAATTTTGCCGCAAAAGAGGCAAAGGGCGAATATCTCCTTCTTTTAAACAATGACACGGAGCTTAAGTCTCCCGATCTTTTGGAGCATATGCTTGGGTATATGCAGCGCGAGGAAGTCGGCATCGTAGGCCCCAAGCTGCTTTACGGCGACAGGACCATCCAGCATGCGGGCGTTTTGATAGGCGTTAAGCATTCGGCATTCCATGTTTTCCTTGGGTATGCTGAAAACGATTACGGCTATATGGGAAGAGCCCGCATATCCCAGAACATGTCCGGCGTTACGGGGGCCTGCCTGCTTATCAAAAAGTCACTTTGGGATAAGCTTAAAGGCATGGATGAAAGATTCACCGTTGCATACAACGATGTGGATCTTTGCCTTGCAGCCGAAAAGGCAGGGTATCTGTGCGTTTATGATGCATTTGTAAAGATGTACCATTACGAATCAAAGACCAGGGGCTCGGATCTTTCGGATGCAAACAAAAGGAGACTTGACCGTGAACGCGATCACCTCATCAATAAATGGGGAAAGCGCATGGACAGGGATCCCTATTACAATGACAATCTGAATTTCGATAACGGATATTACGAACTTTAAAAAATGAAACTGTATATAGATCATAAAAATCTGATAAATGACAATTACCACATTGCCGGCCACATTGATGCTGTGGCCGGCATTGAGCCTGAAATAAAAGTGCTGACACCCGAAGGTGAAGAGGTGTGCGCCCAAATAAGCGCAGGTGAGGATAATGGGCAGTTTGAATTTACCGTCACTGCCGACTGCCAAAAATATCCAAGGATAATGGTGCTTTTTGATGCGGGCGGGGAGCAGGCGTCGGCCTCTTTTTCGGCGCTGACCTTAGAAAGGGAACTCCTGTCCGGAAAGCAGCGGCTTAAAAAAGCTGCCGCAAGGTTTAAGGATTCAAAAGAAAAGAAGGAATACCTGCACAAGGCCGTCATTTACAATTCAAGGTTCATGGACTTTAAGTATTCAGGGTGGTATAAAAAACACAAGGCATCCGAAAAAGAGCTTGAAGCGGAAAAGGAGCAGGAGTTTTCCTATTCTCCCCTTATAAGTCTCATCGTGCCTGTTTATAAGCCGCAGCCACTTCACTTAAAAATGTTTGCAAGGTCAGTCCTTTCGCAGACCTACAAAAACTGGCAGCTCATCTTAGTAAACGGAAGCGGGGAGGACGAAGAGGTAAGCCGCCTTGTCAAAGCCATCCGCATATCGGATGAGCGCATAAAGACGATAAGACTCCATAAAAACCTCGGTATTTCCGGCAATACAAATATAGGCATACAGGAATCGGACGGCGAATGGATCGCCTTTGCCGACCAGGATGACGTCCTTGCGCCGAATGCCTTTTTCGAATATGTAAGGGCGATGAACGGGAATGCACAGACAGATGCCATATACTGCGACGAAGATAAGATCCGCGACAAGGACGGGAAACATTTCGCACCGAATTTCAAGCCCGACTTTAATCCTGCGCTCCTTCTTTGCAGCAATTACATCTGCCATATGTTCATGGTAAAAAAGAGCATCCTTGACAAGGCCGGGTACTTAAGGCCCGAATATGACGGTTCACAGGACCACGATCTTATCCTGCGCTGCACCTCCCTTTGCAGGTCGGTAGCGCATATCCCCAAGGTGCTTTATTCGTGGAGAGCCCATGCCGCCTCCACGGCCGAAAGCGGCGGCGCTAAGGAATACACAACATCTGCCGGCATACGCGCCGTAGAGCAGGCCTATGCGGCGCTCGGAATAAACGCAAGAGTATCCGCGACCGAATACCCCGGCCTTTACAGAACGGATTTTGAACTTAAAGAAAAGCCCCTTATTTCGATCATCATTCCAAACAAGGATCATATAGAAGACCTTAAACGCTGCATATACTCCATAAAAAATCTTGATACATACAAAAATATCGAGATACTTATCGTTGAAAATAACAGCGAGAATGACGAGACCTTTGCCGCTTATGAAGAGCTTGCTTCGCTTGACAGCCGCATAAGAGTGGTGGGTTATGAAGGCAGCTTCAACTTTGCCGCCATCAACAACCTCGGCGCGCAGAACGCGAAAGGAGAGTACCTTCTTCTTTTAAATAACGACACAGAACTTATTTCGCCGGATCTTATCACCTCCATGGCCGGATATATGAAACTTCCCGGTGTCGGCATCGTCGGCCCCAGGCTCTTATATCCCGACCGCACCATCCAGCACGCAGGCCTTCTTATAGGAATAGACGGCGCCCCACACCACGTATTTTTAGGCCGGCCCGCCGAAGACCCCGGCTACATGACAAGAGCCATCGCATCCCAGAACATGTCCGGCGTCACCGCCGCCTGCATGCTCATAAAGAAATCACTTTACGACCTCATCGGCGGCATGGACGAACGCTTCGTCGTTGCCTACAACGACGTCGACCTCTGCCTTCAGGCAGAAAAGGCAGGCTACCGGTGCGTATACGACGCCTTCGTTTCCATGATCCACTACGAATCCTCATCCCGCGGCTACGAGCTTTCACCCGCCCAGAAGATGCGCTTCGAGGCCGAACGTGACCTACTTTTCGACAAGTGGGGCGAAAGGCTTTCCCGCGACCCTTATTACAATCCGAACCTTAGTCTCCGGTGGGGGTATTACAACCTTCCATAGGAAAAAACTTGCTGTTGCCAAAAAAAACATAATGGTTTATAATCACTAGGATAACCTATTAAAATGCCATAAAAGGCACAAGAAAGGAAAAAAGGCATGAAAGGAATAATCCTCGCAGGAGGAAGCGGCACAAGGCTCTACCCCCTCACTATGGTTACCTCAAAACAACTTTTACCCATCTATGACAAACCCATGATCTATTACCCACTGTCAGTACTTATGATGGCAGGAATAAGGGATATCCTGATCATTTCGACACCTGCCGACACACCCAGGTTTGAGTCGCTTTTGGGTGACGGACATCAGTTTGGAGTGCATCTTACATATGCGGTTCAGCCAAGTCCCGACGGTCTTGCACAGGCATTTATAATCGGCGAGGACTTCATAGGAAAAGACACCGTTGCCATGGTACTTGGTGACAACATCTTCTCCGGACACGGCCTGAAAAAACGCCTTAAGGCTGCAGTAAAGAACGCAGAAGAAGGAAAGGGCGCAACAGTCTTCGGATATTACGTGGACGATCCCGAGCGTTTCGGAATCGTGGAATTTGACAAGGAAGGGAAAGCGGTCTCCATCGAGGAAAAACCCGCCAAACCCAAGAGCAACTACTGCGTAACAGGACTGTATTTCTACGACAACAGAGTCGTTGAGTACTCAAAGAATCTTAAACCGTCTGCAAGAGGCGAGCTTGAGATCACCGACCTTAACCGCATCTACCTTGAAAACGGCAACCTCAATGTGGAGCTTCTTGGCCAGGGCTTTACATGGCTCGACACCGGTACCCACGAAAGCCTTGTCGACGCCACCAACTTTGTAAAAACACTTGAGACACATCAGCACAGGAAGATCGCCTGCCTCGAAGAGATCGGCTACCTTAACGGCTGGATCACAAAGGAGGATGTCCTCAAGGTTTACGAAGTCCTCAAAAAGAACCAGTACGGCCAGTACCTGAAGGACGTTCTCGAAGGAAAGTACTTAGATTGATTTTTTGAATTTTAGCCTTCCTCAGCCTAAGCCGGGCAATAATTGTTTCTTTGGGCGACTGTCCTGAAATTCAGCCTGTCGCCCAAAGAAATAATTATTGTCAGGCGCAGTATTGAAAAAAAAACAAAAGAGGTAAAAAAAATGACAATAATAGTTACCGGCGGAGCCGGATTCATCGGAAGTAATTTCGTATTTCATATGTTGGATAAGTATCCGGACTACCGCATAGTCTGCCTTGACAAGCTGACCTATGCAGGCAATCTTTCGACCTTAAAGCCCGTTATGGACAACCCCAACTTCCGCTTCGTAAAGGCCGACATCTGCGACCGCGAGGCAGTATATAAGCTCTTTGAAGAAGAGCACCCCGACATCGTAGTAAACTTTGCTGCAGAATCCCACGTAGACCGCTCTATCGAAGATCCCGGCATCTTCCTTCAGACAAACATCATCGGTACCGCAACACTTATGGATGCCTGCAGAAAGTACGGCATAAAGAGATATCACCAGGTATCTACGGATGAGGTGTACGGAGACCTTCCCCTTGACCGTCCCGACCTCTTCTTTACAGAGGAGACCCCCATTCACACATCCAGCCCTTATTCATCTTCAAAGGCCGGAGCAGACCTCCTGGTATTTGCTTACCACAGAACATATGGCCTGCCTGTTACAGTGAGCCGCTGCTCAAACAACTACGGACCTTACCACTTCCCCGAAAAGCTCATTCCGCTCATGATCGCGAACGCGCTCAATGACAAGCCACTTCCCGTTTACGGCGAAGGCCTCAATGTTCGCGACTGGCTCTACGTGGAAGATCACTGCAAGGCGATCGACCTCATCATCCATAAAGGAAGAGTCGGAGAGGTATACAACATCGGCGGCCATAACGAGATGAGAAACATCGATATCGTAAAGCTCATTTGCAAGGAACTCGGCAAGCCCGAAAGCCTTATAACACATGTTACGGACCGCAAAGGCCACGACATGAGATATGCGATAGATCCCACAAAGATCCACAACGAACTCGGATGGCTTCCCGAGACAAAGTTTGCCGACGGTATCAAAAAGACGATCAAATGGTACCTTGAAAACCGCGAATGGTGGGAGACCATCATCAGCGGCGAATACATGAATTATTACGAGAAAATGTACGGAAACCGCGGGGAGGCATAAATGAAGATCTTTGTCACAGGCGTAGCAGGTCAGCTCGGCCATGATGTGGTAAACGAACTTACATCAAGAGGAATTACCGCGGTCGGAAGCGATCTCGCGGAAACTTATGCGGGCATACAGGACGGTACCGCCGTCACAAAATGTGAATATGTCAGCCTTGACATCACGGATGCGGATGTAGTCAGCGCCGCCATTTCATCCGTAAGACCCGATGCCGTGATCCACTGTGCGGCATGGACAGCCGTGGATGCGGCAGAGGATGAGGACAAGCAGGCCAAGGTTTTTGCCATAAACGCAGAAGGCACCGAAAACATTGCAAGAGCCTGCAAAACGATCGATGCGAAGATGATGTACATTTCCACCGATTATGTTTTTGACGGACAGGGCGAAAAACCCTGGGAACCCGACTGTACCGACTATGCGCCCCTTAACGTATACGGCGCATCAAAGCTCATGGGCGAAAAGGCCGTTTCAGGCACGCTTGACAAATACTTTATCGTCCGCATAGCATGGGTTTTCGGCGTTAACGGAAAGAATTTCATAAAGACCATGCTCAGTGTCGGAAAGACTCACGACTCTGTTCGCGTAGTCTGCGACCAGATAGGCACACCGACTTATACCCTCGATCTTTCAAGACTTATGGCGGATATGATCGTCACGGACAAGTACGGCTATTATCACGCTACCAACGAAGGCGGATATATCAGCTGGTATGATTTCACAAAGGAGATCTATGCCCAGGCCGGCCTTTCCACAGCGGTAAATCCCGTCACCACCGCCGAATACGGCCTTTCCAAGGCCGCAAGGCCCTTCAACTCACGCCTCGACAAGAGCAAGCTTGTAAAGATGGGCTTTACGCCCCTTCCGGATTGGAAGGACGCCCTTGCCCGCTACCTTGTCGCAATTGGAGAAAAATAAAACCCTACGCTGCCCAATAAATCGGAGCTAAAATGATTTTTAAGAAAATAGACAAGATAACCTCCGGCCACTTCATCAGCCGCTACGACATCACCTACGAAGAAGCGGACGGCACCGAAAAAGTCTACGAAATGATCAGCCGCGACAAAGGCCTCGACTCATTTGAAAGACTCAGAAAAAAGACTGCCGATGCAGTCGTAATGGTCGTGACCGACGAGACCGGCGAAAGGATCCTCCTAAACCGCGAATTTCGCCTCCCCGTCGGCGACTGGGTCTACAATTTCCCCGCCGGCCTCATCGAACCCGGCGAGACACCCGGCCAAAGTGCAAAAAGAGAGATATTTGAAGAAACGGGACTCGATCTTTTCCGCATCGACGACGTCATGAACAGAAGCTTTTCCGCAGTCGGCTTTTCAAACGAAAGCAACATCTGCATAGTAGGATGCGCAAGAGGAGAAATAAGACCCAGCGATTCTCCCGCCGAAGAAATAATCGCCGGCTGGTACACAAGGGAGCAGGTCGCAAAAATGCTCAGGACAGAAAACTTTGCAAGAGGGACTCAGGCATACTGCTACCTCTGGGCAAAAGGATATTAAGGAGAAGATATGCTTAATAAGAAATATGTCGAGATGACAAAGGCCGAATCGGTCATCAGGAAGATATACATGTATGGCCTCGAAAGAGCAAAAGTCATAGGAACCGAGAACGTATTTGATTACAGCCTCGGGAACCCTTCGGTAGATCCGCCCGCAGAGTATGTGGATGCGGCAATAGATCTTTTAAAGCACGATAACGCCATGCATGTGCACGGCTACAGCCCCAATTCCGGAATGCCCGAGGCAAGAAAGGCCATCGCAGAAGACCTGAACAAAAGATACGGCACGAACTACACGGATAAAAACGTGTTCATGAGCGTGTCCGCAGCAGGTGCCATCGCCCATGCCATAAGGGCAGTCGTTTCGCCCGAAGAAGGACAGAACGTAATAGTTTTTGCACCCTTTTTCCCCGAATACGTACACTATGTGACAGGAACAGGCGCCGAGATAAGAGTGGTACCCGCCGATTTTAACGGCTTCCAGATCAACTTTGATGAATTTGAAAAGCTCATCGACGAAAAGACAGCCGCCGTTTTGGTGAACTCTCCCAATAATCCCAGCGGTATCGTATATTCCACAAAGACCGTGGACAGACTGGCTGACATCTTAAAGGAGAGGTCCGAAAAATACGGTCACGTGATATACCTCATATCGGATGAACCCTACAGGGAGATAGTA
>Ga0310691_10002379_pt1 | contig 25238 bp, 25 predicted proteins | sample 176DNAGHGlowgp2_FD_203887 | JGI IMG/M metagenome (GOLD analysis project Ga0310691, IMG submission 203887) | Sheep rumen microbial communities from Palmerston North, Manawatu-Wanganui, New Zealand - 1766 DNA GHGlow gp2 (v2) (version 2) | ecosystem: Host-associated > Mammals > Digestive system >...
CTCCAGAAACACAAAAAGTTACTGTTGCTCAAGCATTAGAAATTATTAGCAAATTAGAAGATGGTGCTACAACAACAGAAAGTTATGAATTAACTGGTTATGTTACTGAAATCACCGAACCATATAGTTCATATAAAAATATGTCATTTAAAGTTGCTGATGAAAAAGGTGGCACAACTACACTTTTAATCTTCAGAGCAAAATGTGATGAAGAAACATCTAAGAAAGTTCTTGTCGGTGCACAAGTTAAAGTCACTGGTAAACTTCAAAAATATGTTAAAGATCAAACAACAACACCAGAATTTACAGGTGCTGCAAGCATTGAAATTGTTAAAGAAGCAGAAGGCGGAGAAACACCAGATCCAGTAGATGTTAAGACTATAAAGGATTTAAATGCTGCTAACATTGAAGTAAGTGGCTTAAAAGCTGTTGTTACGTATGTTAAGGATAAAAATGTATATTTAGACGATGGTACAGCAGGAATTTTGGCTTACTGTAAAGCAAACGCAACAGTTGTAAAGGGCGATTATGTTACTGTTTCAGGCAAGACTTCCGAATATCACGGAGCTATTCAAATTGCTAATGCAGAAGTTGCTAAAGCATCAGAAGGCACAGCAAATGAATTAACAGCTGTAAGCGAACTTTCTGAAACAGATGCAAAAACATTATATGATGCTGGAAAAACAGTTCCAGGCGGAAGATTCTCATTAAAGAACTGTGTTATGTATGATGATGGTGGTTATATTTCGTTCCAATATGGCGATGCAAAAGTACAATTTACTGCTAAATCAGGTGATAGTTTAGTTAAGACTGGACTCAAATACAATGTCGAAGGCTATTTCCAAGGATTCTATAAAGGCTATCTCCTTTTAATCGGTACAAAAGCTGAACAAGTAGAAACTCCACTTGAATCATTAACATGTAAAGCAAGCGCTTCAGCAGTTAAAGTTGGCGACGAAATTACTTTATCAGCCGAGGGTACTCCAGGTGCAGATATTAGTAGCGTCAAATTTGAGATTACCGAAGGTGCCGCTAATGCAACAATTACTGGCAACAAACTAAAAGGTGTTGCTGAAGGCACTGTTAAAGTTGTTGCTAAAGTTGGCAATGTAGTTTCTGAACCAATTACAATTACAGTTGAAAAAGCAGAAGAACAAGGTGGCGAGGATCAATTAACAGTTTTATGCGAAGCAGATTTTACATCTTCAAAGTTTACTACTGGAAGTAATACAGCATTGACCGCTTCTCAACTTTCTGTCGCGTTTGGAAATTCCGGCTTAACATGTACTAGTGCTTCAAAAGTATATGGAAATATATCAGATCAAGGACAAAAACTCAATGTTGGTGCTATAAAATTTGGCACCGGTTCTGCAGCTGGTGAATTCTCATTAAGTTCTACCTCGAAAGTATATAAAATTGAAGTTGAATTATATAGTTGGAACGCTACCACTGCTGCTGAATTTGTAATTGCGGGTCAAACAGTTTCTGTTCCTAAATCTTCAGATTCTTTAAAAGAAGTTATTGAAATTGCAAACGGTTTAGATACTATAGATTTTAAAACTACATCAAAAGGATACAGAGGGTATATCACAGCGTTAACTTTCTATACTAAATAAAAACGGCAAAATAACAGTATTGGCTCTTTAAATAAAAAGGGGGTTTTGTGGGGTTTAAGTTAAAATAAATATTTAAATCCTTTAAATAAAAGTGGGGTCATAGTATTGCGCTATGACTCTCTTTTTATTAATTGCTAAAACAATCCTAGAAGAAAAATCAGTTCATGGTTTTGTGCCTATAATATATTTTTTAAGTATTTTTACTCTAAAATTTATAGTTCTGGCTACTCAGTTAATAAACTTTTTGTGCAATAAAAAAAACAATTAGTCTTAATAAATAAAATGGGGTTAACCTACCCCACATTTATTTAAAGTACCACAGTATTAACATGTGCGAGAAAATCACACATGTTTTTCTTTTCTCAATTTGATTTATATTTTCAAGCAAATGAAATGCAATTTACTTGTTAATAGCATTCTAATTGTAGTAAATTAATTCTTGTAAAGGAGTTTTGATTATGAATAATATTTCTAGTGTTAGTTTTAGAATAGATACTGATTTAAAAAATAAAGCGGATGCTTTATTTGCTGAACTTGGATTAAATATGACTACTGCGTTTAACATCTTTTTGCGTCAAGCAGTAAGAGAAGGCAAAATCCCATTTGCTGTTTCTTTAAATGTTGAAAATAAGGAAACTGTTGAAGCAATGGTTGAAGCATTGAGATTAGAAAACGATCCTAATGTTAAAACTTATAGTTTAGAAGACACTTTAAAGGAGCTTAAATCGTGAATAAAGAAATCGTTTTAATTTTGACATTAATTAGAACCGACTCCCATAGTTACTTGTTTTAATTTAAAGGAGATCTTCATGGATTCATTAGAAAGATTAAAAGAAGGAAACAAATATTTTATTAATCATAACAAACTTGATGGAGACTATTCTTATAATATAAGAAAGGATAAGAAAGAAAACGGTCAAAATCCTTTTGCAGTTATAATTACTTGTTCAGATTCAAGAGTAGTTCCTGAAGCAATCTTTAATGCCTCTTTAGGGGAACTTTTTGTAATTAGAGTTGCAGGTAATGTAGTTGGAGAATATGAATTATCGAGTATAGTTTATGCCCTCGATCATCTTAAAGTTGATACTGTATTAGTTTTAGGACACACAAATTGCGGAGCAATTGGAGCTGCTTTATCAAATCATGAAGCAGGGTTATGTGAGGCGCTAGTTAGCAAAATTAGAGGCGTAATTAGCCTAGCTAAATCCGGAGAAGAAGCAACAAAATTAAATGTTTTAAACACTCAAAAAGAGATAAGAAATTATATAGATCAAGACAAATATTTAAAAGCAGTAAAAGTTTTTAGTGGAATTTATGAAATTGACTCAGGAAAGGTAAATTTCTTTTAATTTTTTAAAAATAATTCAGTTTTGCAGGGTTTTTATTATTGCAACCAGGGATATTAAAAATATTAATTATGACCTAGTAAGCTCTACTAGGTCGTTTTTGTTTTTGTGCTTAACAAATGAGTAATAATTTGAAATAATATTAAAGTCTTTTAATTAGTATCTATACTAATTATTTTGTATAAGGAGATTATTAAATTATGAGAGATTTCGTTATTTATTTAGATTCTACATGTGACATGACTGGTGCTTTATTAAATAAATATGGCATCAAATACATGGTCATGGGATTATCAGTTGATGATAAAGAATATCCAGCAAGTTTAACTTGGGAAGATTTCACACCAGCTGAATACTATGCAATCATGAGAAAAGGAACAAGAGTTTTTACAGTTCAAGTTAATGAACCAGCTTTTGTTGAAGCACGGGAAGAAGAAGTCAAAAACGGAAAAGATATTTTATACATTGGTTGTTCAGGTAAACTTTCAGCAACAGTTAGAACAGGTGCAAAAGTTGCTAAAGATTTAATGGCAAAATATGAAGGTTCAAAAATTGTCGTTGTTGATCCTTTAACATCAGGTATGGCTCAAGGTATTTTAGGTATCGAAGCTGCTGAAATGAAAAAAGAAGGAAAAACAATTGATGAAATCGCTGCTTATATTGAAGCAAACAAATTACATTATCAACAATGGGCAGCTGTTGGTTCACTTACATATTTAGCAAAAGCAGGTAGAGTTAAAGCTTCAAAAGCTTTCTTTGGTAACTTATTTGGAATTAAACCAATCGTTATCAGTGATGCTCAAGGTTCTAACTCAGCTTATAAGAAAGTTAAAGGAAGAAAACCATCCTTAGAAGAAATTGTTAAACTTGCAATTGATTGTGCAGAAGATGTTGAAAATCACTACATTGCAATCACTCACGCAGATTGTGAAGAAGAAGCTTTATGGGTTAGAGATGAACTTGCAAAAGTTTTACATCCAAAAGCATTTTTAGTCCAAGAATTAGGACCAATCTTAGGTACAAGCTGTGGACCAGAAACAATCATTATTAACATGTATGGTAAAGAAGTAACTTTCGTAGGTGAATAATTATGAATAACGTTACATCTTTAAATAGTGAAACGTTACAAAAATTATTATCTGCAGGTTATAAAAATTTATCATTACATTTTAAAGCAATAAATGATTTAAACGTTTTTCCTGTTCCTGATGGAGATACAGGAACCAATATGAAAATTACATACTTCAATGGTATGAAAGCCATTGAAGGAGCCACAAAAACTGGCGAAATAATCGAGAAATTTGCTAATGGCATGCTTTTTGGAGCACGTGGAAATAGTGGTGTTTTAACTAGCCAATATTATAGAGGTATCGCAAACGCTTTAGGTAATAAAAAAGATGATATTACTGTTAAAGAATTTGCTGATGCAATGGTTTCTGGATATAAACAAGCTTATGAAGCTGCTGTTGATCCTGTTGAAGGAACAATTTTAACTGTTGCTCGTGAAGGAATCGAAAGTATTTTGGTTAATATAAAAGAAGATACTGATTTTGCCTCATTTATTGGCATGGTATATGATGCCATGAGAATGTCTCTTGATAACACACCAAATTTACTTCCTGTTTTAAAAGAAGCTGGAGTTATTGATAGTGGTGGTAAGGGATTACTTACAATTTTTGAAGGATATTTAAAATTCTTACAAGGCGTAGAAATCACTGAAAATGATGATTATGAGGCTATGGAAAGTCATGGAACACTTCAAAAAGTTGATTTTAGTGCATTTAACGCTGATTCAGTTTTAGATTATGGATATTGTACAGAATTTTTACTTCAACTTTTAAATTCAAAATGTGATATTCCTAATTTTCAAATTTCTGAATTCATCAAATGGCTTGGAGATCATGGAAATTCAATAGTTTGTTTCCAAAACGGAAGCATCATCAAAGTTCATATTCACACTAAAAAACCATATGAAGTTATTGAATATGCACAACGTTTTGGTGAATTTGTTGCTTTCAAGATGGAAAATATGGCTCTTCAACACAATGAAGTTCTTGCTGAAAAAGAATCCAAAATGAAAGAGAGAAAGAAATACGCAGTTATTTCTATTGCTCAAGGTGAAGGATTAATCGAACTTTTTAAAGAATTAGGAAGTGATATTGTTCTTAACGGCGGAACAACCATGAACACTTCAACAGCTGAAATGATTGATGCATTTAAAGAAGCAAATGCTGATAAGATTTTCCTTCTTACAGATGAATCAAATATAATTCTTGCAGCACGTCAAGCACGCGATTTATATAAAGATTCAGAAGTTAGAGTCATTGAAACAAAGACAATTATTGAAGGTTACAGTGCCCTTTCAATGATGGTTAAAGAAGATGATAATGCTGAAGATGTATATAATGATTTAGAAAAATATTCAAAAGAAGTTACATCATGTTTTGTTGCTAAATCTTCAAGAACCAGCATTATTAATGGTGAAAAGAGCGAAAAAGGAAAATATATTGAAGGCGTTGATGGCGAACTAGTTGGTAGTAAAACAAATAGAGATGATGCTGTTTGCGATCTTGTAGATAGAATTCCTAATATTAAAGAAAAATCACTTTGCATTTTATTTTATGGTGCAGAAGTTTCTAATGCTGAAGCAGAAGATGTCGCTTCTAGAATCAATGCAAAATATCCAAATCTTGAAGTGGGAGTACTTTCTGGAAAACAAGAAGTATACGACTATTTAATTGGAATTAACTAGTTCTCTATAGCACGAATTTAAGGGCAAAACTATTGCCCTTTTTTTCATGTTTAAAAAACCATAAATATTTATATAAATTATTTAACCAAAATTGAAAATAGATTGTATATTTACATTTTAATTATTTACTTTAAACACGTTTAAAATGAATAGAATTTTAACTTTTTTTATTTCATAATATTAACTATGAAAGAAAAAGATTTTAAAATTTTAATCAATAAGAAAAACCAAATATATATAAGAGAAGAAGCTTTCAAAATTGATAGAATTGAAGTCACAAGTGAAATTAAAAAATCATTTCATATCTTTTTTAATGAAAACAAATATGAATTATTAAAATCGATTGTTTTAAAAATTGTTCCTGAAGAAATTAAAAATAAATATCATTTAAATAGTTTTTTAATTAATGTTGCAATTAAAATGTATGAAAATGATGGAGATAAATTTAAAAGAAACGCAAAAGCTGTTGGGGCTAGCGAAGAAGAATTAAAAACATTTGATGATTTAGCATCAAGAGCTCGCTTAGTTTTTGACGTAGATAGTTTGGAATTTAAAAATATGATAAATGAATATTATCAACTGGCTAGCAACATCTTAAAGAATAAAAAGATAAAAGTAATTAGCTTTAAAGAATCTGAATCATTTAAAGAAATCAAAAAAGAAGAATTAATCGAATTAATAAATAAAAATGATTTTATGTTTTTTAAGGTAGAAAGAGATTTTACTTTTTCGCTTGATCTTTTAATTCAAACTTTAACAGATAAAAGCGAGGATGAATCTTTAATTGAAGAAGCAATTCAAGTATTTGCTAAAATAGCAAAATTAAAGAGCGGCGAAATTATAATATTAAACTAATATTAAAGAAAAAGACTGCAGAAACTAAATATTTTTTTGTAAAAATTTATTTTTTTTCGATTTTTTATCCTTCCTTTATTGACAAAAATTTTTATCTATGTAAAATGCTTAACTATAAATAGTTAAGGATTTTATGTTATTTGGTAAGTATCTCAACAAATATTATTTAAAAAACATCGTCTATTTCTTAATCGGTGTTGTTGCACTAGTTATGGTCGACTACGTTCAACTCTACCTTCCAGAATTCCTTGGTGATCTGGTTGATCTTTTTGATGGAAATTCAATTTCTGGGCATGAAAACGAAATCTTTGAACTTATCAAAAACACACTTATTGTTGCGGGATTACTTTTTATTGGAAGAAGTACATGGCGTCTTACAATTTTTAGAGCAGAAAACAACATCGAAGAAAGCATCAGAAATGATATGTTTGCAAAAGCCGAAAGACTTTCGCAACGCTATTATCATGAAAACAAAGTCGGAACTGTTTTAAACTGGTTTAGTGACGATGTTAGTGAAGTAAGAGAGTTTATTGGATGGGGCACCATCATGATAATTGATGCTCTTTTCTTAACTATCCTTGCTTTTTATAAAATGATTGCCTTGAATTGGTTTTTAACAATTATTGCAGCCTTACCTTTACTTTTAATTGCTGTATGGGGATTTTTTGTAGAAAAATTTGAAGCAAAGGTTTGGAAAGAAAGACAAGAAGCGAACGATAGAATTTATGAATTTGCTAATGAAGGCTTCACTGGATTAAGAGTAATTAAAGCGTTTGTAAAAGAGAATCAACAAATTTTAGCTTTTTCAAAAATTGCTAAAAAATCAAAAGATGCAAGTATTAAATTCCAACGTGTTGTTATTCTTTTTGGTTCATTAATAGAGATTATTATCGCATTAATTTTGTGTCTTATTATTGGTTTTGGCTCACGGATTGTTTACTTAGCAATTTCTGGGACGCCTTTAAATATTGGAGGCCAAGAAATAAGTTTTACAGCAGGTAACTTAATTACTTTTGTTGGATATTTTGACACTTTAATCTGGCCAATGATTGCTTTAGGTCAAATTTTCTCAATGAGATCAAGAGCGAAAGCAAGTTATAAAAGAATTGCTCATTTTCTTGATGAGATTGAAGAAGTTAAATCACCTGAAAACGCAATTGTTCTTAGTAACGTTAAAGGTATCATCGAATTTAAAGATTTTACATTTAGATATGATGGAAAAGATCATGATTCATTGAAACACATTACTTTAAAAATTAATGACGGAGAAAATATTGGAATCGTTGGAAAAATCGGTTCAGGAAAATCCACTTTAGTTAATATTCTTTTAAGGCTTTTCAATTATTCTGAAGATTCTGTTTTTGTTGATGGAGTCGATTTGATGAAATGTGATATTGATTCATTAAGAGAAAATATCGCTATCGTCCCTCAAGATAATTTCTTGTTTAGCGATGAAATCGAAAATAATATTGCATTTTCAAGCGATGAAAAGAACCTTGATCTGGTCAAAAAATCAGCAGTATTTAGTTGCGTTGCTCAAGATATTGATGATTTTAAAGATCAATATAAAACCGTTTCTGGAGAAAGAGGAGTTACTCTTTCTGGTGGGCAAAAACAAAGAATTTCAATTGCTAGAGCTTTTTATAAAAATGCTCCAATTTTAATTTTGGATGATTCTGTTTCAGCAGTTGATACAAAAACAGAAAAAGCTATTCTTTCAAATATTAGAGAATATAGAAACGGAAAAACAACAATTTTAATTTCTAGTAGAATCTCAACGGTTTCTACTTTAGATAGAATTATTGTTCTTAATAAGGGTGAAGTTGAAGCTTTTGATACCCACGAAAACTTATTGAAGATTTCTCCAACTTATCAAAAGATGGTTTATCTCCAAGAACTCGAAAAAGAGATTGAGGGCTAAAATATGGATGATGAATTAGAGAAATTGTTTGGAACGAAGAAAATTCCTTTAATGGAATTAATCAAAAGAACATCTAAATATGTGAAAACACAAAGATGGCGTTTTCTTGTTGCAATTTTCTTGCTTATTTTAAATGTTGCAATCAATATTGTTTTGCCAATTTTAACGGCTACAATTACGAATATTTTAAAAACAGAAATAGATTTAACTTTAATTATTTTTATAGTCGTTGGATATTTTAGTTTAACTTTAATCAACCAAGGATTTGCATATTTAGAAACAATGGTCCTTCAAAAAGCAGGGCAAGAAATTGTCTATAATTTGAGAATGGAAATTTTTGAGCATATTGAAAATATGTCAATTCATCAACTTAATATTATGCCTGTAGGAAGTTTGGTTACTCGTGTTGCAAATTATACTCAAAACATGTCTCAACTCTTTACAGATATTTTAGTTACTTTATTAAAAAATATTCTCACAGTTATCGGTGTTTTCTCAGTAATGATTTATTATTCACCATTATTATCTTTAATAATGTTAGGAGTTGTAGCGGTTGTTTTTGCTGTTTCTTTTGTTGCTCGACATATCTTAACTAAATTATTTAGAAAAGAAAGATCATATTATTCAAATATGAACACATTCCTAAGCGAAAATATTTCAGGAATGAAAATCATTCAAATTTTTAATCAACAAAGAAGAAAAGAAAGAGAATTTAAAGAAAAAAGCAAAAACATTAAAGACACAGGTTATAAAATTGTCATAGTTTTTGCTCTTTATAGACCATTTATTAATTTACTCTATTATGTTTCGATTGGTCTTTGTTTCTATTTTGGAATTAGATTTAATTTAGATGCAGGAGGAATCGTTGCTTTCTATTTACTCCTTTCTAGATTCTTTAATCCAATTGAACAAATTGCTGATCAACTTAATCACATTCAAAGAGCAACAACAGCAGGAGAAAGAATTTACAATTTACTTGATGTTGAACCAACAGTTGTTGATGAAAAAGACGCAATTGAAATTGATAGTTTTAAAGGCAAAATTGAATTTAGAAATGTTTGGTTCGCTTATGAAAAAGAAGATTGGATATTAAAAGATGTTTCTTTTGTTATTGAGCCTAAGCAAACGGTAGCTTTTGTTGGTGCAACAGGAAGTGGTAAAACTACAATTTTAAGTTTAATAGTTAGAAATTTTGAAGCACAAAAAGGAACGATTCTTATTGATGATATTGATATTAAACATATTAAAATTAAGTCTTTGAGAAAAGCAATTGGTCAAATGTTACAAGATGTTTTCTTATTTTCAGGAGATGTAAAAACTAACGTCACTCTTTATGATGAAAATTATAGTGATGAAGATGTAAGAGCAGCTCTAGAATACGTTCAAGCCGACACATTTATTGATGAGCTTCCAGAAGGAATTAATAGCGAAGTAATCGAAAGAGGAGAAAATTTCTCTCAAGGTCAAAGACAACTTTTGAATTTTGCTAGAACAATTTTAGTTAAACCTCAAATCTTAATTCTTGATGAAGCAACAGCAAATATTGATACCGAAACAGAAGTCTTGATTCAAGAGTCGCTACATAAAATGAGAAACATTGGAACAATGTTAATTGTTGCACATAGACTTTCGACAATTCAAAACGCTGACAACATTATTGTTATAAATAAAGGTGAAATTATTGAATCTGGAAAGCACCAAGAATTATTAAAAAAGAAAGGATATTATTATAAATTATATCAAATTCAATTTAATTCAAATAATCAATGAAAATAAAAATAATAGAGTTTTGCAAGGTTTTTGATAAAAAACAGTGCAAATTGAATTTATAAACCTCTTTAAATTATCTTTTAGATATTAAAAAGAGTATAATATAAAAAGAAGGTGATTTTATGGATAATAAGTTTATTAAAAGAATAGCAAGAACCAATCTTGTTTCTTCAATTATTTTTCTAATATTAGCGGTAATTGCTATTGCTTTTGCAATTTGGTTTACAGTTGAAATTGCTAGCGGAAGTCTTTTTGGTTTAGCTGAAAAACAAGAAGCAGATAATGGTGGTGAAGCTGTTGGATTAGCTTTTGCAATTATTTTTGCATCAATGCTTTTTATCATTATGGATGGCGGATTTATGATTTTGGCAATTATTTTCCTTTTTGCAGGAATACCATTATTATTAAATTCAATTACACTCTTAAGAATTGATAAAGTCGATGATATGAGCATTATCACAAGAAAACTTAGAAAAAGTAGAGTCGTATTTGTCGTATCAATTGTAATTGGATCTATTATTCTTTTAGTTGCAGGAGCAGCTCTAGTTTCATTTATTGGAAATGGAGAAATAAATGCAATATTTATTCCAATCTTTGTTTTTGCTATCGGATTATTCTTAATTATTTTTAGTTCAATCGAATTTAAAAAGGTTGGCAAGATTATTTTAGAAATCGGTGGGCAATCCGAACTTTAATTAATTGCTAAGTTAAATTATTGAGAAACTTCTTCATTTGAAGAAGTTTTTTCTTCGCTATTAATTTCTTCAAGAGCTTTCTTTTCTTCTTCAAGTTGTCTTTCTTTTTCTTCCTCTTCCTCGGCTTTTTTGATTTCGTTAACTAAATAAGGAAGTGGATGTTTGAAGTGATATATTGCTTGGAAAGCATAAATTATAGAAATATAAATAAATAAGGTTGCTGAATAAGTTTTAAAAATGACGTAATCAACATTTAATGGTCCGTTAATTAAAAGATAAACATCAAAAATAATTGTTGATAAAGATCCTGGAGCAACTAAAATTTTATCGATTATTGCAGATTTTTCTCTGTGTTTTGAACTAACTATTGCCCATACTAAATCAATAATAAACCATGTACCACCAAGAAGTGTAACAATAGGGAAAATCCGCTCTCTATACCTATCTGAAAAAGTGATTACATCAAAATATTTTAAGATTGCTATAACTAAAAAGAGAAGTGAAAAAGCACCTAGCTCAAGTGAATAAACTAGCTTTGCTTTTGTTATGTTATCTAACTTTTTCTTTTCTTCCATACGACGCCTACCTCGCAAATATTATATAAGAAAAGTGTAAAAATATAAAATATCTATATTGTAAATAATATATTCATTAATATAATTAAAATATATCAATTATATTGGAGGAAATAATATGAGTACAAAGGGTGATAATTTCGTAAGACTTGCAAAAGCTAGACAAGACAATATTTGTAAGCAATTTAAAATTTTAGGTAATTTAGCTAATATTTCAAATTACGATTATTCAGAAGCACAAGTTAACGCTTTATTTTCTACACTTGAAAGCGCATTACGTGCTGAAAAAAGAAAATTTAAAGATGGTTTAGTTAAAAGAGCAGCTAAAGAAGCAAAAGAATAAATTTAATTAATGCCTTTTAATTCGTTATACGCATTAATGGCCTTCTCATATTCTCTTTGAGTACCATATTTTTTGTTATTATATACATCATTTAAATAAATTACGGCAGCCTCATCACCCATTGAGGTTGCTTTTGCTAATAATTTAAAAATTAAATCTTTATCTTCGTAGTGATCGGCATCAAGAAGAAGAGCTAGAGCAGTTGCTGCTTGATAAATTCCATTATTTGCCATTTCAATTAAGATTTGTTTAGCGATTTCTTTATCTTGTTGAACGCCATGCCCTTGATAAATACAAGAAGCAAAAGTTATGGAACAAGAAACACTATTTAAAATATATCCAAGTCGTGCGTATTTAAATGCTTTTTCTTCGTCTTGCTTTACACCAGGCCTCTCCCCATTATAATAAGCTTCTGTAACTAAAGATAAAGCATAAGGAGATCCTAATTCAGCAGCTTTTAAATATAATTCAAAAGCTTCTTCATGTGACTTCATATCATCGTTTTCGTCGATCATTCTCGCTAATTCATAAATTGATTTAGCATGATTTTGCTCAGCGCCTTCTTTACATAATTCAAATGCTTTTTCTTTATTTATTTCTACACCAATTCCGAGTCTATACATACTAGCAAGATAATAAATGATTTCAGGATAGTGAGATCTTTTATATTCAGCTGTAGCTATTTCAAGTGCTTTTTTATAATCCTTTTTGTTTCCATAAACTCCAAAGACATAATAATTAGTTAATAAACAAGAGGCATATGCATTTCCTTTAGCGATAGCTTTTTCAAACATCTCGGCTGCAATTTCAGGATTTTCTGAGCCAACAATTTCACCATATAACAATTCAAAATCACCATTACTATTTAAAAAATTTGCTTCAAGAAGATTTTTAATAGCTTCTTCATCAGCTGGACCATAAGCTTGCTTTAAAGCAAACATGGCATATACAAAAACATTTATTGGTTCGAGTCTATTTCTTTCGTATCTTGATTTAACTTCTTTAGTGATTTCATCAAATTCTGTTGATAAGAATTGTACATGTAATGGATAAATATTTTTGTTATAAACGTAGTCAATAAATTCTTTACTTGTAACTGGTTCAATAATGGTTGTTTGATAGTCGATTTTAAGCATAATTTCTTCCTTTTTGATTATTATAAAATATCCTGATATAAAATTAAACTTCAAAAAAGCAATGCAAAACTAAAATATTTTTTGCAAAATTGTTGCAGTTTATAATGTCAATTATTACAATAATTGTAATGTTTAGAAATTCATACGCTTTAAAACTTCGGCTATCTATTTTAGCCGTTATTGTAGGTGTTACCCTAATTGTTGTTTGGGTAATATATGAAAAAGGAATTACAGGACTTGTTTTTGCTTCTCTTTTTTGTACGCTTGGAGCGCTTAGTTCGACCTTCTTTTTAATTAGATATTTAAGAGAAAGAAAGAATCTAAAAATGTATGATAAAAATCTTAAAGAAGGGGTGATAAAAGAAGAAGTTCATGAAAAAGATCCTATTCAAGAAAACAGAATTATAAGTTTAGGTGGATGGTTTATTGCTTCTCTTATTATTGCTTCAATTGGCATTGAATTGCTTTGCCTTCCAATTTTAGAAAATACAATTTTTAAACAAATTTATAGTTGGCTAGCAATCATATTTATTATTGCTTCAATTATTCTTTATTTTGTTTATGAAAAAACAAAAAGTAACTATATAAAATGGCAAGATCAAAGAGATATCGAAAAGTTAGAGCGCGAAAAAGAGATTGAGGTTGAAAGAAATCGTATTGAAAAGGTTAAAAAGCAAGAGCAAAACATCGAGCGGCAAAGAAAAATCATTAAAAACGCTTTAGAAAAACATTATATGAACCACACAGAATCTCAAATCCAATATTGGGAAGGAATTTTTGATTATTATAATGGGGGAAATAAAGATAACTTCCAGGTTGATTATTGGGAAGAAGCTGATAAAAGTGATGAGGCATTTGAAAACTATATTTATGCAAGAATTTATGCATATTCTTATAGAGATTTGTTAAAAAGAGAACTAGAAGATATTTTGATTTCAAAAGGATTAAAAGTCGATGATTATGGTAGATTTTTTAATCGTTTCCTTAGCATATTTATTTTTAAAGTTAAAAATGCACCATTTAATATTGATGAACTTTATGATTTTTTAGATCAACATTTTGAGGAGATTAATGAATCTCTAAAATTTGTTTTCGCAGTTAAATTTTACCTTCCAACGGTTGTTGAACGCAATGGATTTAGCAAAATCGATTTTAGATTCTGGGAAAGAGTTTATATTAGAAGTGACCACTATGATAACGTACCTTTTAAAGCTAAAAACAGATTTTTAAAAGCGGTGAACTTCATTAATGATAGAGAAATTTTTAAAAACAATTTCACAAGAGCTATGCAAGATATAAAAGCATCAAATTTCTATTTATCAAAAAAGAATCCTCACGATTTTGATTTTGATAAAGAAAGAGACATTATCAAAACAACATCGATTTATGTTGTAGAAAACATTTATCACGATCAAGAAATTTTTGTTATTGGAACAGACGAAAAAGGAAATTTAATTTATTAAAAACCTTGCAAAACTTGATTATTTTTAAAGAAAGGAGAGAAAATGAGAGATTTTAAAAGAAAACCTGCGCCAAAAAAAGGCGATACACAAATCAAAAAATTAATTAGTGATATTTCAGATTTAGACGCACAAAGATACGGATATAAAAGCGAAATAAGAAGTAAAGTCACTTATTATTATCACGAAAATAATGACCCATATTTAGATATATATAACGATAATGAATACACCATGAAGTTGATGAAATTACTTTCAAATTGCCTTTTTGAAATGGAAAGAGCAATCGAAATTGAAACAGGATTTACTTCAGATGAAATTTTAGAAGATGAAGATCTAGGAAAAAGCGATAAAGAAAAAGCTTGGATAAAATATTGGAAAAAATTAGAAGCTGATATTGAACGAATTGAAGCTTGGATAGAAGTTAGTGAAAATTTATTATTAAAAAATAATCGACTCCCATTATACGGAGAAGATTTAATAGAAAATATAAAATATAAACATAACGTCGAATTTGAATATACACATTTTATGCCAGTAGGCGTAATAGCTTATGATAAAGAAAAAAATGAGATAGCAAATATCTCACCTTCAGATTTAAATAGAAAAGAGCTTAAAAAAATAATCAGAGAACTTAAAGAATATGACGAATTAAATGGCTAAAATTTCAAATGCGTTTAGTAAGCCACTCATTAAAGAGAAAGAGCCAGCGAGAGTCACAAAATAAGTATCTTTAAAATATTCAGGTACAGTATCTCCATATCCATTAACTATTACAAAATTAAAAATGGAATAAAAAATTAAAACACCAGTCACAATTTGTAAGATTGAAACAACATAAGAGATTCGTTTAAATGTTTTTAGAGGAATTTCTTTTTTTGTTAATAAAAGGATATTAAAGGAAACGTTCCACAAAATCGCTATTACAAAAAAGATGAAAGCGATGAGAGAAACTGGAGCTAAAGCGTTATTTCCTGTCCCAAAATTTCCTCCAAAAATTGTAATAAATCCATTACAAACAAATTTTTGATGATCGTTTATTTGCCATGTAAAAGCTGGTGCAAAAACAAAAAATGAAAAACTAAGGAGCAACAGAATAAATTTTGATATACGTGTTACAAGTAATATTTTTTTCATGGTTAAATTCTATAACTAAATTAATAATTTTTAAATTTATAATTAATTAAAGTACACAAGAAACATCTTATCTTTCATTTAAGTAAGGTTAGTGATATACTTTTTAACACAAAAGTAGTTTTTATAGAAATTAATTTCTATCTTTTGTAGAATATTTAAGAATTAGCGGAGATGTACTTATGAAATGGTATGATTATGTTTTCTGGGTTGTTGCATTTATAATTATAGTCCTTGGTTTATTACAAGGTGGTAAATCTGAAGGTGCTTCAGGTGCTATTACTGGTGGCGGACTTAATGTTTTCGTCAAGACTAAAGAAAGAGGAAGCGAACTTATTGTTTCTTATTTAACACTAGGTTTTGGTATTGTCTTCTTATTTTTAGCTTTACTTTCAACATCTCTTACAAAAGCTGCTGAACCTGCATCTACCGAAGAAACAACAGCAAATTTAGCTTTATTCTTATCACTTCTTAAGTAGATATATATCTTATTAAAAAGAAATAGGCTTATGGAAGCCTATTTTTTTTGTTCGAATTTTCTTAATGATTTTGTATCGCCAATTACGACAACTGCATCACCATCTTTGAAAATATAATGTGGATCAATTTTTGTGTTAATTGAATCACCGTTTTCTAGCGCGATAATATTGATACCAAAATTTTGTCTTATATTTGAATCGATAATTGATTTACCAATAAATGTTTTTGGAACTTTAATTTCAGCAATTTCAATTTCGCCTTTAAGAGAAATAAATTCAAGAATGTTGTTAGTTAAAATCTTTTTAGCAAGGTGGTCAGCACTATCTTTATAAGGATAGACTACTTCAGCACCAAGTTTTTCAAGAATTTGGCCGGTTTCATCAGTTGCTGACATTGCAACGACCTTTTTAACACCAAGTGATAAAGCGTTAAGTGTAGCTAAAATAGCGGTATCAAGATGTTCACCAATACAAATAACGATTGTTTCACATTGTTTGAATCCTGTTTCTTCAAATGTTTCTTTACTTAAATCTTCAGATACGAAAGCATAATCAGTAAGCTCTAAAGCTTTTCTAACTTTCTTTTCATCTTTATCTATACAGACAATTTTTCTTCCGTTTTCGACAAGTTCCTCGGCAAGTTGCATTCCGAATTTGCCTAAACCAACGATACCAATTGTTCCTTTTTTAGTTGCCATAATTTTTCCTCCTATCCAATAGAGACATTTTCTTCAACATATGAATATGTTTGAATTTTTCTAGATTTCATTGAATTTGCTAATGTTAGTGGGCCTAAACGACCAATATACATTAACAAAATTAAAGTAATTTTACTTCCCACAGTTAAAGAAGTGGTAATGCCTGTTGATAAACCAACAGTAGCAAAAGCAGACATTGTTTCAAAAGCGACATCAATTAAGTCAAGCTTATTATCTGATTCAAATATAGAAATCATAAACATACCAATGACAAACACACTAAGTGAAAGAGTCATAATAAGCATTGCCGTTCTTGCAAGTGATTTACTAATTGTTCTTCTAAATGCATATGGTTTTCTATCGGTAATTAATCCTCTAATATAGGCAGCAACGATAGCAATAGTAGTTGTTTTAATACCACCACCTGTACCACCAGGAGAAGCACCAATAAACATTAAAATCATTATTAATAATAAGGTAGCTTTCTTAAATTCGCTTAAGTCATATAATGTGAAACCAGCAGTTCTTGTTGAAACGCTCATAAATAAAGACCCAACAAAAGAAACTTCAGTTTCTGTATTAAAAAGTTCAATAAAATAAATTCCAAAAGTGCCAACAACAATTAAAACAAAGGTATAGAAAATAACGATTTTTGCTTGTAAGGAACTCTTTGTCCAATTAAGTTTTCTATGAATGATTTCATAAATTGTGAAATAACCAAATCCACCAGAAATTATTAAAAACATTGTTGTAAAGACTAAAATATAATCGGTATCAAAACCAATATAAGAAGTTGTTCCAAATAAATCAAATCCAGCATTATTATAAGCAGAGACACTATGGAAAAGAGCGTTCATTATTGCTCTAGCAACATCCATATTGTGGATAAAATAGAAATCAAGGAACAAAAGTACAGATCCAAGAATCTCATTTATTGCCGTAATAAGTGTAATAAAAAGGAAAATTCGTTTTACATTTTTAAGAGAAATAAGGTTCCAGTTTTCTTTAATCAAACTTTGTTGGTTGAAGGATAGTTTTCTAGAAAATATGACAAAAATTAAGACCGCAACAAAAGTAACACCTAATCCACCAAGTTGAATTAATATTGCCATTATGATTTTTCCAGCCAAAGTAAAAGTAGAGGCTACTCCTAGAGGTACTGTTGATAAACCAGTAACGCAAGTGCAACTAACTGCAGTAAAAAGAGCATCAATGTAGCTGATTTCAGCACCTTCTTTTACCGAGAAAGGCATTATAAGCAATATGCTACCAATGAAGATAACAACTAGAAAAGACAAAGCACTGAGTGCAACTGGTCTTAAACCAAATCTTCTTTTCTTGGCTTTAATTTCTAACTCTTCGTTATTATTTTCCATGTGATTTATTTTACTATTGTTTTTTCATAATGCAAATAATCAAGTTTATTATTAAACTTGAAGATATAATTTAAATTTTCGATCATTTTTATTAATCTTGTGAAAAACATTGCAAATCTCAACTATTTTTTTAAAAAACATGTAATTTATCAATTTTTTTATACTCATTTTTAGGATTTTTATTGAAATTTAATTTTGAAAAGATTATTCTTTTCAACTGAAGGAAGGTCTTAAAAAATGAAAAAGAAATCTCTATTAACATTATTCGTTTTACCTCTAATATTGTGTTCGTGTGAAGCAAAAAGAGAAGAGGTAAATTATTTTAAATCACGGAATGATTGCAAAGCTTTGAAGACATTAACAAGCTATATTGAAGATGTCACAAATAAGAATTCAGCTAATTTTATCCCTACTGAAGATAGAATTGCTACTTTTGATATGGATGGCACTTTTTATGGAGAATTATACCCTACATATCTTGAATATTGGTTATTAAGATATCGTGGTCTAGAAGATAAAAATTATGAAGCGCCTGACGATGTAAAAGAAGCAGCACAAAACATCGATGACTTTGTAAAATTAGGAACACCTTTACCAAGTGGTTTTGAAATGATTCATGCTAGAGCTCAAGCAAAAGCATTTGCTGGTTTAAGCCTCAAACAATTTGATGCATATATGAAAAAATTCCTTAATAAACCAGTAGATGGATTCTCTGGAATGACTTATGGGGAAAGTTTTTATATTCCAATGCTTGAAGTTTTTGATTATTTAAAAGCAAATGATTTTAAATGTTATGTTGTTAGTGGTTCTGATAGGTATATTTGTAGATCACTTGTTTGCGATGCATTAAGTTTAACTCCAGATAGAGTTATTGGAATGGATGTTGAATTAAAAGCACGTAATCAAGGCGAAACTGAGAACTTAAATTACACATTTTCTTTAACAGATGAAGTTGTTAGAACAGAAAATGTCATGATTAAGAATTTAAAAATGAATAAAGTTATGAACATAGTCCAAGAAATTGGAAAGCAACCAGTTTTATCTTTTGGAAATAGTGGCGGCGATGCTGCAATGCATAATTATGCTTTAAAGGATAATGAATATCGTGCTGAAGCGTTTATGTTAATTGCTAACGATGAAGAAAGAGACTATGGAAACGTCACAAAAGCTAACACCTTACGTGAGACTTGGGAAGCTTCAAATTATAACGTAATTTCAATGAAAGATGACTTTGCTACAATTTATAAAATAGGAGCAAAGAAAACCTCATTCTCCTGGGCAAATTAATTAAGATTTTAAATCTAATAAACCTTGCAAAAAACTTTTGATTTGCAAGGTTTTTTATTTAATTTACTTAAATTTTGTCAATCTTTTTATTGATTAAAGATCATATCTCAATATTTTGAATTTTCTTTCGATATTTATACTAAGTATAAATAAAATAAGGTATAATAAATATGAAAGGAGAAAAGCAATTATGGAAGACTATATGTGGATTGTATGGTTATCGGTGTTCGTTCTAGCTATGGTTATTGAAGCTGGATTAAGCGGATTGAATTCTATTTGGTTTGCTCTGTCGGCTCTAATCGTACTATTTTTGTCATTCATTCCAGAATTGCCGTTCTGGGCAGAAATCTTAATCTTTATTGGGCTTAGCATAATTCTTCTTTTAGCAACACGTCCACTTGTGAAAAAGTTTATGGCTAACAAAAACACAAAAACAAATTTGGATACATATATTGGAAAGAGTTATAAGCTTAATAAAAAAGTAGAAAAAGGATCAACAGGTGAAATTACCTTGAATGGCGTCCCATGGAACGTTGATTCTGAAGATGATGTAGAAATTGAGGCTGGTAAATGGGTAGAAATTATCAGACTCGAAGGTAATAGATTTATAGTAAAGGAGAAAGAAAATGGATAATTTAAGAGTTTTAGAAGGCTTAGGTACTGGCGCAATTGTTGCAATTATTCTCGGTATTTTAGTTTTCATTTTAGTTTTAATTATTATTAGCGGAATTAAAATCGTTAAACAAACTCAAGAATTTATTATTGAACGTTTAGGAAAATATCGTACTACCTGGACAACAGGTATGCATTTCTTATGGCCATTTTTAGATAAGATTGCATCAAAAGTTTCTAAGAAAGAACAAATTGGTGATTTCCCACCTCAAGCAGTTATTACGAAAGATAACGTTACAATGCAAATTGATACGGTCGTTTTCTACTATGTAACAGATTCAAAATTATTTACATATGGAGTTACTGACCCAACATCAGCTCTTGAAAAATTAACTGCAACAACTTTAAGAAATATTATTGGTGAACTTGATCTTGATACGACTTTAACTTCAAGAGATACAATCAACGCAAAAATGAAAGAAATACTTGATGATGCAACAGATCCTTGGGGAATTAAAGTTACTAGAGTTGAAGTCAAAAACATTCTTCCTCCAAAAGACATCCGTGAAGCTATGGAACGTCAAATGAGAGCAGAACGTGAAAAGAGAGAAAAGATTTTACTTGCTGAAGGTCAAAAACAATCCGAAATTTTAATCGCTGAAGGTTTAAAAGAAAGTGCAATTTTAAAGGCTGAAGCAGAAAAAATTAGTGCAATTAAAAAGGCTGAAGGTCAAGCTGAATCAATTTTAAAAGTTAAAGAAGCTGAAGCCGATGCTATTAAACTAATCAATGAAGCACAACCATCTAAACAAGTTATTCAACTTGAAAGTTTAAAAACACTTGAAAAAGTTGCTGATGGCCAAGCTACAAAAATTATCGTTCCAAGCGAAATTCAAAACCTTGCTTCATTAAAAGATATTATTAATTCAGATAAATAATTATGAGAACAATTAAAGAATATATTGTTGATAAAAAAGAATTTATCAAAAATGAAATTGCTTCTTTAGAAAAGAAACCAAAACTTGTAATTGTTCAAGTTAATGATGATCCTGCTTCAAATGCTTATATTAGAGGAAAACTTAAAGATAGTGCAGAAGTTGGTTTTGATAGTGAACTTATTAAACTTCCTGAAACAACAACCGAAAAAGAATTACTTGATTTAGTTAAAAAGTTAAATCACGATGATTCTGTTACTGGATTTATTGTTCAAATGCCTTTGCCAAAAGGAATAGATGAAGAAAAAGTAAAAAGAGCAGTAACTCCTTCAAAAGATGTTGATGGTTTTAATCCTTTATCTGATTTAAATCCAGCTACACCTCAAGGTATAGTTACATTCTTAAAAGATGAAGGCTTCGAATTCAAAGGAAAAAACGCTGTCGTATTTGGAAGATCAAATATTGTTGGTCGCCCAATGGCAAGATTACTTCTTGATGAAAGCATGAACGTAACAGTTGTTCATTCAAAAACTAGCGAAGAAGATAAAAAATTCTATTTAAAGCACGCAGATTTAATAGTTCTAGCTGTTGGAAAAATAGGAATATTATCGAACAATTATGAATTAAAGAGTGATGCAGTTGTAATAGATGTAGGAATTAATAGAGGAGAAGATGGCAAACTTCATGGCGATGCTTTACCTGACTTAAATGTCGGATTCCAAACACCTGTTCCAGGTGGTGTAGGGTTACTTACTAGACTAGCATTATTATTAAATTTATTAAAAGTTTCAAAATAGAGGTGCGATTGCACCTTTTACTTTAAAGGGGAATTAACGTGAAAACTGAGATTTTATTTTGTTGTCCAAAATGTGGGAATAAACATGTTTTAAATTTAGATGATGAAATTGATTTAACCGAAGATAAAAGCAAACTAAAGTCACTTTTAGATGACTCTTATTTTTCATTTTCTTGTGAATCTTGTGCTGAACAATCAGTTGTTGAATTCCCTTTTATAGTGAAAGATGATAAAGCTAATTTTTTATATAAATTAAATCCAAATGACGAAATGTTATTTCTTCTTAAAGACAATGATGAAAGAGAAATTAGAGTTGTTAAAAACTTGAACGAATTAAAAGAAAAAATTAGGATTAAATATTTTAGATTAAATGACCACGTTGTTGAATATATTAAAAAATTAATCAAAGAAGATATTGAAAAGAACAATAATGTTAATGTTGAAGAAATCTATTTTGCAAAATATGAAGATGAAAAACTACATTTTGTTCTGTTTGATAAAGAAAATTACTTAGGTGTGATGACATATTCAAAATCAGGATATATTAAAATTTTTAAAGAATTAAAAGAAAAAATCGATAAGAATTTACAAATAGTAAATTTATCGACAATTGATTATTTATTTTAAAAACCCTGCAAAACCTTACTTATTTTTAATAAAATCAGGAATTTCTTTTGTAATTTCTAATTCATTATTCTTATTTAATAAATTATAAACTTCAATATTTGGATGTTTGATTAAACAGTCTTCATAGATCTTTTTTGTGTTTTTCTTTTTTAAATTTTTAAATCCATTTAATGAAAATTCTTTAAATAAAATTTCTACAAATTCTTTTGTTGCTGAATGCATCAAATAAGTATGTTTACGAGCAAGAAAATAATTTAAAGGCATATCAGGTTTAAAGCTTTTGCCATTATAAGTTTTGCTTGCTGAAATTACATCGGCCACATATTCGAGAGAATATTTAAAAGGCATTGGTCTAATGAAAATATAGTTATTACAAAGATCAATCCAATATTCAAAATGATGTTTGTTTCTATTAGTGTGATGGTTCCAAATACTTGAATATGTTGATACTTTTCTTTCGTTTAAAATTGGTGAACCAACTCCTCTATAATATTTGGTGCTAGGCCAAAATTCTTTAAAGGAATATTTTGATAAATCGTGAAAAAGACCATGAAATGGGATGCCTAGTTTGCAACAATTTTTAAAAACATTAAATCTATGTTTATTTACTGTATGAAAATGCTTTAATATTTTTCTTTTTGCCATAAAATTTAAATAATCATATAACTTAATTAAAATATTAAGTTATGTTAAACTAACTCTATATTTGAGCTAAAGAAATTTTACACCATTTTTTAGCTTAATGTTACTTATTTAAAAGGAGAACAAAGAATGAAGAATGTAAAAATTGAAGAGTTTTCTGTAGATTCATCAAAACTCAATAAATTTGCTAAAAATTATAATGATGATTCTAAAAACGTTTTATTACGTCACGCTTTAAACAAGAATTCAATTTCTGATGTTGTTTACGATTCAAAAAATGAAGCCGACACTAACTATGATTTTTCAATTGAAGTCAAAACTTTACCAGTTTGTAATCAAAAGCAAAGTGGAAGATGCTGGATTTTTGCTGCATGTAATGTCTTAAGAGAAAAAATTGCTAAAGAAATTAATGTTGAAAACATTGAAATTTCACAAAATTACATTGCCTTTTTTGATAAACTCGAAAAAGCAAACTTCTTATTAACTTCAATTGCTGATCTTGCTAAAGAAGAACCTGATTCAAGAGTTTTAATGCACTTACTTGTTAATGGTGTTAGTGATGGTGGACAATGGGATATGTTTGTTAATGTTGTTAAAAAATATGGTATCGTTCCTAAAAACAACATGAAAGAAACAAAGCAAAGTAGTGGAACATATGAATCTAATGTTTTAATTAACTCACTTTGTAGGCAATTTGCTGCTGAAGTTCAAAGAGGAGCAAGCAAAAAGCAAGTCGCAGAACTCAAAAATGAATATTTAGCTAAAATTTATAATCTTTTATGCAATTCATTTGGTGTTCCACCAACTGAATTTGATTTCGAATATACAGATAAAGACGGCAAATATCATTTAGAAGCATGTTATACACCTAAATCATTCTTTGATAAATATGTTGGAGAAGAAATTGATGAATATGTTTCAATCATTAACAGTCCAACAAAAGATAAACCATATAACAAAATTTACACAATTGATTATTTAAATAATGTTGTTGAAGGCAAGCCAATTACTCACTTAAATCTTCCAATGGAAAGAGTTAAAGAACTTATTATTGAACAACTTAAAAACGATGAAGTTGTTTGGTTTGGAAGCGATGTTTCAAATTATAGGGATAGAGCAACAGGATTATGGGACGATTTAAGCTATGATTATCTTTCGGCTTTTGATTTTGATATCAAATTTAGTAAAGAAAACATGCTTGATTATCACGAATCTTGTATGAATCACGCTATGGTTTTAACTGGAGTTAATATTAAAAACGGTGAACCAAATAGATGGAAAATTGAAAATTCATGGGGCGCAGATGTAGGAAATAAAGGCTACTATATGATGAGCGGAAGCTGGTTTGATAGATATGTTTATCAAGCTGTTATTAAGAGAAAATATCTTAATGACACCGAAAAAGAAGCTCTTAATGGTAAACTCGTTTTACTTGCACCATGGGATCCGATGGGAACATTAGCTGATTAATTATGGAATTTAAAGACGTTATATATAAAAGAAGAAGTAATAGATTTTTAAGTGATAAACCTTTAAAAGAAGAAGACTTAAATTATATTTTTGAAATTGCTCAACGTGCTCCTGTAGGAATGGGCAAATACGAATGGATACGATTAGTTTTACTTGAAGGTGAAGCACTTAAAAAAGTCCAACAAGAATTTGTTAATGTTGTTAGAAAAGATGTTAGTTATGGTGGAAGTGCATTAATTTATATTTTACATACAGGTGCTTCTGATGCAATTGATAATCTTGATGGTGGTGCAATTGCTGAACATATTTGTTTAGCTGCAGCTGAAAGAGATATTGGTAGCGTATTTTTATGGTCTGTCACAAGAACAAAAGATAGTGAAGTAATTAACAGAATTCTTCAAAAGAAAGATAATGAAAAAGTTATTGCTGCTGTTACTTTAGGTTATAAATCTTCCGAAGAAGTAAGAGATGTATCTCATAAGATTGAAGTTTTAAAAGTAAAATAGTTGAGTTTTGCAAAGTTTTTCATTAAAAGAGCCATAAAAAGGCTCTTTTTAATATAAAAGAGTTGCGATTAATAAGCAACTCATAAATTTAATGGACCTTCCCCATTTATTTTGATCATGGGTTTATAACTCTTACTTTATTTAACACTATAACATTTGATTTTCCAATAATTTATTTTTATACATAATCGGACTCATATGGAATTT